>Ga0055584_100004201_pt1 | contig 14130 bp, 7 predicted proteins | sample OSDHelmetaG_FD_58716 | JGI IMG/M metagenome (GOLD analysis project Ga0055584, IMG submission 58716) | Pelagic marine sediment microbial communities from the LTER site Helgoland, North Sea, for post-phytoplankton bloom and carbon turnover... | ecosystem: Environmental > Aquatic > Marine >... | reverse complement strand
TGTCGGCAAGAACAGCTATTCCTCCCAACGGTTGAAAGACCGGAGCCCCTTCAAACTTGGGAATCTCAATCACATCGACAACACCCGGAACCTGTTTCGTTTTTGCGGCATCAAATGACTTCACTTTCCCGCCGACAACGGGCGGTCTCGCAACGACAGCAAAGACCTGATTTTCCATCCGCGCATCAATGCCGTAAACCGCTTTGCCGGTGAGAATGTCATCGAGGTCGGCCATCGGCACGCTTTTGCCAATGTAGTTCCACTCATCGCGTGATTTGAACTTCAAATCCTTCTTCTTGGGAATGTCCAGTTTGGCAGCGTCTGCAACAAGTTGTCCAAACCCGAATGAGCGATCACTCCCTTTGTGTTTGACTCGATGATTCTCGGCATAGCATTCGGACGCATCGACTTCCCAGCGCTGGGCAGCCGCACGCTCCAACATTGTTTTCGCCGTTGCTCCGGCAACACGCATGCGATCAAAAAAGAATCGGATACTGTTTGAACCATCGGTGTTTTGATCGCCGAGTCGTTTATCTCCGGGAGCTTGTTCGATTTTGACTCGATCCCAATCCGCTTCCAATTCGTCGGCAACAATTCGGGGCAGGGCGGTCCGAATACCGGTTCCCATTTCCGATCGATGCACAAGAATATTGACCGTCCCGTCCGGTAAGATTCCCACGAAGAAGTCGGGCTGAAACTTGCCCAAGTCTTCCACCACTTCGGCTTTCTGGATCCCTTCAGACGCATTCGCCATTAACACAAACGACCCCGCCGCAGCAGACGTGGCGAGAAAATCGCGACGTGTGACCGCTTGAGACCAAGTCCAGTTGGCTTCCGTCCAATCCGAGAGTTGAGTGATTTCGTTCATTTGCTCTGCATCTCCTTCGCAGCGGTTTTGATCGCGGCTCGAATTCGAGGATAGGTTCCACAACGACAGATGTTCCACATCTCGGCTTCGATCTCTTCATCGTTGGGATCGTTGTTCGACTTCAGCATCGCCGACGCCATCATCATTTGACCGACCTGACAATATCCGCATTGCGGCACATTGTGCTCTTTCCAGGCTTTTTGGACGGGATGATTGCCATCTTCCGAAAGTCCTTCGATCGTCGTGACTTCAGCATCGCCGACATCGCTGATCGCCGTCACACACGATTGGGCCGATTCTCCATCAAGGTGAACGGTACAGGCGCCACACATCGACATGCCGCAGCCGTATTTGGTCCCGGTCATGCCGAGAGTATCACGCAATACCCACAAGAGGGGGGTATCGGGAGCAACGCCGGAAACATCGTGCTCCTTCCCGTTGACGCGAATGGTCGTCATTTCTCGCTCCTTCAATCTTCTGGATGTTGTCCGAATCAGCACTCCTTACAGTATAACGGCAGGAGAAGACAGAATCAGTGAGAAATACCCTGTGATTCGATTTTTGACTGCCGCAAACATTATTCTCGGGGTGCAGTAATGCCGAATTCACCCCAGTCACTTACAATTATCAGATCGGGACGCCGTTTTTTAACACGTGCAATCCCTTCCCGCGTCACTCGCGTCTCACGAACATCAATCGAACTGACCGGGCCATTCTCGGCTAATTTCAACAACCCGGCGTCATCAAGGTCGGATCCCTGAAAGATGAATCGACCAACTTTGATCTCGGCCAACTCGTCCACGATCAAATGTGTCTGTTTCATCTCGACGGCTATAAGATGAGCCGAAATTTCGATCGGTTGCATCAACTCCGAAATCTCTGTCGTCATCATGAAGCCATCTGGAAAGTAGAATTTTTCGACTGAGATCGGTTTGTCTGCTGTTCTGGGATCAACCACATCCGAACTCCACGGGCTTCCGTCGAGATAATTCCCTTCAAAACGGAATCCCTTTTCCATCAGTTGGCCGACTGCATTAGCGACGGGATCGACACCTAACACGAGCTTTCCCGCATCATTCGATGTCCAGAGTACTCGTATGCCGGGCTTCGCAGCCTGCATCTGCTTGACCAATGAATCTTGCGGGCGAATTGAGTAGGGGAATGTAATCGACTTCAAACGAGAAGCCGCCAGATGACCGCTATCAATAAATGCCTGCAAGGTCTTTTCCGTCGCCCCGAACAATATAAGGTGATTGAGGCGACGAGTTTTCGTCATAAATTCTCCCGCGTCATCAATTTGAGAATCCGCCAGGCTCAAACTGTTGATCGAAGCAAACAGCGGAGCCTCACTGACCAGCGACGCCGTGACCGGATTTTCCTGCAGATGAGCCATATAAAGCCGAGGATGACGACCGAGCACCGAAATATTGCTGTTATTCAAATGCGTTCCATAAGACGCAAACGTACGCAGAGCACTCAACTCACTGATCCGACTCAGCTGCTCCGAATTGAACTGTTTGTCTCGAGGCATCTGCACGGTATGTACATAGAACGGCTCATCGGGAAGTTCATCATGCGTTTTGAGATTCTGGGTGAATCCGCCGGATTTGGTACCTAAACGCAGCTCGCCCCCCTGTTCAATCACCCACTCGGCGACTTCGCGTTCATTGGCCCATGAATCTGATTCCACAGCAGAGAGGTCGCCTTCAACCATATTCAACTCATCATCAACCCGCACCCACCTGGCTCCGACAATCTTGCCATCGTGTCCGTTTTGAGAAGAGTCTTTCAGCACATCGCCCTGCGCTTCATCGAAGTGATACAAGGCGAGTGTCTGTTCGTCGGATTCAAAGCGATCAAGCGTCTTGTAGTTCTTGTCGTACCGTGAAATGTTGGAAATACGCACTTCATCAATCAGCCCGGGGAAACAGAGGCTCCCCTGAGCGTTCGATTTAGAAACGTGTCCACCAATGGCGAACCATCGTTGAAACTTGTCTGAGGGAAATTCTTTCAAAGGCGCTTGATCGACAAGTTGACCATCTACAAAGAAACGATAAGTCGCTCCATCCCAGCAGGCGGCAAACTGATACTTTTGTTTTGCTTGCAGTGGTGACGAGTCAGCAAGCGAAAGGACTGCACGGTTTTCCAAAGCATGCCAGAGCAGCATCAGTGGCCGCTCTTGAGGCCCGACGACAATCGAACCATGAGGAGCGACCAGTATTTGTCCCTGTGAAGGTTTGCCGGTCGGCGGGTCATAATAAACAGTCGCCTCGTAAGTGATCGGTTCGGTCACCGGATGATCTATCGTATTCAGCAGGACCAAGTCATCCTCGCCATCGAATGAAAGAGCGTGATTGCCTGCGATTGGCTGATCCTCTCCCAGCCGCACCCACTCGGCTCCTTCCAATTCCACGTCGTAGCCATTCTCCGAGGCATCCTTGAGCGTCGTCCCTGACCCTTCGTCGAAATGGAACAGAGCGACTGTGTGTTCGTCAGCTTCGAGTCGTTTCACCGGTTTGTAAGACGTTTGATAGCGGGCGGTGTTGGAGAAACGAATCTCATCAATGATGCCATGGAACGGGTGCGACTCCGCTCCGATTGTGATGCCCGAAGTGGACAATACGGGCATCTCGCTTGCGGTTTCCTCAGCGACCAGTGCGCCGTCGATGAAAAGTCGCAATGCCACACCATCAACGACCACAGCCAGGTCATAAGTATGATCAGAATCAAGTTCGGCGACTTTGGTCGCGCTGAGAGAATCTTCTTTACCAGAACGAATCTTGGTCACCCACTGGGGATATTTTGGATGAGCAACACGATCGAGGACCAGTCGATGTGTGCCGAAATGATGATAGAGAATCGCACTCCACGCATCCCGATCCAATTTGACACGACACTCCCAAGTCATCTTCGATTGGTCTCCCCATTTGAATTTGGGCAACTCCACAGAATTGCCGTCCATTCGCAAAGCATAATTGGCGGCAACAGGCTCGCTCTTCGTTGTTGCTCCCACTCGAACCCACTCGGCACCTTCGATGGCACCGTGATGGCCGTTGCCGGAGGAGTCCTTCAGCACGTCGCCTTGACCTTCATCAAAGTGGTAGAGGGCGAGGGTTTTTTTGTCATTTTCAAAACGAACAGACGGTTCAAACGGTGACGAGTACCTGGCAACATTCGAGAAGCGAACGGCGTGCAGTTCTCCTTGAAATGAAGGCATCGCGATATCAGCAAACCCAAGGGCACTTTTCGGGACGCGGGCATGGGCGGGTTGAGGAAGCGGCGGAGTCAGTGGCTGATGACTCCACTGACCGTTCTCGCCTGACATCCTCGTGTATCTCATGCCCACCGGTTTACCATCCACAAAGATCTTCATCGTCACGCCGTTGTAAACACCTGCCAGGTGAACTCGCCTGTCAAATACGCTCTCTGCTCGATCACCCGTGGCCAGAAGATAGTCCCTATCATCAAGATTGCCGACCATCCTATTACTCACCGTGGGCGATGACTCCAAAACCAAATAGCCATCTAGCATAGCGATCACGTGGTTATGCGAGTCATCGTGAGACTTGACCACACACCAGGCTTCGATCGTCGCGGGTTTCGTGGGATCAAACCCTAGAGTCGGGAGTTGCACTCGATCGTCAGCACCATCAAATACCAATCCATAGTTCGTTTGCGGAACCGTAGACTTTTCTGACGCTTCTCCCAGCCGCACCCACTCGGCACCTTCGATCACACCGTGGTAACCGTTGCCGGAGTAATCTTTAAGCGTCTTGCCAGTTCCCTGATCGAAGTGATAGAGAACCACGGTCTGTTCGTCGGGCATGAAGCGTTTTTTGGGGTGAATTCGTCGTCATAGCGGACAGTATTCGAAATACGGAGTTCGAACATGTGATTGGGGACGACTTGTGACTGACCTTCTGATCCAAGAATTAGCCCCTTCTCCCAGAGGTTATTCATTTTGAATTCTTTAGGACTCTGAGTAGCCCGTAAGTCCTGATTTGCATATATTCTGCCTGCTTGCTTCAGACCGTTGACATAGAATTCAAGACGATTATTGTCATAAACGACGGCAAAATGATTGGCCTGATCTTCTTTAAACGGCGTCAATTGTAATTGACGAATCGTTTCTTCTGCGTTGAGCCACAGCCAAGGCTCGGACTTCAGATTTGATGGGGATTGCCCTGCCCTAAATTTATAGATCAATCCCCACAAATGAACCAAAGCGGTGTTAGCTTCAAAATCTCGCGTTGGCCGGAGCCACCCTTCAACGGTAAACGGACCGTTGTGACCTGTGGGAAATGTTGGAAACAAAACCCTATCTCGTTCTTCAAACTCCAACGTCATCGCGTTCGCGAAGTTTTCAGTCACACCGGGGGGAAGGCCAGAGCTTGAATCCTCTTTTCGCACAAGTCGCGCCTGCCAGATGTCCAATCCCCCCTGACCACCGGAACGATCGGAACTGAAGATCAATGTTTTCCCATCCGCTAACAGACGCGGTTTCTGGTCGATTACGGGAGAATTCACAGCATCCAGAGGAACCGGATCGGACCAAGGTTCTTTGGTGGAAGCCCGTGATGACATCCATAAACCGGGACTGGTGCCCTGCTGGGTCGAGCGACTGGACAAGTCTCGCTGAAAAATTAACATGCGACGATCGTTACTGATCGTCCCGGTCCACTCCTGTGCTTTCGAATTAATGGGAGCACCCATCGGAACTGCCTCGGGCCACGGATCCGATGTCGATTCACGCCGCGACCAGATCAGATCGTACCCCCCCCCGTATCGTCTTTGTATTCGCAACCAGCGTCCGACCATCTGCTGAAATATCAATGGAACCTAAAGGACCGGTATGATTGGGCAATTCAAACTGTTGCAGGGGCTTCCAATCTGCCCCCGAGCCTGTTCGCCGCACTGAAAAGATCGCGGTGGGAGGCGTTCGCTGAGGTGTCTTTGTATAGAGTATTGTGCTGGCGTCCGGCGTTAAAATGGGATGTTCGAGAGCTTCTCCGGTATTAACCGAATCGGGAAGGCGAACCGGCGTTCCCCATGGTGAGTCAACCGAATCTCGCGTCGAGATCCAGAGGCCCTGATCGCTCCAGCTATACGGTGTTCGCGAAAAGATTATGGTTTTACCGTCCGGAGAAATATCAGCCGACCTCTCCGACTCCTCTGTATTGATCACGGCCCCCAGATTCTTGTCAACGCGCCATTCCCACTTACCCGTAGCCAACAAGTCCGCAGTGGAGACTTGCGCATCAGTCGGTAGCCAGTTCACATCGACTAACTGGATGGGCACCGACGGCACATTCGGTCCATCTTGTTCGTTCGGTTTCGGCGGATCATTTTTGCCCGGAATCAACAACGCAGCCAGGATCAAAACGAGAACACCAGCCACGATTCCATACGCCCACTTCGGCAATTTGCCAACGGGCAGGGCAGCGGAAGGTTTCGGTTTTCGGGTACTGGAACCAGAAGTCACCTCGCCAATCAAAGTTGCTTGTTCGGCGGCGGTATGCGACTTCGAGTCCTCGTATTCCATGTTCGGAGTGGTCGCTTTAGAGGGATCCCCGTCCTTCAAAAAGCTGGCCAACTTCGGATCAGCGGCCATCGACATGTCGCTACTGCTATCGGAGGGAGATCGCTTTTTCAGACTGTCCTGCAAAGCATCGATAACCTCTTGCATCGACTGATAACGGTCGTCTTTATCCTTGGCGACCATTTTGTGAAATACCTGATCGATCCTCTCGGGAACTTTGGACGATAACTCTCGCAGTTTGGGAATCGCTTCCTCACGGTGTGCGAGCAGTTTCTTCATCAAAGTATCGCCAGCGTAAATCGCTTTGCCGGTCAGCAAATACCAAAACGTACAGCCGAGAGAATAGATATCGCTGCGGGCATCGGCGGTTCGGGTATCAAGCGATTGTTCGGGAGCCATATAGTCGATGGTCCCCATCACCATGCCGGTCCCGGTGAGATCCGTCAACTCCTGATTTTCCGACTCGATTTCAAACCGCGCCAACCCCATGTCGAGAACTTTAACATTCCCTTGACGGTCCACCAATAGATTGGCCGGCTTAATGTCACGATGAATGATGTTTTGTTCGTGGGCGTAAGCCAGTCCCTTCGCCGCCTGAATCGTACATTTGATGGCTTGCTTGAGACTCAACGGCCCTTTGGATTTCACATAAGATGAGAGATCGCGACCTTCGACATACTCCATCACCAGAAAGTGTAAACCATCCTGCTCGCCCGCATCGAACGCAGTCACAATGTTGGGATGTTGTAATTTCGCCGCCGCTTTGATTTCGCGATGAAAGCGGGCGACAGCGTCGGGCGAATCCATCAACTTGGGAGTCAGCACCTTGAGTGCCACGTCCCGATCCATCGTCACATGTCGCGCGTGATAAACATGGCCCATGCCACCTTCACCGATTTTATTCTCGATGGTGTAGGAGCCGAACACCTGTCCCGGCGTGAGTTGAGGTTCCGGCGAAGTGGATGTGGATGAGCGACGATGCGCGCGAGTTTGATGACGATCGAAGCTGGTCCGAATGAGCTGATCGTGCTCGGTAAGCTGAGTGAGATAGCTTTGCAATTCTCCCGTTTTTCCAAGTTCGTCGCTGACTTCTAAGTCGAGTTGAATCAGATCACGCAGCAGTTGCTCGCGTTCTTCGGGAGACGAGACCTCTTGGAGATACTCGGCTAACTGCGGATCTTTCCCGGCCCGTTTCTCCGCTTCGAAACGGTCGCAGAGTTGATCGTTTTTTGCCAGCGACTCTGGCCCGAATCTTCACCGTGCGATGCCATAAATAAGCCGTAAGCCCAAGGAGGTGAGTCTTTTCGCAAGAAAAATCTAGGAGAGAATCTTCTCTCTCCTATACTAACCAGATCGAGGATTCACCCACAACAGGAAATCCAACCCAGGCATAATCAGCAGTATGAAATGGAATCCAACGGCACCACAGTCAAGCCGCATTCTTCGTTTCCGATGGAATAGGCAACAGACAGTTTGCCAGCATGCTCGTATGCGTAGGGACAAGACCATTGCCGGCTCTCGGCCAACCCCTTAAAACGAGAGGCATCCGATTTGCCATGTCGTAATCGTCACATACGGTTCAGTGACATCCCAACTGCCTCAGCCGTTTTTTCCACGGCGAATTCCGCCCTGTTTTGCACGAATCAATTTACCGTCGTAATAAAGACGGAGCCCTTTCTTTTCGGGATCAGAGAAGAATAGAGAAGTTTCCTCTCAGGTTCGTTTCTGAGTGAAACCGCGTGCTAAAGTCGCTCTCTATTGTGACTTTGCAGGCTCGTGAGGAGCCTATTTCACACCTGAGATTATCCCGTGATGATGGTTGTCGGAGAAATCTTTGAGAACCTCGTTTTCGATCGCATCAAAGTTGTAGAGCGCGATTGTCTGCTCGTCGCTGGCCAACCGTTCCGGCGTGAACTCAGAGTTGTACCTTTGGCCGCGAGAGATGCGAAACTGTTCAAGGCGACCGTGGAAAGGATGGGAGTGCAAATCGGCAATCGCATGACTGAAACTCAACGTCGACCATTGGCCGGAGGCATGGTAGTCCTTCAGCAGTGCCGGGATAGGTTTGTCAGGTTTTTTGCGGGTGATCATCCCAAATGATTCTTCCTTACCATCAAGAAAGAACTGATAGGTATTTCCCGTCCACTGTATGGCGATGTGTTGTCGAGCATTCCTGGTGTCACGAATTGCTTTGAAGCCGAAGAATTCATCGACAGGAACTTTGGAGTTGGCGGGAGTTGGAGCGACAATGAATTGCCAACGCGGATTGGAATGAGCGGGGCCGTGGTAGTTGGAAAATGCAATCGGCCCATATCGAAAGACATCTCGAGACATTCGGTCTTTCGGTTCCTCAATTGCAAACGGCTCGCACCACATTTCCATGGTGAATGGTTTGGTAAAATCGATCTCCAAATCCTCGATCAAGGCATATTGATCAGTCGATTCAAAAGCGACTCCCAGGTCACTCACTATGGCCGTTTCTGGGGTCGTTTCTGATTGAGAGTACTGACCTGAGATGATGATATCTGTGCTTTTAATTGTGGCACCGGTCACTTTGCCATCATGTCCCCGACCCGAGGAATCCAATAGCAGGCCATCTTTCATCTCATCACAGTGGTAGAGCGCGAGAGTCTCGCTGTCGGAGGAAAATCGTGTCTGCGGGGTAAACTGTTCTCCTTGATAGCGTACATTGCTGGAGATCCGGATCTCATCCAGATAGCCTTTAAAGCCTAACCCCTTTTCGGAAGCGTATTGGTATTCTTTGCCACAGATTTGAAAGCCTTGAGAAGGAACCCGATAGGAATCAGGATCTTTCGCCACAAGTCGACCGTTCACATAAAAACGATGCTCATTCTTATCCGGGTCCCTCACAATGGCGATGTGATTCATGAGCAGGTCGGGTTTATCTTGCGTTTGTGACTCTAGTTTAAACCCTGCAACCAAGTTGTTTTTCGGAGGGGCTCCCGGTCTGCCACGTGAAAGGAAGGCAAACTGTCCACTGCTTCCTGTGCGGAGATCGTATCTCCCCTCTGTTCCCAGTAGGAAGAGATGGGAATTGAATTCGAGAAATTGAACCCAGCACTCCATAGTGAGTGCATCTGTCTCGTCGTTGAGCGAATCAATGACAACGCCATCACCGGGCTCCAGGCTTAAAACCGATTGCTCGCGCAGAACTAAGGGTTTCGATTGAGAGACATTATCGGTAGAGGAAGATGCAACTTTCGGTGGGTCAGTTGAGTGTGTCATCGAATCCAACCCCGATTCACGCAATTCCACTTTTTCGAGACTGAGGCTGATATCGAAAAAAAGAAGAGCAAGTTGATTCGGGTGACTGGCATTCCAGCGCTGTCGATTCACGTCCTGCAAAAAGTCAGCAACTTTGCCCGTCCATTCGACCAGGGTCTGATTTTCCTGCTTGCAGAGGAGGGTGGCGTCCGAGCCATTGCTGCGGACCTGAATATTGAGAGAGACTGTTAGGCGTTGGGAATTCTTGATGGGACCAGGAGCTGGTGCGGGACTCTGGGGAGTGGCCAGATTCGCAAGGACTGCATTATTACGTTTGAGATCGATGACGGCGAATCTATCCGCAATGGGGAGTGCAATCTGCAAGTTTCCATAAAAACTGCGTTGCTCATATTGAATATTCAAATCGTAATTTGCGTTCACCTCATGTGGGAAGATGACGCCGTGAAGTTTGTTCCCCTCAGATGCGTGGTGGAGAACTGAATCCCTGAATGCGAGCTCGGTCAGACCACCTTTGCCTTGTGGGTGAACGTAATCCTTATCGAGATCAACCATTTGAAGAAGATTTTTCGAACCCGCTGGCAAAGGCGTTGTGGTCTTAATAGTCGTCTGGCCATTCGCGATCTTGTCAGCAGTAGGGGTCGCAGAGTCGTTCACACTCGTGGCCGACGAGGGAACGATATTACTTGTTGTGACGATAGAGATTTCTTCAGGTTGTTCGCCATTCTTCAAAACCGCGATCAAGCCCTCGATCATTTTCACTTGCAGGCGGTTGGTCCCGTTTTTCTGGACCGTAAACTCCTCGACCTCCGCAGACAGCCCTTCCTTCTCCAGCTTCAATTTGTGCTCGCCAGCAGACAGACGAATCACTTCATCACCGTCTTCAATATTCAACACTTCTCCATCAATACTGATCTTGATCGCAGGATCGTCGACCACAATCTGGACATCGTACTTGCCTACCCGAGCGAAGAAGAAGATTCCCAGTAGTAATGCAACTCCTCCTAAACCTCCCGCCAGTAACCATTTTGTCGGGGGAAGATTCATGCCCGATGAAGCCGATGATTGTTTGGCAGCTTTGGAGTTTCGACGTGGAGGCAGAGCTTTGCCGCGATTTTTCAGTTGTGACGCGAGTGAATCTGATTGTTTGACAGAGATGAGTTCCGGATTCGATTCCTCCGACGGAGAAGGCAAAACCGATGGTTTCGAGTCCTCGACCTCGGACACCTGTTTCTTATTGACAGCCGGTTTTCGTAAACATGTTTGCAGATCCTTGGCCACTTCCTCCATCGTCTGATAGCGTTTTTTCATCTCGCCAGCCATCATCTTCAGGCAGATCTTTTCCAGTCGTGGATCAAGACCTTCGCGAAGATCACTCGGCTTCGTCGGATTGTTGAGCGCGATCTGTTGCAGAATCGCCATCAGATTGCCACGGAATGGCATCTCGCCGGTCATCAACTCATACATGATGACCCCCAGCGCGTAGATATCGGTCTGCGGACCAATCTTGGTTTGATCACCAGAAACCTGTTCGGGGGACATGTACGCGGGTGTCCCCAGAATGGCCCCGCTATGTGTCACCTGAACATCCTCGCTAGCGCTACGGCGCGCGAGACCGAAGTCCATCACGACTGGCTCGGCTTTCTTGTCGACCATGATGTTGGCGAGTTTCAAGTCGCGGTGAACCACACCAATCTCATGCGCTTCTGCCAACCCAAGTGCCAACTTGCGAATCGTGGTGATGATCTGTTTCTCAGAGTGAGACTTTTTCGACTTGGTAAAGTCGCGGAGCGGACGTCCTTCGATATAGGCCATCGTGATGTAATGCTGGCCATCAATTTCACCCACATCGTACACCGGGCAGATATTAGGACTGCGAAGTGTGGCCGCAGCGCGTGCTTCCCGATAGAAGCGTTCGAGCATTTCCTCAGAATCAACCCCTTTATCTTCACCAAATTTGGGGATTTTGAGAGCGACATCGCGATCGAGTTGCGTGTCTTTGGCCAGATAGACGGCCCCCATCGCTCCCTGACCTAACACTTTCTGAATGGCATAGCGACCAAATGCCTCGGGAATCGAGATCGAACCATCCGAGCTGAACGATTTCTCTTTAGCGACGGATGTCTCCGAGTCGCCGAGACTTTTCGGACTGGTCTGCTCGGCCGCTTGATCTTTTTGAGATCCCTCGATCACTTCTTGATGATTCTCATTCTCTTCGTCTGAAGCAGCTTCGGAGTTCATCTCAACTCTATCCATACATAAGGGTGAGGCATCGAGACACATCATGCGGCAGATCACCGCAGTCCCAAAAAAGAATGAATGTCACTCACAAGGAAAGAGAGTCTTCACTGATCGTTCAGCAAAGGATAAATCTATAGGTATTCAAGCGCGCTTCTATTTTGATCGAATATTAATATAGGGTCAATACGTAAGGTTTACCCCTATGTCATTTTGTCCAAATATCTCCCAGAATAGTCAGCACAACCTAGTCAAGTAGACAACATGTCGTCTTTATGACTACGTGCAAGATGACGACAATTTCCTCTCACTCGCCCTTGGAATGAGCAATCGAATCCAAAGGTACCACGGTCAAGCCGCATTTTTCCTTACCAATGGAATAGACGACGTACAACTTGCCATCATGTTCGTAAGCGTAGGGATAAGACCACTGTTTGCTTTTCGCAAAACCCTCAAATCGAGGAGCATCCGACTTTCCGTGACGCAACCGCCACATTCGATTGAGTGTGAGTTCGCCTGGCTGACCCGTCGAGATCACCAAAGTGTCCCGGTTTTTGAAGTTTGAAACCAGATAAAGCTGTCCTGTCGAGAGTTTTCCCAGATATGCTTTTGCACGGGGCATCGGATAATTGCTCGGCTGCGCCGTCGACCAGGTCTTCCCGTAATTCTCGCTGACCGATACCCAGGCGACGCCGCCCCCTCCGCGGATCACCGCCATCACTTTCGATCCGTCTGCCCAGACGGTCGTCTCGGCAAAACTCGGTTTCATATCGGGATGGTAAGGCAACCGGATACTGTCCCACTTCGTGAGATCATCGCTGTGACTGATCGCCACCACCGGCAAACCATCTTTGTCTTGTCCTCCCGTAATGAAGTTGCCGTTCTCCATTTGGACGATCTGATCGTACGGCCAACAATTCTCCATCACGATGCCCTGCGACTCCCATTTGTCCGACTCGGGATTCAAGACAAACGCCTCTCCCTTCAATCCGGGAAATCGCTTCGCTTTCTCACCCACACCAAATCGCGCACAGATCGTCCAGACACGATCCTGATGCACGAACAAGACGCCGTGACTATGACGGTCGGCCCCTTCAAATCCCGCACCGATCACTTCCAACCCGGACCACGTTTTGCCGCCGTCGTTGGATCGCTTTCCGCGTAAGGTTTCCTGCGGTCCGTTTTCGTTGGTGGGACTATTGGCCCAATTCGCATAGAAAACGCCATCATGCTCGACGATGGCTGCTCCGTGTAGAAATTTATGATCATCGGCAGAAGGACGGTGAACAATGCGATGTTCGATGCCTGCTGCGAACGGAATCTCTGTCGGGTCGGTGGGGAACTTCGGACCGGCCCACAGTTGATAAGAGTCGGGCAGGGGATCGACTTTCCCGGGTTCGGGCACCTCATCACCCGCGAGAACGACAATATCATCAACCAGATACCATGCACCGTCGGCAATCCGTGTCCCCGAGACCAGACTAATCCCACCGAACGTCTGATCAATGCGATAGGCGGCGACGGTCGCCGTTGGCTTTTCAGGGAGTGTCAGACTTCCCGGTTTGGAAACCCAGAGATCAACGCCCCGCGCATCATGCTTCATGACTGCACGAATACGATGCCAGACTGGCTGATCGACACTGGATGAGGGCTTGATTTCAACCGGAACGGTTCGCCAGGTGCGGGTCCGTCCGTCGAATTGCTGCAATTTCCCGTTCTGCACACAGAGATTGAACTGACTGGCGTCTTTGCCGTTTGGTTCCTGAGTCCAGATGTGAAACGTGCGTCCTTTGTTCGCTGAGACCGCCAGTGAGAACTCAATCGAAAGTTGTTCCCGCGGCGTCTCAAACCACTTGGACAATGCCACCAACCCACCGAATGACGAGCGTTTGCCGAGCAAGGCGTGATGATGTCCCGAAATGTTCGGCGTTGAGTTCTTCGAGAACGATGCCCAACCGGCGGGACTCTCGGCGTCCTCAAGCTGCTCAAACGCTGATTGATAAACAACCTCCGCAGAGCTGTTCGCAATGGAACCGAGAATCAATAAGAAACCAATGAGTGTGATACGATTCATGAGCGAGACTTCTTCAGTTGGCGAGGATTTATCAACAGGGTAGCCCGACCGATCCGTAGATCGGTTGGGTGACGACAATTCGATTCTGCATACCCACGCACGCGAGGGTCTAGTGTAGTGTCTCACACAGATGAGCGATTATCTGGCTGAGTGAATGACTTGTTGTGA
>Ga0055584_100004200_pt1 | contig 14131 bp, 14 predicted proteins | sample OSDHelmetaG_FD_58716 | JGI IMG/M metagenome (GOLD analysis project Ga0055584, IMG submission 58716) | Pelagic marine sediment microbial communities from the LTER site Helgoland, North Sea, for post-phytoplankton bloom and carbon turnover... | ecosystem: Environmental > Aquatic > Marine >... | reverse complement strand
AATCCACCGCCATTAATGTGGATGACTTGGCCCGTGATAAAGCGAGCTGCATCCCCACTGAGAAATAGAATGGGCGCGACGACATCGTCCACGACCGCAAGCCTCTTCATTGGCGTAGCGTCTGCGTATCGGTCTGTATCAATATGTGTTTCGGCATCCTTGCTCTCACCAGTGCGGCTTGTTCCGCCTCTTAAGAAAGCTGTGTCGACAGCGCCTGGTGCAACGACGTTGACCCGTATGTCCGGCGCATTCTCATTGGCCAGTGATTTTGACAGAGCAATTACACCAGCTTTTGCGGCGCCATAGGGAGAGGTTCCCGCTAATCCTTTGTAGGCCAGTCCGGATGCAGTGTTGATGATTGCTGCGCAGTTCGACTGGGCGAGGAGGGGAAGGGCGGCTTTAGAGCACAAAAATGCAGACCGCAGGTTCCCGTCGGTTATCTCGTCCCAGGTTGCGACGGACATTTCTGCGACGGCTTCAAACTCGTTAGTGAAACCACAGAGATTGACCATGATGTCTAGTTCCCCCCACTCGGATTGAATATGTCCGAACGCATTGTTGACTGATTGTTCGTCTGTTGCGTCAATGGAGTGTTGGAGACAGTCAGGAGGCGGGGGGTGCGTTTCAAGGGAAGCTGGCAGGTCGAGCACTGCAACCTTTAGATCGAGTTCGAGACAGGTACGAACAAGCGCCCTGCCGATTCCGCCGCAACCACCGATAACAGCGATCCGGGAACCAGGGATTGGTCCAAGGCGCTTGAAGTCGAGCGCGGGTATGGCAGATTTATTCACGATCTTATCCCGAGGTTACCAACCGCTTGGCATCAGTTTGATCGAACTCATGATGACAAGAGGGGCAATGCATGGCGACTTCTGGACGGTCTAGTAGGCTTGGGCCGATGTGAAACCATTCGTCGCACTTGGGGCACTGGGTCCATGACGTGTTACCCGTTTTTTCCCAAGACGCGCCGAGGCGCACGGTTTCGCGGTTGTTTGTTTTCGCAGTACTCATAATGTTGGCCACCCAGACATATCAGTTCCCGCAAGTATTTTGGCTGCGTGATCCATGGAGTCTTGAGGCACGGTGGATCTTGGTGGGACTGGCGGTGGCGCACCTGGGCGTCCGGGCAGCGGCAAGCTCGCGTCGATGCCCATTTTTGAGAGCGTCTTCGAGCCAGCCGGTGTGGAGGGATCAAGAAGGGAGCCGGAAAGGCCATCTACGGTGAAACTATCTCGGCTCCACTGAACGCGCGTCGCGAGTGCAAACATCATTTCTGAATCATCAAAGATGTCGATGTCTTGATCGACTGCAATCGCCATTTTGATACGGCGATAGGAAAGGGCGGCCATTAATGCGTCACGCACTTCCCCTGGTCCCGGGTTTTCTATTTGTATGTAACCGTGAAACCGTCTGCCTTGAGCCGGAACATGCACGTTGGTGACGCTTGGTGCCACTTGCTTGCACAAGCCGTAAACTTTGCCTTCCATGGCCATGTTATCTGGCACGAGCATATCCGTCAGGCCAGATCCGTAATCATGATACAGGGCCCCGTTGCGCATTGTGATGCAGGTTACGTCAACGACTGGCGCTGCGACTTGGGGGCCTGAATATCCAGTGTATTCACCAAACGGGCCATCGGCTTCCAACACTTCGCGAGGGACATAGCCTTCGATTACAATTTCTGCATCGGCGGGAACCATAATCGCGTCGCCAAACGTATGGCTGGGCGTTACGCGAAGGGGCTCTCCGAGGAGTCCTCCGCATGCGCCCCAATGACTTTCCGGGTAATTCAGTTTTGCCTGGGTTCCCATAAGAACGGCAGGGTGGTGTCCAATCCAGAACACGACAGGGCAGTCTTCACCACGCGCCCAGAATTTCCGCATATTTCGATTATTGTGCGAAGACGGATAAGGAAAATAGGACATCCGCTTCTTTGACTTGATCCAACACCGTTGAATGGCGGTGTTATCTGTCTTCGTATCCGGGTCGTAGGTCGTGGCATGTGCGGCCGTTAAGTATGGGCCGGGGTCCGTGACGTGCTGGGTCAGAGCAGGGAGTCGGGTTAAGTCAACGTCATCCCCCTCTATTACGATTTCGTGGACTGGCGCCGTATCATTGCTGACCGTCTCTGGCGCGATTTGGGTACCTGTGCGCTGTGCATAAATGGGGGCGGCGGTCTGATGATCATTAATTCCCAATGATCGCGCGACGACAGCACGACTGGCAGTAAGGTTGGTCACCACCGGTATATCGCTCGTCGAGCCATCTGCCATTATCGGTTCGTCGACAACGACGATTGGGCGGCGGCCAGCTTTCTCTAACGCGTATTGAAGGGCTGTAATCTGATGGCTGACAGACATCGGCCCATCCGGATGAAAGACCGATTGCTTCTCAGCGTCTAAAAAGGTGCGAAGATCTAGTATGATAATATCCCCCTGAAGGACCAATAGTTATAAAAGTATGACTTTATACTCAAGGGGAATCTCGTAGCCCGAGAAATGTTTTTAAATACAGGGCTCTAGCCGTTTGTATCTGACGCTAAACCGCTATATTAAGCAGAATTCAGGACTTCTTTACGCACTGTGGGTTAGAGTCTCCCAATACTTTCATAGGATGTGAGAATGACGCAGGCGAAACGCCTCATCGTAGGAATTAGTGGGGCCTCGGGCGTCATTTATGGAATCCGGTTGCTCGAAGTCTTGCGAGACACACCGTTCGAATCTCACCTCGTGATGTCTCAGTCTGCAGAAGTCACGCTCGCCTATGAGTCCAAGTTGAAAGTCGCCGACGTTAAAGCGTTAGCCGATGTGGTCTATCCGAATGGAGATATCGGGGCGGCTATCTCGTCTGGGTCTTTTCATACTGAAGGTATGGTGATTGCACCCTGTTCGATCCGATCAGCATCCGAAATTGCAACTGGGGTGACGTCGACGTTACTGACCCGAGCGGCAGATGTGGTTTTGAAGGAACGGCGACGGCTTATTCTGCTTGTAAGAGAGAGCCCCCTGCATACCGGACATCTTCGCACGTTGACTCATTTGTCTGAGATTGGAGCTGTTATTGCTCCGCCAGTGCCAGCCTTCTACGCTAACCCGGAGAGTGTTGACGATCTAGTAAACCACACTGTTGGCAGACTGCTCGATATGTTTGGACTAGAATCCGGCCTCGTAAAGAGGTGGGGTGAGCCCGGCGGCTCGGGCAAAGCACCCAAGCGTAAAAGCTGACTATAGAGGTTCATCGAGACATGACCGAAGAAACCAGTACGGAGATCGCCAAAGGCAACCCATTCTGGGAATTTGCAACATGGGCCTACAGTCAGCCTGGTGTGGAAAAAGCGGTGTTGTCGCTCCAAAACCGAATGGGCGTTGATATCAATATGGTCCTGTTCTGCGTTTGGCTGGCCTACCGGGGATCAAACGGCAATGACCTTGCGCAGCACCTTGCTGGAGCCTTGCAGATGTCACGTGAATGGCAGCGAGATCTCGTTGAGCCCATCCGCACATGCAGAGAAAACTTAAAGATCGTTATTGATGGCCCCGACCTTATTGGTCGTAACCGTGAAGTTGCCAGTGCATTGAGAGACCGCCTGAAGGCGAATGAGTTAGATCTCGAGGCGCTGCAAATTTTGGGTCTCTACGGCTTAGTAGCCACGGGCGATCATGATGAAGGTGCACCCGTTGATATCGTCACTCAAAAGGAAGATGCCCAAAACAATCTGAACGTCTACTTCGCGGCAACAGGAGTTACGTTAGACCATTTGGCTCAAAGCCACGTCCTTCGCGTCCTCAATAACGTTTTCCAGTAGCAGACCTTCTACCAAGTAATGGCTTCGCCGTTATAGTTAATTGGTAGCCCAACTGTATCGGCATTGATGTCGTCGATGACTGACATCAGGCCGGCGACGCTCTCATCAACGGTGATAGACCCTGGGCCACGAAACCCTGACGCAAACAGGAGTTCGGTCTGTACTTGGCCTGGAGCGATTAAACCAATGACATATCCTTCGCCTTTAAGGTCCGCATGCAGGGCTCGCATTGCCATATTCACCGCTGCTTTAGACATGCGATATCCATAGAACCGACCCAAACGTTGGGTAAGTGTCATAGAGCCGAGGCCTGACGTCATAGTGAGGATTTTCTTCTGATCACTTGCAGCGACGTGGGGAAGAAAGGCTTTCGCCATCTTAATTGGTCCATAGACATTGACGTCCATGATGAACTTGATCTCATCGTAATCGATGTTTTGGGCATTTTGCTTTTCGATGTCGCCCAGCACACCAGCATTATTCAGTAAAACATCAATCGCTGTGCCGTCGTATTTAGAGGCGAGCGCTGCGATTTCCTCATCATCGGTCACGTCTAACTCATCGACAGTAAGGTTGTCGTGCTTATCTGCTAACGCATTGAGTTCATCTGCTTTGGCGGGGCTGCGTGCTGTCGCAATTACACGCCAGCCGCGGTCCGCGTAAGCTTCGGCAAGGCCGAGGCCTATGCCACGGTTGGACCCCGTAATGAGAATGGTCTCTGCGCCTGCAATAGTGGGCAGGGCCAAAACGAGCGCTAGGATAGTTGAGTGCAAAATTTTCAGCATCGTATTTCCCTCACTTGAGCGAGTACCGTGATTACCAAGGAACGGTATCGCCGGTATAAATGATGTATTGGCCAGACGTTTCTGGCCCCAAATTTTCGATGTTGCGAATGACGCCGGTCACGCTGTCTTTAGTCGTCATCCCCATGCCTCCGTACCCGGCTTGTTGAAGAAGGCGAGTTTCGACTATTCCGGGGGCTAGAATGCCAACGCGAATGCCACGTGGTGCCAGTTCAACAGATAGAGCGCGGTATCCCATGTTGATGGCTGTCTTTGACATTCGATACAGGTACAGAGCTTTATAAAATGGCGAAGGCTGAACGTTCGTCAGAGATGCTGTGCCAGACGTAATGACAGCAATTTTTTTCTGTTCGCTTGCAGCAACATGTTCAAGAAAGGCCTCAGCCATTTTCATCGGACCGATAGCGTTTGTTTTATAGACCTGTTCCATCGAGGCAAAATCTATAGCCCCTATGGTTTGAACACCCGGCTCACCGCCAAGAATGCCGGCATTATTCATGAGAACGTCAATCGGTGTTCCGGCTAATTTTTTCGCCAGAGCGTCAATCTGTTCGTGATCACTGACATCAAGGGCCTCAATTCTAAGGTTGCTATACTCAGTGCTCAGGGCTTGGAGCTCTTCGTCATCAGCGGGCGTGCGGCTCGTCGCGATGACGTCCCATCCTAAATCCGCGTATTGGCGGGCAAGCTCTAATCCGATCCCTCGATTAGACCCGGTAATAAGAACCGTCGCTGCATCTGCGGCAACAGACCAACACGTCGCTGCGAGTGCAGCTGCGATGAGTGGCATACGCATATAAAATACTCCGAACGAATAAATTAGAAGGGTTGTAGCGTTCCGTCGTAGCGGTAGTAGGCTCCAGAGTCTTCGATGGTGAGTCCTTCAATGACCGAGATCATTCCACCGATACTATCGGCCGGTGAGATCAGGCCCGGAAAGTTAACATCACCCATCTTTTCAACTTTGACTGTGCCCGGTGAGAGCAGCGCGACTGTCACACCATCTCCCTTGAGGTCGTTGGCAACATTCTTCATGTACATATTGAGGGTGGCTTTTGACGCTTTGTACCAATAGCCACCAGACATGCTTGGTCCTTGATAACCAAACGAACCTGCAAGAGAGCTGACGGCTAGAATCTTCTTGTCTTCACTTGCTTTGACATGTGCTGCAAAGGCTTCACTGATCTTGAGTGGGCCGAGTGCGTTTATACGCATGAAGTTTTCCCAATCGTCGTAGGCAAGGGTGCCAAAGGATTGAGGGGCAGGTTCCCTAAAGTTTCCGGTAATGCCAGCGTTGTTGATAAGCACATCAATCGCAGTGCCATCAAGCTTGCTGGCAAGGGCGTCGATTTGATCGTGATTGGTCACGTCCATGGTCTCGACGCGCACTTGATCGGGATACTCATTGTGTAACGCCGCAAGACTGTCCGGTGCGCTGGAGCGCCTATGTGTTGCGATGACATCCCAACCCTTAGCAGCGTATTGCTTAGCAAACTCTAGTCCGATGCCCGAATTAGAGCCGGTAATCAAAACGGTTTTTGCGTCTGCAGAAGTGGCGAAGAACGCGGCGATGGCCGCAGCGGCAATTGTTAGGCGCATGTGAGATCCCTTAAATGGTTCGTTGTCGAGCGAGGATCATAGCCGTGCTTGGCGCAGAACCGTGCATTCCCGGCCAGGATGACCGCAGGGCGGAATTTCGCCTATGCCTTTGGTTTAACTGGAGGTCTTTGGAGAAAGGTACCAGAGAACAGCTGCCACAAGGACAAGGGCCGGAACGTCGCCAATCAAATGTCCTGTCTCCATGTCATCGTTGATCGCCTGTGCGGCCATGATGGCGGCATGTACGACACTCGACCATACAGTGAAGGAGATGAGGCTGCGATTTTCTGAAGGGTTCTTCGCCGCTCGAATGAGAAAGGCGCCAAGGACTGCATACACGCCGCATATCATTTGCAAGTAGTATGTCCCTTCGCCACCGTGCCAAATCCAACCGGCGGGCCAAACAAGTCCAATGGGATAAATCAAAAAGAAGATGATACCAAAAACGATGAGTGCTTTGCCGAGTAACTTTTCCTTGGTGCTGTCATCCATTGTTAAGTCCCCTCAGATTTGTAGTGGCATTACCAAGTCATCTCTTCGCCAGTGTTGGCGTAGTATTTACCAGACATTTTTAGATCATACTTTTCGATCATTGCCATGGATCGCGATACACTCGTTTCCACGTCAATCATCATCTGTTTTGGCAAGCCTGCTGTGAAATCCGTGTCGACGAAACCTGGCGTTAGAAGACCGATAATAACGCCTTTTTCTTTGATGATTGGGCTGATAGCCACATTTTTCATCACCATATTGAGTGCCGATTTGCTCGCTCTGTAGAACGCTTGGCGAGAGCCTCTGACCTGAGAGAGGCGTCCCTCAGAGGACGATATATTGATAACCTTTTTCTGCTCGCTCGCAGCGACGTGTTCTATGAACGCTTCAGTCACTTTTAGTGGCCCAAGGACGTTAATATTCATAACGTCGTTGAATACAGAATAATCGACCGCTCCAAATTCTTGCGTGTTGCGGCCTCCAGCAATACCGGCGTTGTTAATGAGGACATCAATCGCAGTCCCGCGTAATTTTTCAGCGAGGGCATCGACGCCTGCGTGATCAGTCACATCAAGTGTTTCTGTCCGTACGTTCTCGTGTGCAGCGGCCAACGCTTGCAACGCGTCATCATCCTCTGGTGAGCGGGCCGTGGCGATGACATCCCACCCTTGTTCGGCGTAGCGCTTAGCAAATTCGAGCCCGATCCCGCGGCTGGCGCCAGTAATCAGGACGGTGGCGGCATTAGCAGCTGAAAAGGCAAAAAGAGAAAATAGTAATGTGGCGATGCGGATCATGATTGCGTCCTTATAATTGAATCTCTGTTTACCACGGAATTGTGCGGCCGTCGTAATTCAGGAAGTCACCGGATTGGTCGAGCGACAGGGCGTTTAGCGTTGAAATCATCTGGGAGATGCTTTCTTCCGTGGTTAAGGGCTGGAAGCGCTTGTAGTCATAGTCCGTTGCCGCCTCGGCTTCCTCTTGAGTGAGGCCCACGGCCTCCCGGAGCATGCGGGTATCGACCGCGCCGGGCATAAAAATTGCGACAGAAATGCCCTGTTTTTTCAAACGCATCGCCGCGCCACGCATGGCCATGTTCACCGCGGCCTTACTAATTGCGTAATAGGGTGCGCCGGGTGGATTACGGACAGAGGCGATGGAGCCAGCTGTGCTTGAGATGACGGCAATTTTTTTGGTTCCACTGGCGGCGACGTGAGGGGCGAAGGCTTCAGAGATTTTCAGGGGGGCGAAGACATTCACATCCATGACCTGCTGGAAAAGATCACGATCCAGCGCGCCCCAAGTCTGGCGGGGTCGGTCGCCAAACATGCCAGCGTTGTTGATCAGCACATCAATCGGGGTGCTGCGATATTTTTCGGCCAGTGCGGTGATGCCATCTAAGTCCGTGACGTCCAGTTGCTCGATGGTGATATTTCTATGGGCGGTGGCGAGGGCTTGTAAGTCATCATCATCCTCTGGAGACCGGCTTGTGGCGATGACGTCCCAACCCATGGCCGCATATTGCGTGACGAATTCCAAGCCAAGCCCACGGTTTGAGCCGGTGATCAACACAGATTTGGCGGTTGCAGAGTATGCAAACAGCACTGCGGCAACCAGAGTGATAAGTCTTAGCATCGTTAGGATACCTATTTTATTGCGCTGGTCTCACCAAGCCATTGGTTCGCCGGTATATTGCATAAACGTGCCCGTGGTGTCCGATGTGTACCAATCGACAACAGAACGGATACCCGTCGCGCTCTCCTCAACCGAGACTTTCGGAATATCAAACGGCGCAGACATATCGGTATCGACTACACCGGGATGAATCATGCCGACGATGATGCCGCGATCAGCTGTATCTTTCGCAAAATTCCGCATGAGCATGTTTAGGGCTGTCTTGCTGGCTCGGTAAAAATAGATATTGCCATTCGTAAGGGTTATTGAGCCGACAACACTCGAGATGTTCATTATTTTCTTAGTATCGCTGGCTTCAACATGGTCGAGAAAGGCATCGGCCATCTTGAGAGGCCCAAAGGTGTTAGTAGCAAACAGAGGGCCCGCGACTGAAAAGTCGAGATTGCCTAGGCGTTGAGCGCCTGGGTCTCCAAGAATACCGGCATTATTAATCAGGATATCGATGGCTGTGCCGCGAAGTTGCTCAGCGAGGGCATCAATCTGGTCGTGATCAGTGACGTCCAGAGCCTCGATGCGAACAGAGTCATATTGTATCGCCAGTGCTTGCAACTCAGCGTCATCAGCGGGTGTTCTCGCCGTTGCAATGACCATCCAGCCGTCAGCCGCATACTGAGAGGCGAGTTCAAGGCCCAGTCCGCGATTGGACCCTGTAATCAATACGGTTTCTGCGCGGGCACCAATACATGCGGTTACTATGGCAAGGCTAAGGAGCCATATCTTCATTGTGAGTCTCGCTTTTTGGCGGTCATGGCCTGGAAGGCGAGATGGTATTGCGGCCAGGTGAGATAGGGAAGGGCGATTGGTTTCAATCTGCTTGGATAAGTGTCCCCCGGCGCGCATATACTAGGGTTAGTCTTCGTCAGTACTTAGCTAAACTCAAAGGACCGTATGCCTCAGCACAATCGCCAACGGATTCACTTCATTTCTGCGCTATGCGCGGCTGGTTTCATGCTCGCCGCCTGTGGTGACAACAACGGCACGTCCAAATCGGAAGATGCTGAACAGGCGTCAGAGACCTTGCGGGTTGGTGTGCTTGGCCTGCCTGCGATGTTGGGCAATCCTTATGCCTCCCTTAACGCACCGACGATCTACACCTGGTCAGCAATTTTCGATGGCCTGACGTATGTCGGGAATGACAGTGTGGTTCAGCCGTGGCTCGCGACCTCTTGGGAGGCTACCAGCCCAACCACCTGGGTGTTTAAGCTGCGGGAAGGGGTGACCTTCTCAAACGGCGAACCATTTAACTCTGACGCTGTAATAAACGCGGTCGAGTACCTAATAAGCCCTGAGGCGCTAACCGAGGTTGTGGCTCAGATGCTGAGTTCTATGACTGGTGCGAGGGCCTTGGACGAATATACGGTGGAGATCACCACTGCTTCACCCAACGTGCTCTTTCCGCGTGAAGCCGCCAGCTTGCGTATGGTCGCGCCAGAGCATTGGCGGCGGCTAGGGCCACAAGGCTTCGCCCAAGATCCTCATGGCACCGGTCCATTCCGTGTTGTGGCTTGGGAACCGGCAATCGCCCGAATGGAGGCCTTCGAGGGCTCCTGGCGGCCACCGCATTTCAAGAAGCTTGAAGTTTATGCGGTTCCTGAAGGGCCTCAGCGCATTCAAGGGATTATCAGTGACCGTTTGGACGTGGTGCTCGGCACTATTCCAGACCAAATGGAAGAGTTAGAAGCCGCCGGGCATCAGTGGGTCAGAATCCCAGGGGGCGGAATCTATACGTTTTCGATGATCTTGAACCGAGATCATCCGGCTTTTGGTCCGGATAACGAGCCATTAATGGACGTGCGGGTACGTCGCGCCCTGAACTACGCGATTGACCGCCAAGCCTACATTGAGATTTTGCTGAGCAACACGACACGCGCCCCGTCTCAGCCTGTCCCGCCTACTGTCTTTGGCTATAACCCAGACCTCGAGCCTTATCCTTACGACCCGGATCTCGCACGAACCTTGCTTGCTGACGCCGGCTATCCGGATGGTTTTGATTTGATATTCGAGGTCGTGCCGGGGACTTCCATACCCAACGGGACCGCGATCTACCAAAAGATCGCTGAGGATCTAAGGGTGATTGGTGTGAACCTGGAACTAAAGACGTTTCCGCTACCGCAATACTTCAATGCTGTTCATACGGGAGAGTTTAAAGGGCAGGGGTTCATGATGGACTTTCCGACTGCCCCGCAATTGGATGCGCTGCGCGGCATGCGTTTGCATAGCTGTCTATGGAAAACCCCTTGGCTGTGTGATGAAGATGATCAGGCGATGATTACTGCCGCGATGGCAGAGCCGGATCTCGCCCGTCGTGAGGCCCTAACGCAGGATATTATGCGCCGCTACCACGAGCAGGCTTACCTGATTTATCTGTTCGAGCGGGTCGATTATTACGGTGTAAGGGGCAGCCTTGAGGGATTCGAAGCTGAGGGCTTGTTCATCCAATACGATAAGATTTATGAATCCAAATAAGCCATCTATTATATAGCCTTATCGTATTTAATTGAGGTTTCAATTTATCGAAAACGATGCTGTGTTATGGAGTTAAGCAGCCAGTTTGGCCGAGGCTGACAAAGATTCAATTATTGCTGTGTTTCGTGCTGGTTAACAAAGGCGGCTTTACCTTCTAGTAGCAAATCATAGAGGCGGGCGCCCTCAGGCCCGGTGTCATCGAGTATGCGTTGTAGGCCGCTGCTTGATGCTGATTTCCAGCGTTGGCGCTGTTCTTGCGTCAGATCGATATAGTTCACACCTTTAGCCTGACCTTCTGCAACCACCTGTTCAACATAGGCGCGGACATTTTTACGGGCCGTTGGAAGACCGTCATATGAGTCAATTAATGACGCACGCTGCTCGTCTGTAGCTGAATCAAACCACTTCTTATTGGCAAAGTTAGCACCCATTTCGTACATGCCCTTAAGGCGCGTGACACAGCATACTTGGCCATCTAGAGCATTATGGACAAAAACGACGTTGGTCAGGCCGCCCTGGATGAGGCCTGTTTGGAGCCCTGGGATGAGCTCACCAAGCTCCAGAATTGCGTAATCCGATCCAACAGATTCTATGAACGACTGTAAAATGATGGACGGCGATATTCTGATTGTCAGTCCTGCAAGATCGACGGGCTCGATAACGGGCTTATCAACTGTATACAGAACCCCCCAGCCGACTTCCGTAAATTGAATGACTGTGAGCCCGAGTTCAGCAAATAAGGCGCTGATCGGGCCAGATAGATAATTATCGAGGACGAAGTCCGCCTCTTCGAGGCTATCGAAGATATAGGGGGCCAGCAAAACACCCATTTCAGGAACCAGTGATGTCATGCCTTGAGAAGAAACGCTGATGACCTGGATTCTATTGCGACGGGCGCCAGTAATGAGTTGCTGCTCAGACCCTAGTTCGCCGCGCAAATACCACTCCATATCAAATTCTGGATTAGCTTCGATGCGGGACTGGAAGCCCATCCATTGCTCCCACCAGACACTATCCGGAAAGGAATACACGCCCACTTTTCCCTTGAGCGGTTCTGCCAAGGCCGGTGAAGTCAGGGCAACTATGAATACTGCGACTAAAATACGCGCGAATTTTGAGGTCATGACTCAGACACTAAGACCGGCATTGAGATCAGGCAACGGGTAGACATGGGTTAGGTAACTTGCAGACCTTGTTTTAATCAAGAAAGATGGATTGGAATGATGAGGCCGAATGGATGGGCCACTTTACATCGGATAAGGAGAACTTCGTGCCAACAGTATTAATTACAGGGGCCAATCGCGGCATCGGTTTGGAATTTACACGACAGTACGTTGATGATGGCTGGACTGTTATTGCGTGTTGCCGGGATCCAGAGGGCGAGGGCGCGCTTGATCTCCGTGCGATCAAGGACGGCGCGAATGAGCGCGTCCACATAGAGCCGATGGATATGCTTGATCATGGTTCAATTGATGCCGTTGCAGAGAAATACAAAGGAACTGCGATTGATGTGTTGTTAAACAACGCCGGGATTATTGGTCCGGTTCCGATTCAAGACCATCTCGGTGCACAGCATTTTGGAACGATTGATTATGATGTGTGGGACACTGTGATCAGGACGAATACCTTTGCTCCTGTAAAAATGGCTGAGGCTTTCGCTGAGAACGTCATCGCCAGTGACCAGAAGAAAATTATTACGCTTTCAAGCACTGTTGGCTCGCTTCAGGAAGACCGTACGGCGGCTTTTTGTTATTGCACGTCTAAAACCGCCGTAACAAAAGCGGTGCAATTGATGTCTGAAGTGCTGCGCGACAAGGGCGCTATTGCCATGGCTTTTTGTCCGGGGCACGTGAAAACTCGTATGGGGATAGGGGGGGCAACCGTTGAAATTCCAGATAGTGTTGCTGGAATGCGGGGCCTAATCGATAGTTTTACAATGGATGACACCGGCTCGTTTAGACGATTCAATGGCGATACCGTTGCTTGGTAAGGGCTTGTGACGACCCTATTTGATCCGGACCGGGAGGTGCCGGATGCTCTAAAGACCGGTCCGTTTTTGAGCGTATTCATTGTTCACGGTATTGCTGACTCTGAAGCGTATGAACGCTACCAGGCGATTAGTGATGGCCAGAGCGATAAGCCCATCAAATTCGGTGGACAGGTAATTGGTTTTTCTAAACCAGCGTACCGATTTGTTGGACCGGAAGAGGCTCATGCGTTGGCAGTCATTCGATGGCCAAATTTTGAGGCCTTTAAGGCCTGGCGTACACAGCCGATATACGCAGCGGATGGGGTTGCTGATCTCCATGCCGAGGCTGAACTGGAAAGTGTCTACTTTTTGCCCTGCAGTTAGCTTCGTATCAGGACCGTCTTGTGGTTTGCTCGTTACACAAAAAAAGTGGGCGGGGCGACTGCCCCGCCCCAAGTTTCAGGGACGCACCTCTGAACGCGGATCAGACGCTACCTCGTCTCCTTGTAAAAGGAGTCCGAGGGGCGTTTGCCCCGTGAAATCTCAAAACCCGATATAAATGTGACTAAGAATGATCGATAGGCGGATACACGTGGATGCCTATTACTGCGCTCAGACTTTGAAGCACTGACTTTGGTTGACCGGCTGTCAGTAGAACTGCTGAGTTGCATTGCTGTATGGCTCCCCAAGACCCATCGCAAAAGATGAAATAGTGTCCCAGGCATATACTGAATTGTCACTAAGTTTAGATATAGCGAGCGTTGGACACACTATATATAGTGTGCAATCTGCGCTCAAAACCCGCATAAAAGCAGGGCTAAACCCTACCGTTCGGTTAGCCGGTGTTCATGCGTGCAGTAAAAGTTAGATGACACTCTTGTGATCGAAAAACGCCGGTTTCTAGCGAATCGTGTAACTTGCGTCTGACTTAGTGCAGAGTAGAATGGGACAACAGTTGAAAAGACCTGCGTGGGCTCTTAAACCCCTATGTAGGTTTATTAGGAGGTGCAGATGGCGATCACCCTACGTGTGAACGGCAAAGAACATTCAGTCGACGTGGATCCAGAAACCCCGCTCTTATGGGTGTTGCGTGATAATCTCGGCCTTACTGGAACGAAATACGGCTGTGGCATAGCAGCCTGCGGTGCTTGTACCGTTCACGTTGATGGCGTGGCAGAGCGGTCGTGTTCTGTGCCCGTAGAATTTGCCGATGGATCGGATATTACGACGATCGAGGGCCTGTCTGAAGATCGGAGCCACCCGGTTCAGGAAGCTTGGATTGAAGAAGATGTGCCACAATGTGGG
>Ga0055584_100004199_pt1 | contig 14133 bp, 15 predicted proteins | sample OSDHelmetaG_FD_58716 | JGI IMG/M metagenome (GOLD analysis project Ga0055584, IMG submission 58716) | Pelagic marine sediment microbial communities from the LTER site Helgoland, North Sea, for post-phytoplankton bloom and carbon turnover... | ecosystem: Environmental > Aquatic > Marine >... | reverse complement strand
TATGAGCGGCGGGTTCTAACCAATTGAACTACAGGCCCGGGCGGAACCTAGCGCAGTCGGATGGAGGCGTCGACAGGATCGTTTCACCCGATACCGTGCAAATTGGGCCCCAAAAAAGGAGAACGACGCGGCTCAAGGTGTTGTCAGGAAATCTCGGATGGCGGCCGCCAGTTTTTCGGGCTCGCGTTCGAGAACGTCACGGTCGGTGTTTTCGAACGTGATGGCCGTCGCGTTGGGGATGAGGTCGATCAGAGCGCCTGCTTGGCGGCCTAGATGATCCTCGCCGGGGGTCGCCAATTCGATGATCAGTGTGGCCATCGTGAGCCGTCGAAGCGCGTCGGCGAGATCGAAATCGAAGTTGGCACGGTAAACGGCATCAAACGAGGTGCGGGATTGAATGCGGTCTAGAACTTCATCCTGCGCTTCATCGAGAACTGCATCCGAAATCGGGGTGGCGTCGACCACGCGGGACCCCCACCAGGTCTGGACGAGGGACGTGTAAGTACGGCCCCAGCTGCGGAGCAAATGGGTGCCATCCGGCGACTGCGGCTCAGCAGCAAAGTACTTTTCAACGATATCCTTGATGGCATTGTCACGCTGATCGCGGTCGACGACGATACTATGGGTCATCCCACAGCAGATGAACTTGGAGACCCGATCGGGATGCGCGGCGGCCAACGCGGCACCCACCTTGTTGCCGGTATGCAGGCCGAACACCGCGGGTGATTTGAGGCCAAGGGCGTCGATCAGATCGGCGACGCTGTCGGCCAACATTGGCATCGTGACGTTTTCGGGCAGCCCATCGGAGTTGCCGAAGCCCAAGGTGTCAGGAGCAATGACATGAAAATGGGTCGACAAGAGGCGCTGCAGCTTGGCGTAGACACGGGCCGACCGGGGCGTCGCATGGAGGAGGACGAGCGGCGCACCTGTTCCGGACTCGCGGTAGTGCACTTGGCCGAACCGCGTATCGGCGTATCCGTAGCGGACGGCCATTAGAATTTCTCGAGCAACGTGCCGTAGCCGTGGATTTTGTCTTTGATGCCGAGCTGCCGCATGGCACCCCAATAGCTCGCGGTGTTGATCGACAAGACCGGCTTTTTGAGAAAGAACTCGGCTTCGGCAGCGACCCGCTGAAACGGCAGGTTCGTGCCGCATTGAACGATCGCATCGACGTCATCGCCGTCAAGTTCTCGAATGGCTGCGCGGCTTTCTTCTTCGGTTACGGCAGCGATATCAAGCGCCGTCTTGCAACGAAAGTCCTTGCGACGGATGACCTTAAAGCCCGCGCTTTCCATGAAGTCACACGCTTGGTCGCCGCCTGGTTTGAGATAAGGCGTCAAAACCGAAACGCGGCACCCCGGGGCAACGAGCTTTTCCACCGCATCCTTGAGGGCCAGCGACGGCACCAGAACGGGACAGACCTTTGCATGCGCGGTCAGCCGTTTCTGAAAGGCGGTTGCGCCCTTAAGCCCGCCGCCGAACGAATCGATCGAATGACCCAGGATGATCAAATCTGGCGCCGCCGGCGTCAGACGGTCTATGACCTCTTCGGTGCCGACCGCACCCTCTTCCATGGTCTTGCGGTAGGCCTCGTCGTCATCAGTGGGGCGCGGTCGATTGGGAATGCGTGCGGTATGGTTGGTCACGCCTACTGGCGTGATGGCTTCGTATTCCGGCTGAACGATGGTGTTGGTGAACGGCACCATCAGTCCGATCTTCGCGCGGTAGCCCAAAACATCGGTCATCGACGGCTTCCCTCCCCTTTTCTTGCACGTGTTCGTTGCGCTAGCTGTCTGGCGACCTGCCGCCTACCCGGCCGCAGCGACCAGCGCGTCGATGTTGGCGGCCATTCCTTCGGGGTTTTCCTGGGCTGGCGTGTGTTCGGCGTGATCGAGATGGATCACCCGGGCATCTGGAATGAGGCCAACCAGACGTTTCATATCGTCCTCGGTGAAAACGGTCGACGTGGCGCCACGCACCAAGATAGCGGGACATTTCACCGAAGGTGCCATGTCCCAAACCGGATCGTCGTCCAGCGACGCCGCGATGATCCGGGCCGGTTCCGCCGCATAGCGCCACTCCCAGCGGCCGTCCGGCCGCTCAAAAAAGCTGTGCGCGGCATAGTGATCGCGCACCTCCGGCGGCCACAGCTCTTGGAAATGCATCGATGCCTTGGCGGTTTCGAAGTCTTTGAAGTTATGCTCTTCGTGGGTCTGCCGAATCACCTCGTCGGCCATTTCTTTAGGCACCGACATACCGGGGTCGATCACTGCGATGCCGGCAATCCGGTCCGGGATCGTTGCCGCGAGCCAAATCGCCAGGTTGCCACCCGTCGCACACCCGACAATGAATGCGCGATCAACACCGACGCCGTCGAGAAAGGCAATCGCGTCGTCGCCCAACTCAGGCACCCGGTAACCATCCTTGGGGTAGTCGCTGAGGCCGTGACCACGCGCGTCCCAGGCCAAGACCCGGTTGGGGCTCTTTAACGCGTCCACCATGTGATCCCAGTGACGCGCGTTGCTGCGCTTGGGGTGCAGCAAAACGATCGGTGGGTTTTCGCCGGGCCAATCGAGATAGTGCTGACGAAAGCCACGCGCGTTGTCGATGAAGTGCGATTGTGCGGGGCGCCGGAACGAAATGTCGATTGCGGGTTCGGCCATGATCATCTTCCTTTCCATTCGGGGGCGCGCTTCTCCAGAAACGCCGAGATGCCTTCTTGGGCGTCCTCAGTTTGAATCGCACGGTAAATCAGTTCGTCAACCATCGCGTAGGCATCGGGGACATCCATTTCGAGCTGGCGGTAGAAGCTCTCTTTGCCCATGGCCACCGCGTTGCTGGATTTGCCGGCAATCTCGCGGGCGATTTCGAGAATACGGTCGTCCAACGCATCGGGGGCGATCGCTTCGTTGACGAGCCCGAACCGCACCGCCTGTTCGGCGTCGATCATCTTGCCGGTCAGCAGCATCTGCATCGCGTGTTTCGGCGCGATCGCGCGACTGACGGCGACTTGGGGTGCGAGGCACCACAATCCGATGTTGACCCCAGGGGTGGCGAACTTCGCGGCGGTCGAGGCGAATACTAGGTCGCAGCTTGCGGCGAGTTGAGCCCCAGCCGCCGTAGCCACGCCTTGGATACGCGCGATCACCGGTTTGGGGCAGCGATTGATCGCCATGATCATTTTGCTGGCTGCAATATTGGCCTCGCGCTTGCTGGCCGGATCCTTTGCCGCCACGATCGACTCGCTGAGATCGTGACCGGCACAGAAATGTTTGCCAGCGCCCGCCAATATAATTACGCGGACCTGATTGTTGCCGGCGTAGGCCTCAAACGCGGCGTGGAGCTCATGCACCAACTCATGGCTGAGGCTGTTGGCGGCCTGGGGCCGATTTAGGGTGACCCTGACAATGCCGTCCTCAAGCGTTTCGCGTAGAAGCACCGGTTCGTTTGCCAATGGGGCGGCATCAGCCATCACAGTTTCTCCCTACTCGCCATGTTGCTTTGGGCGACATTAGCAGAGCAGCGCCACTATTGGCCAAACCGAGCCGGTCGATAGGGGGCAAGTTCGGCCTGATTCTCACCCAGCGCGATCTCACGAGCGATCAAGTCGCCAAGGTACGGCCCTAGAGTGATACCGGAGTGCGTTGCGGCAATGTAAACGGTGGGCGCCTCGGCGAGAGGACCAACGATCGGCAGGCCATCCTCGGGCATAGGGCGCACACCGATACGAGCGTGCGCGGACGGTGCGAGTTCGAGCGCCGGGAAACCAGGCAGATAGTCGGATGCGCGATGCATCAGCGCCGTGGCACCGACGAGCAACGCATCGTCTGTTGCCGCAGCGTGGGTGGCGTCGATATCGTCCGCACCCAGCGACAGGCTGAGACCGGCCGGTCGCATGTGGAACCCTGCCCCATCGGGGAAGTAGACGACATGGCGCAACCAGGTGCGCTCCAATGGCACGGTGTCGACCAGCAATCCCGGCATCGGCCGAATAGGTAAAGTGCGGGCCAGACTGCGGCGCGCACGGGCCGCCAGCGCAGGCAACGCAGTGCCGGCTGCCAACACGATTGTCGGGGCAAAGACCGTGTAGGGATCGGCCTCAACGCCGACGACGGTGTCACCGTCAAACAAGAAGCCGGTGACGAACGCCCCTTCGCGAAGATCGCCGCCTTCTTCACGGGTGTCCTCGGCCATGCGGCGCACCATACGGGGTGCATCGAGCCAGCGATCAAGTGGCGCCAGAAATCCGCGACTGCCTTTTGGAAAGTCGATATACGGCTCAAGCGCCTGGAGCGACGCGCGATCGAGCGAAACAATCGGATACCCCCAGGCAGCGAGCTGGTCAGCCCGGTCCATGAGTGTGTCTGGGCCACCATCGGCCGCGGCAGGGTGGCTCCAGTGGATGGAGCCCGCGCCTTCCATGCCCACTGTCACTTCGCCCCAGGCGGCGGCAAGTGCAAGGTGTTTTTCCAAGCCGCGGCGGTTCAGCGCATGGTAGTGCGCATCGTCGGCCTTCGCCGTCGCGTTTAGCCAAGCAAAACTATGACCTGTTGTGCCTGAGGCAATGGTCCGCTCTTCAAGAAGAACAACGTGGCGGCCATGACGACTGAGTGCGTCGGCAATCGACACCCCCAAGATGCCGCCGCCGACGACAACGACATCGGCGCGTTCACTCATCTAAGCGGAATCGTTGGGACAACAGTCATCACGCCATTCTACCGGGGCGAAGCGGCCCCGTCAGGCGTCGTGCTGAAATGTTTCCACGAGATTGAGCAACCGATGGAGCGATCCATCGGCCACACCAAGTTCATCGAGATGAACGACGGTGTTATGCAAGTAATCGCGCGCGCGACCAAGTGGCCCTTCGGCCATGGCGAGCGCTTGCACCGCGGCCTCAATCGGAAGCCGGCCCACGTAGCGCGGATGGTCACGGTTGGCGGTGAATGTGAGGGCCCGCAGCGGCCCGTTGCTGGTGCGGGCAGAAACCCATCGCGGTACGTAGCCGCCGGAGATCATCTCGCGCCGCCACAAAATGCGGGTCTCGCTTTTCACCTTGTTGGGCTCGATCCGAAACACGAAACCGCGACACGAACCGCCACGATCCAACCCGAGCATAAGACCGGGTTGATCAACGCTGCCACGCCCGACGGGCGCGGAAAGGCAGAAACTGCGATGCCAACCATGAATGGTTCCCGGCATGCGATCGGCAAAGTGAAATGCTGGGTTCCACATTAGGGAGCCATAACCGAAGACCCAGACCCCCTGCCCCTCCGCAATACCGTCCAGGGCCGATAGCCGGCTGGCTTCTCGTGTTTCTTGATCGAGAATTTCGAAGCCAGCAGGGATAGATGTTGAACGCCTGATTTGCTCGATCCGTTCTTCGGTAAAGTCCTCCCGGCGGAGTCCCTCTTCCGAGACAGGCTGGCGTTTTTGTTGACCGTTGAACGAAGACATATGAGGCGAGATTGGGCTTTTTCTACAATCTTCGGTAGACGTGTCGTGACTCTATTGTGCGCCGGGCGACGTGTCGATTCCTCGAACCCTACGGGGCGAGATCCCTTTTCAGCCCCTAATTCTGGTTCGCAACCCCTCTTTTTGCCCGATATCGGACAGGAATTTGGCCAAACACGAGCGCCAAGAGCACGCCAATGAAGATGGTCCATGCCAGTGGCGCCGCTGTCCCGTCAGCGAGTTCGCCAACCACTTGAGAAAACACCGCCCCCATCCCCATGGTCGCAAACGCAAGCAAGCCCGACGCCGTACCCGCCAATTTGGGGTTGAGGTTGATGGCGCCCGCCTGGGCATTCGGCATGGAGATCCCCTGCCCGATTCCAACCAACGCATTCGGCAGAAAGAGCGTGAGGGGCGACAAGCCGAACACCGCTAGGAAAATCACGAGCAGAACGCCACCTGAAAGCGAGACAATGCTGCCGAGCAAAACCATGCGGTCGGTGCCGACACGGGTCGATATTCGCCCCGCCGCCAAATTGGCCCCCATAAAGGTGAAGGTGAGTAACGCAAACCACAAGCTGAACTCCAGGGCCGAGCGTCCCAGCACATCGACCATGAGAAAAGGTCCGGCCGCCATAAACGCGAAGAAAGTACCGGCGGCGAACGCAGTGTGCAGGACATAGCCCGTGAACTCGACCGATCCGAATAGGCCGGTGTAGCTGCGCGCCAAGCTTATCGGCGCAAGCGGCAAGCGATTTTCGTAGTGAGTCTCGCGCAAGATTCGCAGGGCAAGGATCGTGACGATCCCCCCGACCACGAAGGCAAGCCACAACGAAACCCGCCAACCAACGGTGTCGGTCAGTGCGCCACCCACAATGAGCGCAATGTATGGTGCGGCCAACATCGCGACGGTGAGATAGGCAATCATCGATGCGGCTTTTTCTGCGCCGTAAACGTCACGCACCATGGCGCGGCTGATCACCATGCCCGATGCGCTACCGCCGGCCTGGATGATTCGACCGATGACGAGCATCTCGATACTCGTAGCCAAGGCGGCGATGGCCGTACCGACTAGAAAAAGCAGCAAACCGATCAGCAAGATAGGCCGGCGCCCGAAGCGATCGGACAGCGGTCCGTAAACCAAGTTGGCGAGGGCGATTGCCGCCATCGACAGACTGAGGGCCAATTGCGCCACATCGACAGGGGCCGCGAGGTCGCGCGCCATAAAGGGGAGCGACGGCACAAATAGCTGCATCGCCATCGGCCCGACAGACGTCGTTGCCACCAGCCCGATAATGAAAAGGCGACTGCCGGCGAGTTGTTGGACGTTGGGGGTGGTGGGCTGGGTCATAGACTGGGCTGCGCACCTTAGGTCAGTCGCAGCACATCGGCTAGGCGTGGTGTCAGTTGCCGCCCGCCATACGGCCACCGTCGACGATGTACTCCATGCCGGTCACGTGCTTGGCATCATCGGATGCGAGGAACACCGCGGCGGCAGCGGCGTCAGATGGTTCTCCAATGCGTCCCAATGGAGTCTTGGCGATGATCTTTTCCTGAAAGCGTCGGGCGCCATCGGGCCCGCCATGCACGCGCGTCGCCCCTGGTGAAACGACCCCGCCCTCGAAGAGAACCCCGGGCACGATAGCATTGACCCGCACGCCATTACCCTGCTGCACGCAGTCTCGTGCCACGACACGGGTGAGATGCGCCAGGCTGCCTTTGGCAATGCTGTAGGCCGTGCTATTGGCATTGCCGACCATCGCAGTTAGCACAGTGATGTTGATGATGGATCCGCCGTCTTTCATGCACGGAATGACGTCCTGCATGCCAAGGAAGGGTCCCTCGAGATTCAACTTCATCAGATAGTCGAGATCAGCGGGCGTAAGGTCGGTGATCGGCTTGAGAACCGCATCGCCTGCATTGTTGATTAACGTATCGAGACGGCCATAGGTCTTGATGGATTGCTCCACAATGCGCGACCAATCGTCGGCACTGGTCACATCATGCGGAAGGTAGATCGCCTCACCGCCCGCATCGTTGATGAGGCGGGCTGTTTCGGCGCCACGTTCCTCGTTGCGTCCGGTCGCGACAATGCGCGCACCCTCCTTTGCCATGGCCCGAGAAAACGCACGGCCGAGCGCGCCGGTCCCCCCGGTGACGACAGCAACCTTGCCAGCGAGGCGTCCGGTCATCGGGCGGGCGCGGCGGCATAGCCACCGTCTGCGTAGATTTCCATCCCCGTCACGTAGGCGGAATCGGCGCACGCCAGTTGAGCGACCGAGGCCGCAACATCGTCAGGCGCGATGTCCGCGCCTAGTCCAATGTCCCGGGGACCCATCGTACTGCCGTCGATCAACGGCATCGGGACCGCTCCCACCAGTACCGCATTGACCATGATCCGCGGTTCTTGCTGGGCGCACTCTAAGGCGGCGGACTTGGTCGCAACACGCAAGCCCCCGGACAAGGCGGAGAAGACCGCGGCGTCGGTCGAGACGGTTCGTCCCAGGGATGAAATGACGTTCACGATGTACCCGCCGCCGTTTTGGCGAAGGGTAGGTATCGCGGCCCGCATCCCAAGCCATAGGGGCGCCACATTGGCCGCCACGAGCGCCCGGACCTCCGACAAAGTCGTTTCAGAAAATGATTTGGCAAGAAAACCGGTCTCTGCGTTGATTAGCACCGTCGCACCGCCCTGCGCTTTGGCTGCGGCCATGAGGGCCTGCCAGGACTCCTCAGACGTGCCGTCATGCGCCACGGTTGCAGAAGCACCGGAAACGGACTCGGTAGCGGCCGCAATCACCGTTGCACCTTCGGCGGCAAGTCTGGCAACACAGGCCGCCCCCAGCGCGTGTTCCGCGCCGGTCACGATCGCCGTAGTATCAGTGAACCGGTTCATAACGCCTATCCGAATAAACAGAAGACGCCAAAGCAAGCGTCGAAATAGTGTTTGAAGAGCAAAAACAGGAGCCCATCGAGAAAGAGGGTAAACCCGATGACCGGGGCGCCAAAGTAGAGCAAGAAATAGTACAAAGCCCACACCGTCAGGTGGCGCCCGGGAAGCCTGTGGCCGTCCACGACAGCAGTCTTGCGCAACAATGCCATGGTTCAAACGGTAGACTATCTCGTGACAAGAACACAGACGGATCGCCGCGCATGACCGAAATTGTTTGGAACGATGCCAGCCAGATCGAATGGCGGCAGGCACTGTCCGCCTGCGGACGATCTACCGTCGAGCAGTGCTGGGGCTATGGCGAAGCCTCGGCAGCCAACGGATTCACCGTCGACCGTGGCTTAGTTGTCGACGGCAACGAAACCATGGGCATGGTCCAGGCCTTCACGAAGCGCTTTGTCGGGTTGGCAACCGTGACGCAAATAATCCGCGGCCCTCTTTGGCTCGGGGAGGCACCCTCGTTGGAGGCCCAGCGACCCATCCTTGCCCACCTGAGGCAGCGCTTCACCAAGGGCCGCCTGCGCTTTGTCTATTGGTTGCCGGAACTCCACGACACGCCAGAATCCCTTAGGGCGGTGCGGCGCGTGAAGCTGCGGCGGATCATGACGGGCTACGCCTCCGCCTGGGTGGACCTCAGTCCCGCCGTGGACGAGATTGTGGCGAACCTTTCCGGAACTTGGCGCAACCAGCTTCGGCGTGCCGAGAAAGAGAAATTGAAGGTTGCCGTTACGAACGGAGGGCAAGACCTTGACGTCTTGCTGACCCGCCACGATGAGAACCGAAAGCGCCGCGGGTTTGGTGGACCGAACGGTCGCTTCATCCGAGCCCTTATTGAAGGTACCGCGGATCGGCAGGACGCTTTGATTGTGACCGCCCGAAAGGCGCGCGAGCCGGTTGCCGGTATCTTGATGCTGCGCCACGGCGAGAGCGCAACCTACTACGCCGGATGGACCACAGAAGACGGTCGTGCCGCGTACGCACACAACCTGCTGTTGTGGCGGGCGGCAACGACGCTGAAGAAAACTGGCGTCCATTGGCTCGACGTTGGCGGTCTCGACACGACAAACGCCGCCGGGATCGCACGATTCAAGCTCGGTCTCGGCGGCGACGTTTTTACTTTGACGGGAAGCTACCTTTGAACCGCAGCGTCTTGATGGCGGCCCTCATCGCGCTGGCGGTAACGGTGAGTTCGACCTCGAGCTGGGGGCATGCCGGGAGTTCGGATCCGATTCCACGCGGCTGCCGCATCGTCATTGAAACCGTCACCGTGAACGGGGTCGACGTAAAACTTCGCCGTCTATCCTGCCCAACGCCGAGTGTTGCCGCGACTTCGTGACCTAAGGCGCGGCAACGATCCGATAGATCTCGCCCGACAAATCGAGGAGGAACACCGTCCCGTCGTTGGCCTCGGCGAATGAAGCGGCTTGAACGTCTGCTTGTAGAAGTTCAATCACCGGGCGACGATCATCTTCCGGCGGCAGCAATCCCCACACGCGGCCAGAGCAAAAGTCGCTAAACAGATAAACACCATTGAGATCTGCGATCTCCCTGCCCCGGTAGACATAGCCGCCCGTGACCGAGCAACCGAGGTCGCGGCCATACTCGGCAACAGGATCGGTTAGACCGACTGCGTTGCGCCCGCGGCCGCGAAAGGCGCGAGAACCTTCACGAATGTTCCAGCCGTAGTTCTTGCCACTGACGATGAGGTTGATTTCTTCGACCCGATTTTGCCCAACATCGCCGGTCCAGAGCTCACCGGTGTCGCGGTCGAAACTGAAGCGCCAAGGGTTCCGTAGTCCATAGGCAAAGATTTCATTGCGGGCGTCGCGCCGCTGGCGAAAGGGATTGCTGCGGGGTATGGCGTAGGGAGATCCGCCGTGTACGTCGATCCGCAGAACTGTGCCCAACAGCGTACTAAGGTTCTGGCCGTTGTTTAGGGGATCGCCGCCGGCACCGCCATCACCAAAACCGATGTAGAGGAATCCGTCCGGCCCAAACGCGATATCCCCACCGTTGTGGTTTCCGAACGGCTGGGCAACCGAAAGAATGAGTCGCTCGGAACCTGGGTCGATCGACCGACCGTCGGAGGCCACGGTGAACGACGTAACGGCAGACTCAAGCCCTTCGTCGCCGCGTCGCGTATAGGACAGGAAGACGCGGTTGTTCTCATCGAACTTTGGGTCGAAAGCCATGCCTAGAAGACCCGCTTCATTGGGGCCGTCCTCGACCTGGCGGCGAATATCCAACGCCACATCCGGCGAACTGTCGTTTAGGTCGTCAAGGATGAGAACTCGGCCGGGTTGCTCAATGACATAGAAAAGGCTGTCATCCCCAGGTGCCTGCTTGAGGGCAAGCGGCCGCTCAAACGTCGTACTCGCGAACACCGGCTCGAGGGCAATTTGCGGCTGTGCCGCCGCGTGGGTCGCGGCCAAAAGTCCGAATGTTAGGGTGATGACAGAGATTGATCGCATCGAGCCATAGTCCTCCACCGAAGGCAACACTGCCTAAGATAGACACGCGACGCGACTCACGAAACCGCTGCCGCTTCACACAAAATTGAGAGAGAGAAGCTTAGTTGAGTGGCGTCAACGAGGGCAGTTTGGGGCCGGTATCTTCTTCTGCCATCTCTTCTTCGGAGCGATCACTGCTCAGGACCGCACCGGTCCGGTCACTTGGTACGTTGACCAGACCTTGCGGCGCACCCTCGAGCCGCGTGCGCGGCACCGTTACGATCGTCGCGTTCTGGGCATCTGCGCCACGACGGTCAGAAAGCAACTTCTGCGCTCGCTCGCGCGCGGCGGTGATTTGTTCCGGCGTCATCCGCTTTGCGATTCGCGCGATCGCCTCAATGGATATTTTGTTCGCTGCTTGGAGGTCTTTGTAGCTCATCGCCCGGGCCAGGATGTTGCGGTTCCGGATCGAGGCGACCTCACCTTGGATCGCGGCCAAGCTGTACCAACTATAGGCCCGCACGTAGTCCCGCGGGACCCCTTGGCCTTGGGTGTACATGAAACCGAGATTATTGGCCGCGTTGGCTATGCCCTGTTCGGCCGCCGAGGTGTAGAGCTGAACCGCGCGAGGGTAGTCGCGTAGAACCCCGAGACCATGCTGGTAGATGTAGCCTAGAGCGTTTTGCGACTCTGCATCGCCAGCCTGGGCAAGACGATTCCAGATATCGCGCGCACGGTCATACTGCCCGGCCTCCGCCGCAATCCGTCCGTCCTCGAACGTTGCCGGCGCTGTCTGGGCGAACGCAACCGTTGCCCAGAACACCAGCACAGTTGCGATGCAGATTCGTCTGATCATGCCTAACACTTGCAGGACTTGCCTTCATTTTTCAACGTCTTAGCAGCATGAAACGGTCATGGTTAAGCGTTCGTTACCACGGCCTAAAACGTCGAGAGTTCCTCAGAAGCCGTTTGGAGCCGCCGGGCCGCCGCCAAGGCGAAGCTGAGCGTGACTGATTTTCGCCGGGCTGCCGCCAAATTTGCCCGTGGCGCATCGCGAAGAACCTCCCCGCCATAGGCATCACAGACGATCAGGCCCTGGTCGGCGGGTAGAATCTTCTGCGGAAAGGCCGAGTCAACTGCGAAGAACAGTGCGTCACACCATTCAAGGTACTCCGGCCACTTCGAATCAGACCTGAAATCCGCCACGGATGACTTGACCTCGACAACGAGAATTTCGCCACCGCGGTTGAGCGCAATGATATCGGCCCGGCGACCGGACCGAAATTTGAACTCGGTGAGCGAGTCATAGCCAAGATCAAAGAGAGTGCGTCGCGCGCCGCGGGTGATCCCGGGGGTCACACTGGTCTGATTTGAAGGATCGTCCATCATGGGACGGGTGATTGTGGCGAGGTGGCTTTACCGGGGCAACCGGTAACCGCATGCTGGGGATCCCGTCGTCAGCCTTGCCCCCGGACCGATGCCTCTGCCCGTTCCTATTTTTCTTTTTGTGGTGCTGACCCTGCCGTTCTTTTTGAACGACATCGGATTTATTTTGGCCACAACGACCGCGCTGTGGTTGAGCATCGACTATCTAGGCAAGGCGCTAGTGATCGGGCTCATCGTTGCGCTCCCTGCTTTGCGATTTCCGGTACGACTTGGATCGGGTTGGCCACGGCCCGCGTGGCTCGCCATTGTCGGTACGATCGTCATTAGCGCTCTGTCGATCAGTGGGCTGGCTTGGATCGATGGCCAAGCATATGACGCCGAGACGGCGCTCCAGTCTTTTCCGCCGATCAACCAGACTTGGCTCATCGTGTTCGATCTGACGGTTGGGTTGGCGCTGACAGCGATTGCCGAAGAGTTGGTCTTTCGGCGACTTTTCCTCGATACATTCAGCACGCGCCTGCGATCAACCGGTCTCTATTTGTTGTCGGCCGCCATTTTTGCCGCGATCCACTGGTCTAATGGTGTGGGGACTGTCGCCGGCGCATTTGTTGTCGGGTTGATGCTGCTTTGGCTGACGCGGCGAACGGCAAGCGTGTTGCCAGCGATCGCCGCGCATTTTTTGATCAACCTCGTCCTGTTCTGGCCGTAGTGGTTATGGCGCTTGGAACGCGACGAGCGTACCGGTCGCGCGATGGGGTTCAAGATACAGAGTGTCGGCGCTGCAATAGGCCTGTCCGCCAAGGACAGCGGCAACCGAGTCTAGATTGTCGACGCCGATTCGCATCGCCGCTGCACCGCGCTCCGGCAAGTCCGCAACTGGGACACGTGGGTAACGCCGCTGGAGAACCGCACGGGTCCCAAAAACCAAGACTGCACGACCTTCACCGGTTGGGACGTGGAAGAGATCATCGGCAGCATTGACCACCCCACCCCCCGTCAGCCGAGCCGCAGCGTCGGCCTCTCCGGCGGGATCGGGGGTCGTCATTTCGACCGTCAGAACACGGGATGCCGTGTTGGCATGAGCTTGCATCGCCGGTTGCCAGACGGCCTCGGGCGTTTCGTGTTCGCAAACGAACAGGCGCGCGCCACCAGGAGCATCCTCGACCGGCCAGCGTGCGATTCGAAAGCGTGCTTCGGTGTCGCGCCCGTCGGTCAGCAGTACCGGGCGGCCGAAGGAGAACGGGCCGGTGGCGTCAATGCCTGCGGCCCGCAGTTCTTTGGCCGCGGAAGCCGCATCGGCGGTGTTCAGCGCGATTCGCTCGATGCCGTCGCCACGGTGTTTCAGGAAGGCACGGCTGGGGGCGTTCTGTGGGGTCTCGCGCAGGACGGTGAGGAGTTCGATGTAGTCGTTGCCGAGGACCACCGTATGGTTGGCCGCGCCGACATGGGGGCTATGGACGCCTTTCGGTGAAACGGTGAACCCCAGCTTGCGCCAATCTGCGGCGGCCCGTTCGAGGTCGGCCACCATGATCACGACGTGATCGAGACCACCGATCTGTTGAAACGCCAAAACGACGGCCCTGGCGGACTAGGGGATGGCGGCGAGGAACGGGTCGATGGCCGAAAGCGCCTCGGGTTCGGTCAGCATCGGGCAATGCCCCCGACCCGGCACGATGGCGGTGTGGAGATCGGGTTTGCGTCGTTTCATCTCATCGAGGGTTTCTTGATCCAGGATGTCAGACACCGCGCCGCGCACAGCCAACACCGGTAGAGGTTTCATGTTCTCAAAGAAGTGCCAGTAGTCGGGCAGCCGTTTACGTTCACGGAAAACACGACCGTACATCGGATCCATGTTGGCTTTGACCTTGCCATCTTCATCCTGGGCATAGATCCGGT
>Ga0055584_100004197_pt1 | contig 14135 bp, 15 predicted proteins | sample OSDHelmetaG_FD_58716 | JGI IMG/M metagenome (GOLD analysis project Ga0055584, IMG submission 58716) | Pelagic marine sediment microbial communities from the LTER site Helgoland, North Sea, for post-phytoplankton bloom and carbon turnover... | ecosystem: Environmental > Aquatic > Marine >... | reverse complement strand
GGAGGGGGCCGCGCTATCCAGCTGTGCCACCGGAGCAGTAAATTAGGCCGGCAAATTCTAACATAGGATTTCTATGCTTCGCTTTATAAAAAAACAATTCGCTTTGCTGGTAGGCTATAAAATCTAGATTAGTTCGCGGTCATGGTTTAATTTTTCTGTGATAACGGGTTAGTTTGATGCATGTTAAGCGTTAACGATTCCGCCGAGAAATTGCGTTTCACTTATAGAAAAAGTTTGCTAACTTGCGTGCTCTTTACTTAATAAAAATTGAAAAAAGAGCATTTCGTTAAATTAAAAATAAAAGGAGATTTTCATGAAATATTTTTCTACTTTGATCACTGCAGGCCTCATTTCTCTATCGGGTTCTGTCATGGCACAGGATGTAGAATTTTCAGGCATGAGTTTTTTTGTCACTAGTGTCGGGACCGGAAATGGTGGTGACCTAGGTGGCCTTTCAGGCGCAAACGCGCACTGTCAAGCACTTGCAGAATCTGCTAGAGCAGGTGAGCGTCATTGGCATGCTTATTTAAGTGGTGAAGCCACTGCTGGAGAAGCTCGAGTCAATGCGCGTGATCGTATCGGCTCAGGTCCTTGGTACAATGCTAACGGTGTTTTAATTGCTACTAACCCTTCTGACCTTCATCTTTATAACCGTACTATTGATAAGAATACTGCGGTTGATGAAAATGGTAATCAGATTAATGGTGTCGGAGATAGCCCCAATCGTCATGATGTTCTGACTGGTGCGCAGACTGATGGTACAGCTTTCTTCCCGGATGAAGCTGACCATACTTGCAATAACTGGACGAGCAGTGGTGATGGCAGCGCTATGGTAGGTCATACTGATCGCCATGGTGGGGGCAATGTTTCATGGAATGCCGCTCATCCGAGTGCGGGCTGTAGCCAGCAGTCATTGGTGCAAACTGGAGGAGCAGGGCTGTTTTATTGCTTTGCAGCTGATTAATAGCTTGTAATCAGCGAAGAAAAAAGGGCGCCTATTAGTGCCCTTTTTTTTGACGCGTTATTTTATTAGCTTATATTCATTTTTAAATAGTGCAGGAATATTGGAAATATCAGATTGATAGTGAATATATAGTTGTATTAATAATTTTATGTTTTATTATCTCTTCCAAATATAAACCTCATCTTCAAATAATTTATAAAAATAAGGGGTACTTAATGCGGCAAAATAACCTAGTCACAAAAGCTATTGTGGTCGCCTTGCTACAAATCTCTTCAATTAGTTTTGCAATTAATTCAGCTTTTGCACAACCTGTTCCAATACCTAGTGAAGCTTTTGATATTTCAGGGATGTGGTCGGCTTTAGTGCTGGAGGATTGGTATGACAGATTGCCTGGAGCGGGTCTTGGAGAATACACAGGGATTCCAATGAATGCCGCTGCCAGACAAAAAGCTGAAACTTGGGATGCATCTATTTTATCTCAACCAGAACGGCAAGCTCAGCCCCATCCTGCACAATATTCATTCAGAGGGCCAAGGCCTAACCTGAGTATTGATCGAATTGTAAACCCTGTAACTCTCGAACATATTGGTTATAGAACCAATGGTACTTTTGGCAATGCCGATAGGACCATCTGGCTGGATGGAAGACCGCACCCCTCAGATCGATATGGCTTGCATAAATGGAATGGTTTTTCTACCGGAGAATGGGTTGACGGGATGCTGATAGTGACTACAACTCATATGAAATATGGTGTTTACCAACGCAATGGTGTGCCAGCAAGCCCTTATGCAGTGATGACTGAATACTGGTTTCGAAATGGCGAGCATCTCACTATGGTTAGTCATATTGAAGACCCTATTTATTTGGAAGAACCTATGGTTCGCAGCCAAACATGGATATGGAACCCTCCACAAGTAGTTACCCAAAGACGTGCATTTGAGCCTGTAGAAGAGGTTGCTATGGATCCTGGTTGGGTGCCGCACTGGCCACTGGGGACCAAGCACCCAGATATGGCTGATCGGCTAGGCATTGAAGTTGAGGCTGTTGTGGGTGGCAGTGTCACAATTTACCCTGAGTACCGAGAAACTTTACGACAGATGCGTGAAGAATTCGACAGTAATCGGGCCGGGGAATAGGAGACGGATTATGGCTTTAATAAATAACAAATTCCGCCGACTTGTGTTTAGTCTATCGATACCATTGTTGTTAAGCACTTTTGTTATTGAGCCTGTGTTGGCCCAACGACCAGAGTTCCTTGCTAAAAATAGCGCAGAAATTGAAGTATTACCTGTTCAGGGTAGTATTTCCATGATTGCTACTGGTGGCAGTAATATTGCTGTAATGGTCGGTGAGTTAGGATTAATCGTGGTTGATAGCGGTAATGCCGAAGCATCTGAAAATTTGGTCAATGCTATTGGAGAGCTTAGTTCGCTGCCACCGAGGTATATTATTAGCACTGCAGCTCTGCCTTCTCATTTGGCTGGAAATGTAGCGATTAACGATATAAGGGGGCAAGACGTTCTGATCGGAGTAAACCAAGATGTTGGGATACCAATTGTAGGGCATGCTAATGGTTTAACTCTATTAGTGACTGAATTTGCTGGTGAAATTCCATACGAGTTTTGGCCAAATAATACATTTTTTGGAGAAAGCAAAGCGCTTTATTTAAATGGTGAGCCTATCGAGATACTGCATCAACCAGCGGCGATAACACAGTCAGATGTTCTGGTTCATTTTCGTGGTTCTGATGTGCTTGTGACCGGGGATATTTTCGATACTACTTCATACCCTCATTTTTATTCAGAATATGGAGGCTCATTGCAAGGCTTGATTGATGCTCTTAACAATGTGATAGAAATTGCAGTTCCTGAATTTAACCAGCAAGGAGGCACCCTCATTATTCCGGGGCATGGTCGTTTGGCAAGTGAGTCGGATGTGGTTGAGTATCGAGATATGGTTACTATCATTCGTGATCGGGTGCAACTTATGATTAATGAAGGGATGTCCTTTGAGGAAATTTTGGCAGCTCAGCCTTCCCTTGAATACGATGGGATTTATGGTCACGATTCAGGCGAGTGGACGACAAGAATGTTTTTGGAGGCGGTCTATGAAGAATTACGTTAAACAAAGTTATAAAGATGATTTCAGTAAGCTTCCTCAGTTTTTGCTGAATTTAATTTTAGTTTTGTCTATAGCTACGCCTGCTTATGCTCAGCGTTTTGGTGGGCCAGCAGCAGTACAAGCTCCTGGCAGGGTTGAAGCTCCGATTGATTTGACTGGAACATGGGTTTCTCTGGTTACTGAAGATTGGGCATATCGCATGTTGACTCCAGCAATCGGGGATACCATGAGTGTACCGGTCAATGAGGCAGGAAAAGCTGTTACCAATAACTGGGATTTGGAGGCAGATAATGCGGCGGGCCTACAATGCAAAGCATTTGGCGCAGCTCGAATTATGCGGGTTCCAACAAGATTGCAGATAAGCTGGCAAGATGATTATACCTTAAGAATTGATACAGACGCTGGTATGCAAACTAGGTTGTTAAATTTCTCTTCTACAGGACGCAGACCGCTAATAAGCATGATGCTTGAAGCTGCCAACCTTGAAAGAAGCTGGCAGGGATATAGTGTGGCAGACTGGGAGAATATATTAATAAACCGCGGCAGTAATGGCAGTCCGGATGATGAGCCGCCTCCAGTTGGCACATTGAAAGCTATTACGACTCAAATGCAGCCTGGTTATCTCAGACCAAATGGTATTCCTTACAGTGAAGACGCCATTCTAACTGAATATTTTAATCGTTTTACGGCCCCCACAGGCGAAGAATGGTTCGTGGTAACAACAATTGTTGATGATCCAATGTATTTATTTCAGCCTTATGTCACTACCTCGCATTTTCGTCGCGAGACTGATAATTCGAAATGGGCCCCATACCCTTGTGAAACTTGGGCACCTCCAGAAGGATCTATTGCTCCAGCATTTTAAGAACTCATTTAGGAGCTGCAGGAAAGCATGGACGCACCAGCTTTTTGTTTTGCCCAGTCAGGACGTTTTTCTGCAAAGCGTTCCTTGCCGACTTGTTCTTCATAAGGGTTTTTGAGTACTTCCTGCAATTCGTGAATCATGGTGTAGCTACCAGCTTCAGCCTGCTCGATAGCTTCTTGGGCAAGGTAATTACGTAGAACGTATAAGGGATTTACGGAATTCATTTGTTGTCGCCTCGCTTCATCCGTTTTGCCATCACTTTTCAATCTCTCCACATACTGAGATAGCCAGGTTTTAATATTGTCGGCTTCGTCGGCTGCTATTTCTTCAACATAAAAAGCAGGTTTGATCATTGATAAAAGCTGATCTACATTCGTATTCATGTTGATTTCCAGTTCACTTAAATGACGGAAAAATAAGGTCATATCAGTTTCAGTGTTTTTTAAGTTGCGAACTAAATCCTGAAATAATACTTCATCACTAGCTTGCGTAAAGGTGTTCAATCCTAGCTTGCTAGACATCATGTCGCGCCAGGCGATGTCATAGACTTTTTTGTAGTTTTCCAACGCGCTTTCCAATGCTTGAGCATCTTCAATTAAAGGATAAATAGCGTTGGCTAATTGCAATAAATTCCACTGTGCGATTTCGGGTTGTTTAGCATAAGCATAGCGACGACCACCAGCATCGGTAGTGTTTGGTGTCCAATGAGGATCATAATCTTCCAGCCAACCATAAGGCCCGTAATCAATGGTAAGACCAAGAATCGACATATTGTCTGTATTCATAACACCATGCACAAAACCGACTCTCATCCATTCCGTTATCAAGCGAGCTGTTGATAGACAGATTTCATTAAACCATTGGATGTAGACTTCCTTTGAAGGTTTGCCAAGGTGTTGGAAGAAGTGTTCTATGGTGTAATCAAGCAATTGCTTGGTTATGTCTGTTTGATTGCGAGAAGTGAATAATTCGAAATTACCAAAGCGTATAAAACTAGGAGCTACTCGACAAACAACAGCACCAGGCTCCATCTTAGACTGTCCATTATAGAACATGTCCCTTTCTACTTGAGTGCCTGTCCTCAATAAAGATAGCGCTCGAGTAGTAGGAACTCTTAAATGATGCATGGCTTCACTGCAAAGAAATTCTCTGATTGAAGATCGTAGTACAGCAAAACCATCAGCATGACGAGAATAGGGTGTTGGCCCAGAACCTTTTAATTGTAGAGCCCAACGTTGCCCTTTTTTACTAATAACTTCCCCAAGGTTGATTGCACGGCCATCGCCCAGCTGGCCTGCCCAGTTACCAAACTGGTGACCTCCATAACAAGCCGCAAATGGCTGCATGCCTTTTAAAAGCAAGGTGCCGCTAAAAATCTCGGTAAAACGTTGGGTCATGCATTCCATTGGATTGAGTCCAAGCTCAAGTGCCATGTCACGAGAGTAAGCAACTAAGCTCGCTTTAGGGAAAGGCATAGGATTCACTTTGGAATAGCAGGCCGCATTCACATGCCGGCTGTTATTGTTGATAACAGGATCGGCAGGCAATTGATTATAGAAACTATTATCAAATTTTAATGCGTCAAGAGAATAGATGGCAGACATGCGTAACAACTCGTTTAAGTTATAGTCTATTGTAACGTTGTGCTGACAAGAATATAAGCAGTGGCTTTTGCTTATCTTAATCTCATTGCATAGAATGTCAGACAGACTGAGGTCGCCATCTCCACTGAGATTTATTTAATTTATGTCAGATACTAAACCTTTATGTTAGATACTAAGCCATTATTGCTAGAAACAGATTTTCCTCCGATTTATCGTGATGAGCTGAATACACTGCAGGTGAATTTAGGCTATCTGTGTAATCTAACTTGTGTGCATTGTCATGTTAATGCCGGGCCTACTCGTAAGGAAATCATGAGCCTGGAAGTGGTCGACCTAATAATTCAGGCTTTGAAAAAACTTAATATCCGTACGCTGGATTTAACTGGTGGCGCACCAGAAATGAATCCTCACTTTCGCTACCTTGTAACTAGCGCTAAGGATCTCGGCATTGAAGTCATAGACCGTTGCAATCTAATAATTTTGCATGAACCAGGTTATGAAGATACTGCTCAATTTTTGGCAGATAACAAAGTTACAATTACTGCTTCTTTACCTTGCCACTCTGAACAAAATGTTGAAAAACAACGAGGTAAAGGAATATTTGAAGGCAGCATCGCTGTGCTGCAAGAATTAAATAGCTTAGGTTATGGTGTTGATCCAGACTTACAACTCAATTTGGTTTATAACCCGCAAGATTTAAATTTACCCCCTGGACAGGATAGCCTGGAAGCCGATTACAAACGCATACTAAAAGAAGATCACAACATTGAATTTAATCAACTATTTACTATTACCAACATGCCTATTAGTCGCTTTGGGGGTTGGTTGTTGGCAAAAGGGTTGTATGAAGAGTATATGGATATATTGAAAGGAGCCTATACGGCTTCTAATCTTGAAACAGTAATGTGTCGTAGTCTTGTAAGTGTTGATTACCAGGGTTATGTATATGATTGTGATTTCAATCAAATGCTAGCTATGCCTCTTATTGCTGTTAGCAAACCAAGGCCTCACATTAAAGATATTCTTGAAAAAGATTTAACCGGAAAACCGATTGCAATCGGGGAACATTGTTATGGCTGTACTGCCGGTCAAGGTAGTAGTTGTGGTGGAGCTTTGGGTGATTAAGCTCAAACAGCTCAAATACTAAATCGGTGTCTTCAGTTTCGAATTTAATAAGCATCATTATCCCTGCGCTCAACGAAGAAACAGCGCTAAGTCAAAATTTACCTAAGCTGCAAATTTATCGAGAGCGTGGTCATGAAATCATCCTTGTGGATGGTGGTAGTCATGATCAGAGTTTGCTTGTTGCTAGACCGTTGGTAGATCGTTACATTCAGACTGTAAAAGGTCGTGCGCACCAAATGAATGAAGGTGCTGATGTAGCCAAAAACGACACTTTACTCTTTTTACACGCTGACACAGGCTTGCCAGATTCAGCTGATGTTTCAATTTTGGGCGCTTTAGATTCTGCAGAACACCTTTGGGGTCGCTTTAATGTCTCATTTAGTAATAAAAAGTTTATGTTTAAAGTAATTAGTAGTGCGATGAATATCAGAAGTGCAATGACCGGTATTGCAACTGGCGATCAGGCAATTTTTGTGAATAAGTGTACATTTGAAGATGTGGGTTTCTTTGATCGTATCCCTTTGATGGAAGATGTGGCGCTTAGTAAAAAACTTCTAAAACATAGTCGTCCGTGCTGCCTTCAAGAAACAGTAAAAACATCCAGTCGCCGCTGGGAAAAACATGGCATCTATAAAACAATTCTTTTAATGTGGCGTTTAAGGCTGGCATATTTTTTGGGCACTAGCCCTGGAAAATTAGCAGACCAATATTACCCTGATTCGAAATAAATCATGAAACAGGCCGAGTTAACTCATCAGCATCCAGATAGCTGCATTGTTATGTTTGCCAGAGCGCCTGTTAAAGGGCAGGTTAAAACTCGATTAATTCCTGCCTTAGGTGAGCAAGGCGCCCTAGATATGCACGTACAACTGATGAATAGGCAAATGGCAGTGCTGAATAAATCGACACTTTGTCCTAAACAACTTTGGGTTGATCAGATGCAAGAGCATTCTGCATTTGTACCTTTTGAAGGCGCGGTGAAGTTACAAAAAGGGATAAGCCTGGGAGATAAAATGTTTTATGCTGCAGAAGATGTGCTGCGGTCATCGTCTCAAGTAGTGATCATAGGTAGTGATTGTCCAGACATCGATGAAAGTTATCTTGAATTGGCTTTGCAGGAATTAGATAAAAGCATCAACGATGTAGTATTGGGACCCGCTATGGATGGAGGTTATGTGCTTATAGCAATGAAGCATCCGCACCATGAAATATTTCAGGATATAGATTGGGGTAGTGAACTTGTTTTGCAACAAACTATTAACAGAATACAAAACTGTGATTTAGGTTTTTCGACACTTCCTGCGTTAAGAGATATTGATACAGCGGGAGACTTGGAAAGTTTGTTATAGTTTTTCGTGGCCTTATGTTTATTTTTTATTCAAAAAGATCAGAAAATAAATTAAATTGATAACTAATTCGGTTTTACAACTTCACCATTAAGCTGCGCAAAACTTAAGGTGATTTCAAATTCATCACCGTCTGGGTCGCGTTGAAATAATTTCACTAATAACATGTCGTGGTTTTTAGCAAACCATAACTCTGTTAAACGACCGCTGTTTTCCCTGATACGCTGAACTTTGATCGCTGAAAATATTCCTGCCTCTGTTACTACTTCTTCTTCCCCTATAGTTTCATAACGGTATTCTTCAACTACGTCCCGATTAACTACTGAAAATATAATTTCATTATTGCCTTTATTGAGTTCCTGTTTGATGAAAGTGTACATGCTTAGCTCGTCAAGAGTATTACCTTCCAGTTGGAGTTCTACACTTTCATTTTCCACTGTAGCGATAGCAAAATTATTTACCCAGTCAAAAGCAACGCTGAGGCTTCGACCACCTAATCCGGATTGCTTGTATTCGTACTGATACGGCTGAGGAGTATCATCTTTCCAGTTAAACTGACTGCTCTCTCGAATTGTTGAAACTGCGGCACCGAACAAGCGAACTTTTATTGTTGAATTTGCAAGATATTCAAAATCATTTATCTGTATTAAAGAAATTTCGGCATCTGCTTTGAAACCTTGGAAGCGGGCATCGTAATAGGCGGAAAAAGGCAAAGGAGATGCCGCAACGCTAATTTTACTGAGCGTCAGAAGTATTACTATGTAAAGAATGTTTGCTATTGGTCTATTAAGCATAAGGTCATTATCCCAGTATTAGCTTAACTTTTGCTTAATCACATTTAATAATGATTTAAGTTGACTGCTGGTTAGGTAACACCTGAATCGGGTATGATAGCGCTTATGATCTTAACTATGAAATATATTCAATCTTGCTTAAGAACGTTGCTATTAGCATTGAGCCTAATGCTCTGTATCTCGGAAAGTTTTGCTATTGAAGTTGAAGATTTATATCAGGCAACCATCATAGTTGAGTCAAGGAATAATGAACAAGAAAGGCGCAGAGCGTTTAGTGAAGCTATGCGAGAAGTGTTGATTAAAGTGAGCGGCCTAACATCTACTACCAACCCCGCATCTATCCGTCGTGCACTTAACAACCCTGAACCTTTTGTGGAGTCGTTTAGAACGGAAGCAGATTTGCTGCCTTCAAATCCCAATGAAGTGACGTCTGTGTTAAGGGAGGTTGTTTCAATAGAAGTTAATTTTTATGAGTCGGAAATACAGCGTTTACTTGATGAAAATAACATTCCTGTTTGGTCGGTTAATCGTCCTGAAACTTTAGTCTGGATGGTGGTTGAGGAAGAGCTTGAAGAACGCCAAATGTTGGGTGATGACAACTCTAGTGCTAGCACAAGAATTAATACCCTACGGAGTTTTACTGATGAAAGAGGCTTGCCTTTGCTATTTCCGCTGCTCGATCTTGAAGATCAACTTCGGTTGAATGTAAATAAATTATGGGAACTTGATGAAGCTGCTATTTTAAATGCTTCTCAACGCTATCAAGCAGAGAGCATATTAGCGCTGAGAATTTATCGTTCTTTAAGTGGAGAACTGTTGGCTAGAAGCTTATATTTTTTTAGAGGCAATGTTTATAGCTATGAAGAGTTTGAGCTAAGTGAAGAAGACTTTATAAGAGGTAGCATTAATCTGGCTTCTAACGAATTATCACAATACTATTCTGTTCTAATTTCAGGCACTGAAAATAGTGTAAAAGTTAATATGCAAGTAGACGACATTAACAACCCTGAAGACTACGCAGCCTTGCTCAATTATTTGAATGCCCTAGAAGGAGTGAGTTCTTTCCAGCTAACTAGGGCTCATGAGTCTAGCTTAATATTACAGTTGGAGACTGGTGGGCAGTTACGTCAACTAGTCGAAACTATTGCTTTAGAACCATCGCTGCAAGAAGTTGTCGAACTGAGTCGAGCGGGCGATGCTGTTTCTATGCATTACCGTTGGGTTGAGAATTAATTCTTTTAATAATGCCACTTTCAAATCAACTGCCTTTTGACTTTGTTCTTTATAACGAATTTACTTTTGAAAATTTTGTTGTCGCTGAAGAAAATCAAGAATTAGTCACTCTTTTGCAATCTGCTCATTTGCTGGAAAATTTCTATTTTGTTTGGGGTGGAGAAGGAAGTGGTAAAAGTCATTTGTTGCAGGCAAGTTGTGCAAAGCATTTAAATTCTGCTTATTTGCCCTTGCAGGTTTTTATGGAAGAAGGCGAATCAGTGTTGGATGGTCTAGAGCACCTTGATTTAATCTGTATAGACGATGTGCATATAGTGCTATCAAAGCCTGCCTGGGAAGAAAAATTATTTTCCTTATTTAATGCTTGTCAGCTGAATGCGACTAAGATGTTAATTAGTTCTGCAATAGCACCCCTAGAATTGAAATTCGCATTGCCAGATTTACAGTCACGCTACAGTAGTGGTGTAACGTATCTCTTACATGAATTGGACGATAATGGGAAAATGTCCGCACTTAAAAATAGAGCACATGCTGCAGGCGTTCCACTTGAAGATGAAGTCTTGAATTATATTTATTTGCGTAGTGAACGTAGTATGTCCAAATTATTTGCAGTGCTAGAAAAATTAGACAAGCTCTCACTTGCACAAAAACGTAGAATTACGATTCCTTTTGTTAAATCGATTATGTTCTGGTGATGTTTAGAAGTATGAATGGTCAGAAAGTCAGCTCTAAAATTAAAATGTATTTAGACAAGAAAAGCATTGTAGATACAAACTATTAGGGTCATTTGATAGAAATAATTCTTGTATATCCTCATTGAATTGTTGGTAGATATCGTTTAAAGGCGATGTGAATAAACCAACATTATTCATTGGGCTAAACCAACTTAAGATGTTGACGTTGTTTAATACACTTTGCATGAGCATTTCTGTTGGAGAGAGTGGCTGAATAATTTGCTGGGTTCGGTATTGTTCAATTCCAGCCAAGTTCGCTGCTGCTTCAATGGCATTATCAAGGTCGCCAAGATAGTCGACTAAGCCTTGTTCTAAGGCTGCATTTGCTAACCAGACTCGCCCTTGTCCCAACACGTCGACCTCTTCGGGTGTCATATTTCTTGCTTCAGATACTATTTGTAAGAATCGCTCATAGCCTTTTTCAACATTTAATTGAATCGCACGCTGCGTACTTTCGGGTAATTCCATTCCAAGGCCATATGCGCCTGCCTGTGTGGTAGTCCCAACGCCATCAACGTAGATGCCGATATTGTTCAATGTGTCCTTAAATGTTGGATATATTCCAAAAATACCAATTGAACCAGTAATGGTAGCTGGACTCGCCCATATTTGATCTGCAGCAGTAGCTATCCAGTAACCTCCAGATGCCGCAACACTGCCCATGGCAACGACTAGCGGCTTACCGCTACTTTTAAAATCCACTAATTCAGTGCGAATAACTTCAGAAGCAAAAGCGCTGCCTCCTGGGCTATCGACTTTAACTACTAGAGCTTTAATATTATCGTCATTTTTAGCTTGGCGAATAAGTCCTGCTAAAGTATCGCCACCAATGCTGCCAGCAGATTGTTCTCCATCATATATAGTTCCGCTCGCAATGATGAGGCCAATTTGATTGCCACCAAGAGCTGCAGGTAAGGGCACGTGCCGTTCAGCTAGATAATTTTGATAGGGGACTTGAATAAAACTGGAACCTTCCGCATCCAAGCCTATTCGATCAATTAAATAATTACGCATTTCAGGTCTGCTACTAACTTGGTCCACCAAACCAAAATCGAGAGCCATGGCAGCTGTATCGCCATCAAAAAGAGCAAGTTGTTGATCTGGGCTGTTTATATAGTTATTAAATTGTTCGCTATTAAGGTTTCGTTGTTGGCTTATATCGTCAATAAAAAGTTGCCAGCTTTGGTTTAGCCATTCTTCGTAATTTTCTCTAGCGGCATCAGACATACCGCTCAGTTCAAAGGGTTCTACCGCAGATTTGAACTCTCCAACTCTAAATATATGAACATTGATCCTGAGCTTTTCTATGGCTTCAGCATAGTAATACTGGTAGCTACTCATGCCTTCCAGATTAACTGCCCCTAAACGATTTAGAATGATTTCATTAGCATAGGTAGCTAGATAATATTGGCTTTGGCTCAGGTTATCAGCAATAGCGTAGACAGTTTTGCCGCTATCTTTGAAGGCAGTAAGGGCTTTGCCGATATCCTGCAATTGAGTCAATGCAGAGCCTTGTAAATAATCAAGCTGTAATACAATTGCACTGATAGCATCATCCCTAGTCGCTATTTCAATACTCTCAATTAAATCTTGTAGTAAAACTTCATTATCAGCAGGGTTGCCACCAAACAAATCACTGAAGGACGCTATAGAGGAGGCTTCTTCAACAATACTACCAACTGGAGCAATTACTAGTGCGGCTCCTTCGGGAATGTCTAGTTGATCTGAATTGAAAATTGCGGCAAGAAAAAATGCTAAAGCGATAATGAAGATTAGGTTAAGACAGAAACTACGTATCCAGCGATAAGCTGTTAGTAATCCTTTAAAAAGTTTAGCAAGCATAGTTTTCACCTAAATTGATTGCTTCCCAATGAAATTTGAACTTTGAGAGTTTCAGCTTAAGGTTCTACTTAAGGTCTTGTTGATTTTTATGTTTTCGGTCTTTTAGTTGTCGATGAATATAAAAAATAGCTGAGCAGAATAAAAGCACACAAAATAAGGTTAACATAATTCCGCTGATTAATTTCTCTGGCAAAAAGATATTTAAAACCCCATATATAAAATACAGCAATATAACAAAGCAGAGCCACTGATAAGATCGCAAATTATTACTGAACAAAGAAGGCATAAACGCCAATAATGGCACTATTTGGACTAGCCATCGAGAGATGCTCAGAGGCTCATTCAGCCAATTATCAACTGTCAGAATAAGAACAAGAGCTATCATGCTGGTCAGAACAGATTGGCGGGCTAGTACAGCGATCTTGATAGAGGCCATTGTTTATCTCTTAGCCTAGTTTCAGTGCTAATTCTGCCAAGCGTTTGCCAAAAGCCTGACAAAGTGTGGCTTCTTCTTTGCTAACGGGGTTGTTGCCGTCTGCACCAGCGAGATGGCTGGGACCATAGGGTGTGCCGCCACTTGTTGTCGAGTTTAATTGTGATTCACTATAAGGGATCCCCGCTATGAGCATGCCATGATGCATAAGCGGAATTTGCATGCTGAGTAAAGTTGATTCCTGACCGCCGTGTAGGCTAGCGGTTGAGGTAAATACACCCGCAGGTTTGCTAATCATACTGCCGCTCATCCATTGTGAACCTGTGCAATCCAGAAAGTGTTTCATGGCTCCAGCCATATTGCCAAAACGGGTTGGACTTCCCAAGGCAAGACCAGAACATTCTGAAAACTCTTCTTCACTGCAATAAACCGCACCATCAGCTGGCACTTCAGGTTCACTTGCTTCCACAACAGAGGAGACAGCCGGGACTGTCCGAATTCGAGCCTCAATGCCTTCAACACTTTCAATGCCTCGAGCAATCAATTGGGCCATTTTTGCAACAGCGCCATAGCGACTGTAGTAAAGGACAAGAATATAAGGAGAATTCATTTAATTAACTCAAGCACATTTTCAGGTGGGCGGCCCAACACAGCTTTTGTGCCTTTGACGACGATTGGACGCTCTATAAGTTTAGGTTCAGTTATCATTGCCTTTAGTAAAGCATCGTCCGTAAGTGTTAGATCAGATAAAGCATTTTCTTTATAGGCATCTTCAGATTTGCGTAATATATCACGAGGGCTTTTACCAAGTTGTTTCAGTATCTCCTTTAATTGCTGTTTGCTTGGAGTATTTTCTAGATAAAGCACAACCTCGGGTTGTATATTATGCTCTTCAAGAATGACCAAGGTCTGGCGGGATTTGGAGCAACGAGGATTATGATAAATTGTAAATTGAGACATATAAAAAGCCTTACTAAAATCTGTGACCGGAGGCCTAGAGCCCTGAGTAATTTTGGGGCAATAGTAGACATTTAAAATTGATTAAACAAGAGAAGCGCTATAGCTTATGCACTT
>Ga0055584_100004195_pt1 | contig 14140 bp, 13 predicted proteins | sample OSDHelmetaG_FD_58716 | JGI IMG/M metagenome (GOLD analysis project Ga0055584, IMG submission 58716) | Pelagic marine sediment microbial communities from the LTER site Helgoland, North Sea, for post-phytoplankton bloom and carbon turnover... | ecosystem: Environmental > Aquatic > Marine >... | reverse complement strand
CAGCGGGACCATCCAGAACGACATCCTCAAGGAGTTCATGGTCCGGAACACCTACATCTATCCGCCGACGCCCTCCATGCAGTGCGTCGCCGATGTGTTCCGGTACACGTCGCGGCACATGCCGCGCTTCAACTCCATCTCGATCAGCGGCTACCACATGCAGGAAGCCGGCGCGACGCTGGACCTCGAGCTGGGCTACACCCTCGCCGACGGGATCGAGTACGTCCGCCAGGGCATCGCCGCCGGCCTCTCGGTGGACGACTTCGCGCCCCGCCTGAGCTTCTTCTTCGCGATCGGGATGAACCCGTTCATGGAGATCGCCAAGCTCCGCGCCGCCCGCATGATCTGGGCGGAGCGCATGGAGCGCTTCGGCCCCGAGAATCCCAAGTCACGCACCCTCCGCACCCACTGCCAGACCTCCGGCTGGTCCCTCACCGCCCAGGACGTCTTCAACAACGTCCCGCGGACCATGACCGAGGCCCTCGCCGCCGCCCTGGGAGGGACCCAGAGCCTGCACACGAACTCCCTGGACGAGGCCCTCGCGCTGCCGACAGACTTCAGCGCCAGGATCGCCCGGAACACCCAGCTGGTGCTCCAGCAGGAGAGCGGCATCACCCGGACGGTCGACCCCCTGGGGGGAAGCCACTACGTGGAGCGCCTGACCCGGGATCTCAAGGCGCGCGCGGACGAGCACATCGACGAGGTGGAGGCCCTCGGCGGCATGACCCGCGCCATCGAGGACGGCCTCCCCAAGCTCCGGATCGAGGAGGCCGCCGCACGCGCCCAGGCGCGCATCGACTCGGGCGTTCAGCCGATCATCGGCGTCAACGAGCACCGACCGGACCACGAGGAGGACGTGCCCGTCCTCTCCATCGACAACGCCGAGGTCCGCGCCGCCCAGCTGCGCCGGCTGGAGCAGCTCCGCCGCGACCGGGACCCCGAGGCGGTGGCGCGCGCCCTCGCGGCGCTCACGAGCGCCGCGCACAAGGTCCAGGCGGGCGAGGGCCGAACCGACGACGAGAACCTGCTCAGCCTGTCGATCGAGGCTGCCCGCTGCCGGGCGACGGTCGGCGAGATCTCCTCCGCCATGGAGGAGGCCTTCGGGCGTCACCGCGCGACGATCCGGGCGGTCTCCGGCGTCTACCGATCCGAGATGAAGGACAGCAACGAGAACGTGGACGGCGCGCGGAGCGCCGCGGAGGAGTTCCTCAACGCCACCGGCCGGCGCCCCAGATTGCTGGTGGCGAAGATGGGTCAGGACGGCCACGACCGCGGTCAGAAGGTCATCGCGACGGCCTTCGCGGACCTTGGCTGGGACGTGGACATCGGCTCGCTGTTCCAGACGCCGGAGGAGACCGCCCGGCAGGCGGTGGAGAACGACGTGCACGTCATCGGGGCCTCCTCCCTGGCGGCGGGGCATCTCACGCTCGTTCCCGCCCTCCGCAGCGAGCTCGCTCGCCTCGGCCGCGACGACATCCTCGTGGTGGTGGGCGGCGTGATCCCGCCCCAGGACATCCCGGCCCTGCTGGAGATGGGCGCTGCCGCCGTCTTCGGTCCGGGGACGGTGATCACCGAGGCCGCGGTCACCCTGATCGAGACGCTCGGCGGCTGAGGCAGGGCCTCTGGGACGCTGAAGCGCCCCCTTGATGAGGGGAGCCTTAGAAGGTGAGCCCTGTGGCCCACCGCGCCTCGATATTCGTGCTCTGCTGGCCGAAGAGGCAGAGGGCCAACGCCCGCCTCGAAGCTCACCATGAAGACTCCGCTCCTCGCCCTCGCCCTCGCCCTCGCCCTCGCGCCGGCCACTGCGGCCGCGCCCCCCGCGCCCCAGGGCCCGAAGGGGCCGCTCGAGACCCATGTGCCCCCCGTCGAGCCCGGCATCGCCTGGTTCGGCACCTGGGCCGGAGCCCTCGCCGAGGCCAAGCGGACCCAGCGGCCGATCCTCTTCATGTCCGCCGCCCCCCAGTGCCACGGCGTCCCCGGGGTCTGGTGACCGGGCTACCAGCACACCGACAGGAGTGTCCTGTCTGATCCATCCATCGTCGCCGCCTCACGAGAGTTCATCTGCGTCCGACCGCAGACCTACGAGGACGAGGCGGAAGCCAAGGTCCTCTCCTACGTCTTCCCCGGTCGGGGCGGCCTCGAGAACACCTCGTTCGCCCTGCTGGACCCCGAGGGCAAGAAGCTCACCCGCGGGTCCAGGTCCCCGTCCATGACCTACGGGTCCGCGGTGGAGTTCCAGGGAGCCCTGACCCGCATCGGCGCGCGCTACCAGTCCAAGGCCCGCGCCATCGAGGGCCTCCCCACCCTCCGTGACCTGCGAGTGTCCCTCAACGTCGCGGCCGCCGACATGAGGCCGCTGGTCGTGTTGCGCGCGGACAAGCCCGCCGAGCGGTCGCGCCTGATCGCTGCCGTGGCGAAGCTCGTCTGGAAGGAGGAGCGGGTGGGGCGCTTCCACTTTGTCGTCCTCGAGTCCGAGGCGACCTTCGAGGGCCTCGCCCCAGGTCAGGGGCTCACCGTGGTCCAGCCGGATCCCTACGGCCTCGGCGGAGCCGTGCTCGCCAGGCACGAGCTCGGCGCGACCGAGCCCCAGCTCGCGACCACCCTCGACGACGGGCTCGAGGCCTTCGAGGCCTCCACGAGGGAGCACGACGATCACGTCCGCGAGGCCCGCAGGCGCGGCATTCGCTGGGAGACCGCGATCCCCGTGACCGACTCCCACGGACCGCGACGGCGCGGCCGCGAGGGGCCACGCGGCGACGGGCCCAGGCGCCGGCGCGACCGGTAGACGCCGGCCCGCGCCCGGATCAGCGCAGGTCGTAGATGGGCTCGCCCGCGTCCAGCATGTTCAGGGCCACGACGATGAGCAGGAACAACACGATCGGGGCGGCGATCCAGATCCAGTTCTCGCGAAGCGACTTCATGGGAGGGGCGGCTTTGCCGCCGGGACCGAGAGTCTAGCGATCCCAGGGGCGACAGAACACGACCTCCTCCGCGGCAGGATTCACCCGATCGAGGCTGGGTCTCGGCGCTGCGAGGCGGCATGAATGGGCCCATGAGACTCGCCCCCTGCGGGCTGCTCCTGGCAGCCCTCCTCACCCAGACCGCCTCCGGCCAGGCGAGCAGCGCTCGCCTGCTCTCGCTCGGCGGTGCGGGCACGGCCGCTGCACGCGCCCAGAACTCAGCCTTCGTCAACCCGGCCCTCGCCCAGCGGGCCAGGGGCTCGGACCGGATCGAACTCACCGCGCCGGCGGTGACCGTCATCGCCGCCGACGAGTCCGACCTGCGCCGGGACATCGAGAGGCTTCAGGACTCCATCGACGCGCTCCAATCCGGCCTCGGGGGCCCCAACGAGGCGGCCCTGCGGAGCAGTCTCGCGGGCGACCTCACCGCAATCGGCGGCGCAGAGGTCTTTGGCGACGCGGGGATCGGGGCGTCGTTCGTGCTGCCCCGCGGCCCCATCAGCCTCGGGGTGACCTGGCGCAGCTTCGTGGACCTCCGGGGGGTGACCTCCATCGACCCGGCGGACTTCACGACCATCAACAACACCGCCAACCCGCTCGACCTCGACCAGCTCTCCTCCGAGGTGCTGGTCCCGTCGGTCCGCGTCGACGAGATCGGCTTCACCTTCGCAGCGGACTTCTCCCTCTTCGGGCTCCCGAGCTCCGCGGGAGTGACGCCGAAGTTCCAGTCCGTGGAGAGCCGCCTCTACGCCGTCTCCGTATCCCAGGCCGATCAGTCCGACGTCCTGTCAGGTCTGGGAGACGGAGAGGTCCGACGTGATGACATCGCCAACGTGGACCTCGGCGTCGCGGTGGACCTGACGCCGCGGATCCGGGCCGGCCTCGCGACCAGAAACCTCCTCCGTCATACGTTCGAGGCGCCGGTGGTCTCCGGCAGGGAGTTCGCCTACGAACTTGAGCCCCTGACCACCGCGGGCGTCGCGTACGGCGAGAATGGCTGGATGCTGACCGCGGACCTCGACCTGAACTCCACCAGCCGCTTCGAGGGCCTCGCGAGCTCGCGCTTCCTGCGCATCGGCGGAGAGTTGAGCCTCGGGACGCCCGTGGCCCTGCGCGGGATGCCAGGGCACCCCAACCTGGGTGACCTCGAGGGCAACATGAACGACGCCGTCGTCGTCCGTGCCGGCTTCACCACGGACCTGGAATCGACCCAGCAGGACCTCTGGAGCTTTGGGGTAGCGTTTCCCACCTATCTACAGGCCCCCCTCGAGTTCACACTGGCGGTCGGCACCGAGGCCTTCGGGGCCGCCCTGCAGTTCGGCTGGTCCATCTGATCCGCCGGTCCCGTTCCACCCATACCGCTCGCGTACGACCCATGATCACCCCCATCGAAGGCCTCCCGGAAGGCGTCCTCGGCTTTGACGTCGGCGACAAGATCACGACCGCCGATTACGAGGACATCCTCGGCCCGGCCATCTGGGCCCAGGCTGAGGCCGGCAACGGCGTGCGCGCCGTCGTCCGCCTCTCCCAGTGTCCCTCCATGTCGGCCGGCGCCATGTGGGACGACATCAAGCTCGCCACCGCGTATTGCGGTCAGTGGCGCCGGATCGCGATGCTCGCGGACGCGTCCTGGATCAAGGCGTCGATCCGGGTGACCAACTTCATGATGCCGGGCCAGTTCCGCGCCTTCGACCTCGACCAGTTCGACGAGGCCGTGGAGTGGGCTGCCTGCGAGGACGGCGGGCTGCACGTGACGCTCTCGGAGACGCTCCCCCGGATCGCCACGCTCGAACCCGGTGGCCGCCTCACGAAGGAGGACTTCGCGGACGCAGCCGCCGCGATCGACCCCGTGATCGAGGAGGAGGGGGACCTCGCGGGGATCCTCATCGCCACCAAGTCGATCCCCGGGTGGACCTCTTTTGGCTCCTTCCTGGCTCACCTGCGCTTCGCCAAGGACCACCACCAGCACGTCAAGCGCATCGCCGTCTGCTCCGATAGTTCAGCCGCCCAGCACCTGCCCTCCCTGGGCAAGCACTTCATCTCGGCGGACGTGAAGTCCTTCGACTTCGACGATCGAGAGGACGCGATGGAGTGGCTGCGCTCCGAGGACTGACCCGCCCAGGTCGACTCAGACCTTGCGGCCGACGATGATCTGGTGGCGCGTCCCCTTCCGCCTGGGGCGCGCGTACGAGCGGTGCTTGGTGACCTCGAAGCCGCCCCTGGCGAGGGCCGTCGCGAACTCGGGCTCCTCGTTGCTGCACCAGAAGGCGACCCGCCCGCCCGGACGCAGCGTGTCCCGGACCATCCGGATCCCGGCGCGCCCGTAGAGCGTCCGGTTCTGGCGATCGACCATCGGGGCAGGCCCGTTGTCGATGTCGAGCATCACCGCCGAGAGCGCCCCTCCGTAGCGCTGGAGGACCTTGGTCACGTCGCCCCGGATGAGCTTGGTCCGAGGGTCCCCGAGAGGGTCGCCGGCGTGGGCACCGGCGGGGCCGAGGTTCCACTGGACCACGGCGTCGAGGAGCTCCACCTGGATGGCCCGGCCGCCCTCTGGCAGCAGGTCCAGGGCGGTGCGGAGCGTGTACCCCAGCCCAAGTCCGCCGATGAGTACGAGCGCGCCGGGCTCCAGGTCCTCGCAGACATGGCGCGCCAGCTCCTCCTCGGAGTTGTGCTGGCGGGAGGACATCAGCGCCCGCTTGGCCGCCACGATCTCGTGATGGCCGTCGTGCTCGAACAGCTCCAGCTCCGTCCCGTCCGGCGTCTTCGCGCTCCCCACCCGTTCCCTCGGCTTCATGCCGCGCACCCTAACCGCCCGTCCCCCAGGCCTGCGAGGAGAGGCGATATTCATGAGCCCTGGGACAGCGGGCGCGCGCGCCAGAAACGACCGCGGCCCCCCGGCGAGTCCATCGCCGGGGGGCCGCAGCCCGTGCCCTTGGCCAGGCCTACTCGAAGGTGACGCTCGTGGCGCTCGAGAAGTTGCTGGTCGGCTGCGGGTTCGCGTCCCGGAACCAGGTCTGGAAGTTCCATGTCTGCCCCGCGAGGACCGCTCCGTTGTAGGGCGGCGGGAAGGACGTGAGGTCGACCTGAACCTCGCGCGCGCCACTGGATCCGCTGTTGAAGAGGGTCGACTCCATTCGCAGCGCCGAGCCTGAGATGCAGAGCGTGCCCTGGCTTCCGCCAGCGCCGGGTGAGAAGCCCTGGCTCTGGGAGGCCACGATCATCCCGATCGTGTTCTGAGGCATCCTCGTGGTGCGGAGGCGCAGGTCATTGTCCGCGACGTCCTTGAACCCAATCGCGTTCAGACGCGCCCAGTCGTTCCCTGAGTGCTGCGCCGCCGGCGTGCAGTAGTTGTCGCCGATGATCTGCGGCGAGAGCGGGGTACCCAGCGAGGTGCCACCTGGGGTCCCGGGGAGGAACAGGTGGATTCGATCCATCATGAAGCCCCGGCTCCGCGCCGAGAACTGGAGCGTATTGAGCCCGACGTTGATGTCGAAGTTCGCGTTGGTGTACTGCGGGCCGGGAAGCTCGAAGCGCGACTCCCAGTTCCAGTTCCCCGGTGTGTTGGGGTTGTTGGAGAACATCTTGATCCAGGGCCCGTTGTTCATACGGATCCAGGTGTCGTTCTCCTCGGTGGCGTTCGCGTTGTCGTGCCGGTTCCGAAGCTTGACGCTGTAGTTGCCGGGATTGTTGGCGATGATCTGATACGTGAGGATCGCCGTCCCGGGGCTGTTGAAATAGTTCGGACCGTTCCAGCGGAGAAAGCCATCGCCACTGAAGCCTGTCGGGGAGCTGGGGGTGGCCCAGCCGTTGGGGCCCTCGTCCTCGATCTCGATGGCGATCATGCCGCCAACTTCGAGGTACTGGGCAGAGGCGATCTGGATGGAGGCCAGGGGCGCGATCACGGCAGCAGCAAGCGCCGTGCGCACGATCCCCCGGACCGTTGCGGTGAGAGTCATGGTGCAGAAACGGAAGGTGTGTCGGAAACCCCGAGCGTGATGACGACCAGCTAAGCGGATTCTGCCCGTCGCCCGGAGCCGGAGAGGATACTGACGGGGCGACCCGCCTCCATAGTTCCGGGGGACTTACTCCGCGTGCTTCGGGCGGTGAGCGCCTAAGCCCTCCTCGCAAAAGGCCTCCGGGCGGGGCGGAACAGGCCACCTGAGGGCGGATCTTTGGTCCACTTGGACCGTGAGCGCGCCCTCAGACAACGGCATCGAGAGCCCCCCCGAGGCCAAGACCTGGTGGGTCTACCTGGTGCGCCGAGCTGACAACGCCATCTACACCGGCATCGCCACCGACGTGGAGCGACGCATCACGGAACACCGTGAGGGCCGAGGCGCCAAGGCGCTGAGGGGTCGCGGGCCCCTCGAGGTCCTCGCCTCCAGCCCCGCCGGGGATCGCTCGCGGGCCCAGAGGGTCGAGACGCGGATCAAGCGCCTGTCGAAGCCGGCGAAGGAGCAGCTGGCGAGGAGCGGCGAGCTGCTCACCGCGTTCATCGAGGCGATCGATGATGCGAAGGACGGCGAGGGCTCCGCCTGACGGGGCGAGCGTAAGCTGACGCCATGGCGACCACGGATCGAATTCAACGCCGCGTCATCGTCGTGGGTGCCGGAGCCCTCGGCGGGTGGACCGCGCTGCACCTCGCCCGGCTCGGCTGGCAGGTGACGCTCGTCGACGCATGGGGCCCAGGCAATGGGCGGGCCAGCTCTGGTGGCGAGACGAGGGTCATCCGGAGGGGATACGGGCACCGTCGGCACTACGTGCCCCTCGTGACACGGGCGCTGCAGCTCTGGGGCGAGCTCGAGGTATCCGCGAGGGTCCGGCTCGTGGATCGTCGTGGAGTCCTGTGGATGGCCGGCCGGCCCGGGGAGTTCGAGGAGGAGTCGATGGACGCCTTCCGCGCCGAGGCCGTGCCGTTCGAGGAGTTGGATCGCGGCGCCCTCGAGGGGCGGTTCCCGTCCATGAACTTCCAGGACATCCCGTGGGCCATGTTCGAACCGGGCGCGGGCGCGCTCCAGGCACGCCGCGGCTGCGAGGTGGTCTGGAGCGCCGTGCAAGAGGCCGGCGGACAGGTGATCGTCTCCACGGCCCGCCCCGTCGTCGATGCCAACGGAGCCTGCCAGGGCGTCGCGCTCGCGGACGGGAGCACGCATCAGGCCGACGTCACGGTCTTCGCCGCCGGCCCGTGGATGCCGGAGCTCTTCCCAGAGGCCCTCGGCTCCCGCCTGGAGGTCACGCGCCAGGACGTCTTCTCCTTCGGCCCCCCCCCCGGCGCCGAGGCGCACCTTCACCTGCCCGTCTGGGCTGAGCACGCCACGGAGCTCTTCGGAGACGACAGCTTCTGGTACGGGATCCCCGACGGCCTGAGCCACGGGTTCAAGCTCGGCGAGGACACGTCGGGCGGGCCCTGGGACCCAACCCACAGCGAGCGCGTGGTGGATCCCGAGCGCCTCGCCCGCGCCCGCGCTTACGTCTCCCACCGCTTCCCGGCGCTCGCGGACGCGCCCCTCATCGACGCCCGTGTGTGCCAGTACACGATGAGGCAGGACGCCGAGCTTCTGGTGGACCGCCACCCCGAGATCTCTGACCTCTGGCTGCTCGGCGGCGGCTCCGGGCACGGGTACAAGCTGGGGCCCTCCATCGGCGAGGTCGCGGCCCTGGCGATCCACGGGGACGGAGCGCTCCCCGAGCCCCTGCGAGGCCTCCGGCTCCTCGATTGAGCGGGGGGGGCGAGGCCTCAGTCGTTGAAGACGAAGAAGCCCACGCCGCCGGGCTCGCGGAGGATGGCGTTCTCCGCCGGCGCGCCACCCTTGGACCCCACCTCCTCGAAGACCTCGATCCCCTTGGCCCGAATGGCGCCGAGCACCTCGGGGTTCCGCTCGCCATTGAAGTAGGTGAACGAGGGGTTCGCGAACGAGTGGGGGCAGGCCAGCGGCCCCATCAGGCTGAGGTCCACCATCCCAGGCTTCCGCAGGGTCACCCACCCCTCGTCGGCTCCGCCCGCGGCGACCTGCAGGCCCAGCAGCCCGCGCCAGAAGGCCACGGACCGCGAGAGGCTCGGGGTCTCGAGGGAGACGCCGGCGAAGCTCCCCAGCACCGCCCCGCGCTGCACGAGCGCGAGGTCGGGGCCCGGGCCATCCATCACCCAGACCTGGACCCCGGAGGGCGCGGCGACGAGCTGGCCCCCCTCGAAGGCCACGGCTCCGAGGCGCTCAAGGGTCTCCCCCGCAGCCCCGTCGAGCGCCTCGCTCCAGATCCGCACGCCGGCGCGGGCGCGGGGTTCGGGATCCACGTCGATCACCGCCGCCCCGTCGGTCATGAGGCGGGATCCGTCCGTGACCGGCTCGAACCCGAGCCGCCTCAGGAAGTTCGTCGATCGGTCAGGGAACGGGGCAGGCGTGGTCAGGCAGAGGTTCATGGGCTTTGCGGGGTCCCGGCGCCGGGGCCGCCTCGGCGCGCCGAGCTGGAGAGTAACCGAGGCTGCCGGTCCCGCCGGCGACGCGCTACGCTCTGGATCGTGGATCAGCACAGCGAGCAGGACGAGGGACGACTGAAGCGCCTCGCCGCGGGCGTCCTCGCGGGCGACCGGACCGAGCTCGCGCAGGCGATCACGCTCGTGGAGAGCACCCGAGAGGAGGACGAGGTCCTCGCTCAGCGCCTTCTCGAGGCCCTCCTCCCGGCGACGGGGAAGAGCCACCGGATCGGGATCAGCGGCGTCCCGGGCGTGGGGAAGAGCACGCTGATCGAGCGCCTTGGCGGTCAGCTCGTGGACGCCGGTCACAGGGTGGCTGTCCTCGCGGTCGACCCCTCGAGCGCCCTCACGGGGGGGAGCATCCTCGGCGACAAGAGCCGCATGGATACGCTCGCGCGCCGCGAGGGCGCGTTCATTCGACCCTCACCCAGCGCCGCGACCCTCGGAGGGGTCGCCCGGAGGACCCGGGAGACGCTGCTCCTCTGCGAGGCCGCCGGCTTCGACATCGTCCTCGTCGAGACCGTGGGCGTCGGCCAGAGCGAGACGGCCGCGCGCGATATGGTCGACACCTTCGTGGTCCTCTTGCTCCCGGGTGCCGGAGACGAGCTTCAGGGCATCAAGAAGGGCATCCTCGAGGTGGGCGACGTGCTCGCGGTGAACAAGGCGGACGGCGAGCGCGTGGCCGCCGCGCGCGCGGCGGCGCGGGACCACGAGGCGGCGCTGCGCTACCTCCGACCGCGGGACGAGCATTGGACCCCCACCACCCTCGTCGTGAGCGCCGAGACCGGATCTGGGATGGAGGAACTGTGGGAGACGGTCCGGCGTCACCGCGCCTCGCTCGAGGAGGCGGGGGTGCTGGAGGTACGCCGCGGCGAGCAGGCGGCCCGCTGGATGTGGTCCATCATCGAGGAGCGGCTGATGGCCGGCTTCTGTGGGCACGGGGCGGTCCGGGACATGCTCGGCGCCATCGAGGCCGATGTGAAGGGGGGCGCGCTGCCCCCCGGCGCCGCGGCCGCCCGCCTCCTCGAGACGTACAGGAGCTGACGCCACCGTGTTCATCGGGACCCGGACCGGCGCTCAGCATCGTCCGGCGCCAGCGCGCCGGAGGGTCGGCCGCACCTGGCCGCGTCTCATGCTGCCCGTGGGCCTCCTCGCCCTCTCGGCCTGCGGGCGAGAGACCCCTCGGCCCGGTGATGGCGACCCGCCGGGGCGCGGCTGGGCCACGGACCAACCGGGCCTCTTCGGGTTCCGCCGTCCGGCCGAGGGCGCCGGCGGGCTGGGGAGCATCGGGTACGCCTCGGGGACCGAGCAGGCCCCCGCGGCCACGGGGCTGCTGCGGTGGGACCGCGAGCGAGCCGGAGATGGGCTCACGCTGATGTGCTCGGGTGACGCTGCGGAGGCGGTCCTCGTCTCGATGGAGGGCCTGGTCGTTCACCGTTGGGCCCGGCCTTACTCCGACCTCCCCGACGCCCCGCCCACAGAGGGACCCCACCAGCTCCCCTGGCGCCGCGTCCGGCTCCTGGATGACGGCGGCCTGCTCGCCATCCACTCGGGCCGGGCCCTGGTGCGCCTGGACCGCGACTCCGACCTGCAGTGGGCGGTGATGGACCGAGTCCACCACGACCTCGACGTGGCGCCCGACGGTTCGATCCTCGCCCTCGCACGGACCGAGGCGACGGTGCCGCGCGTGAACGCCGAGGAGCCCATCGTGATCGACCTCGTGGTCCGCTATGGGCCCGACGGGACGCGCCTGACCTCCGTGAGTCTCTGGGACGCCTTCGCCAACTCGGCCTACGCCGACCTCATCGACCAGCTCACCGTGCGCTCCGGCGACGTGATGCACGCTAACTCCATCGATCTCCTCGACGAGCAGGAGGCCGCGCGGCTCGGCGCGCCCGAGGTCACCGCAGGGCAGCTCCTGATCTGCCTCCGGGACCTGGACCTGGTGGTCGCGCTGGACCTCGACGCCGAGACCTTCACCTGGATCTCTGGCGGTCCGCCCGTCTCCCGCTGGAGAGCTCCGCACGAGCCCTCCGTCGCCAGCGACGGCTCGATCCTGATCTTCGACAACCGGGGAGGCGTGGCCGAGACCTCCCGCCTCCTGCGGGTCGACCCCGGGACCGGCGCGATCCGCTGGAGGTGGGCCGCGAAGCCCCCGTCCGCGTTCGCTTCGTTCTTCTGCGGGACGGTTCAGGAGCTACCCTCGGGCAACCTGCTGGTCGCCGAGTCCACCCAGGGACGAGCCTTCGAGGTCGAGGGGTCCAGCGGCGAGATCGTCTGGGAGTTCGTGAGCCCCCGAGTCACCGGAGAGGCCGACGAGTTGATCGCGGCCCTCTTCATGGCGGAGCGCCTCCCCCGTCCCGACTGGCTAGCGCGCTGACCGCCCGTCCGGCTCGACGCGGTCCAGAGCGCCGCGGTCCAGAGCGCTGCGGTCAGGGCCGAATCGGTCTTGGCAGCGCGCCGGATGGTGGTCAGCGATCCTCGCCCACAATCCGCTCTTCCGGCTCCAGCGTGACCTCGACCTCCCCGGCGGGCTTGGCCACCCGCAAGACCAGCGCCTCCCCCGGCTCCAGCCCGCGGAGCACGGCGGCCAGCTCCGCTCGCTGACGGATCCGCTGCCCCCCGGCCCCGACGATCACGTCACGGACCACCAGTCGCTCCTCCAGGCCCTGGGGGCGGACCGTCTGCATGGCCCGGAGTCCGGCCAGATCAGCCGGCCCGCCGTCGTCCACCTCGGCCACCACGACGCCCTCCTCGGGCGCCCGGGGCTCATCGCTGATCTTCCCCAGGAGCGCCTCGCTGTTCCCATCGCTCGCCGTGACGAAGCCGAACCTCGGCTCCCAACGGAAGCCGCTCCTCATGAGCGAGGGGACGACCTGCTGCAGGCGGTCCACGGGGAGCGCGAAGCCCACGCCGACCTGCCGGCGAGAGTCGGCGTGGATCGCCGCGTTCATCCCGATCATGCGCCCCTGATCGTCGAGCAGCGTCCCCCCCGACGATCCGGGGTGCATCGCGGCGTCCGTCTGGATGACCCCCTCGATGAACTGACCCGACTTCGATCGGATCCGACGACCGAGCCCGCTCACGTACCCCACGGAGAGCGAGTGCGCGAGGCCGTAGGGGCAGGACACCGAGAAGACCTGGGCGCCGACCGAGAGGTCTTCAGAGGACCCCATGCGCACAGGGACCAACCGCTCGGGCGGCGCATCGATGCGGACCACGGCGACGTCGGTCGCCGGGTCAACGCCCACCAGCTTCGCCTCCCACTGGGAGCCATCCGCCAGCGTGACCAGCGCCGAGCTTGCGCCGTTGACCACGTGCAGGCAGGTCACCACGTGCCCGGTCCGATCCCAGACCCAGCCGGATCCCGTGCCGGATACGAACTCGGCTGCGTCGAAGTCATTGCCCTCGACGTCCCGAGATCGCGTGGTGACGTGCACGACCGACGGCGAGGCGTCGGCGAAGATCGAATGCGCCAGCGTCGGCGCGCGCCACGCGCGCGGCGCGACCGGCCTGGGGAGGTCGGCGGCCCCGACCGCCTCCGCCCTCGGGGCCAGCGGCGCGCTGCCCGGGGCTGGCGTGGTGAGGCCGAATCGGTCCGGGTACTTGCGGATCAGCACCAGGAGAGCCAGCAGCGCAACGCAGAGCGTGGAGAGGAAGACCAGGAGCGCGTCCCTGCGGCCCCCCTGGGCCTCGTCCCTCTCTCCACCGTCGGCGCTCCCTGCGTGGTCTCTGGTCATGCAGACGGAGCGTACGCACCCGGCGTCACGTCTGTGAGCGCCCTTGCGATGATCCCTGCAAGTCAGGGCACGCTGGACCGAGCAGCCAGCACGCCTAGCGCGTATCGTCCTCCGCCCAGCGCCCCCCGCGCCCCCTTTCCCTTGACCAAGACCCGCGAAGAGCTGGGCGTGCTCTGCCGCCTCTCCCTCCCCATCCTGCTCACCAACGTGTGCTGGATGGCGATCGGCCTCGTGGACCTGGTGATGCTCGGGCGCTGGTCCAGCGAGGCCGTCGCGGCGGCGCTCCTCGCGGGCGTTTGGGTCCACCTGACCCAGGTGGCAGGCATGGGCCTGGTCATGGGGATCGACCCCATTGTGACCCAGGGGCACGGCGCCCGGGACCGAGAGGCCCTGGGGCGCGCGCTCCAGCGGGGCATCCTCGTCGCCCTGCTCGCCTCCGTCCCGGTCATCGGCCTGCGCTTCCTGACCGCGGAGCTCATCGCCGCCACGTGCAGCTTTGCCGAGTGGGTGGCCGGGTCCGGTGACGTCGTGACCGCCGCTGGCATCGACGTGGAGAGCGCGGCACGCCTGGGCGAACCCGGCGAGCGATACGCCCTGAGCCAGTCGTTCGCGACCCCCTTCTTCCTGGTGTACATCGCCTTCCGGCAGCACCTCCAGGGCCGTGGGATCCTCAAGCCGGCCCTCGCCGTCGCGGTGATCGCCAACGGGGTCAACGTGCTCGCCAACTGGCTCCTGATTTTCAAGCTGGAGTGGGGCATCACGGGTGCCGGCCTGGCGACCGGCGCCACCCGGACCTTCATGTGCCTGGCGATCCTCTGGCTGGTCCACCGACACCGGCTCCTGCGGGGCGCGTGGGTCAGCTGGGATCGCGCCTCTCGCTCGTGGGCAGGCATCGCACGCGTCCTCAGCTACGGCGTCCCCGTGGCGCTCCACCTGACCCTGGAGATGGGCGCCTTCGGGGCGACCAC
>Ga0055584_100004194_pt1 | contig 14143 bp, 7 predicted proteins | sample OSDHelmetaG_FD_58716 | JGI IMG/M metagenome (GOLD analysis project Ga0055584, IMG submission 58716) | Pelagic marine sediment microbial communities from the LTER site Helgoland, North Sea, for post-phytoplankton bloom and carbon turnover... | ecosystem: Environmental > Aquatic > Marine >... | reverse complement strand
TTAGAGAAACGGTAATGGTCTTAAGCTGAAGCTCGTTACGCTGATCTTCAACCAATGCTTGAATCTGGTGTAATACTCGGATTGGGTCTGCCGCTGGTGTTTTATAGACGGTGAATCGAATAGTCTCTAGCCCGTTTCTGCGAAATAAAACAGAGCGTTGCGAAAATCCGTGTTGAACGGTTGCCAGTTGTTTTAATCTCACATAAGGGTAGGTCTTTCGTGCCGTTAAGGAGATTGACTCTAAGTCGGAAAGGCTTAAAAGAGGGTGGCTTGTACTAAGTTGCTGGGTTCGATTCTGCCAAGCCAAGCGTCCCGCCGACTGGTCTTGGGCTCGGTCTTGGATGGTAGTTACAATATCGTCCATTGAAATTAAATAATAGTGTAATAGATCTGGGTTTACTAAAACTTGGATTTCAGGATTAAGATAACCGTCGAATTGAATAAAAGAAACCCCCGGGATGGCGGCTAATTGACGTTTTAGTAGCGTCGCTTCGTGGTGCAAAAGCTGATAACTTTCGGCCCCACTTAAAAGGACTCTTAACAAGGGTTGTTCTGTACGTGTTTCAAACTGAAGGTGTGGTGTTCCGGCGCCCTGTGGCAATAATGATGGCGCTTGAAGTCGACTTGAAACAGTGTCATAAACCCGTTGTTTGTAACGAGCAGATCCTAACCTAAGATAAACCTCGCTATAGTCTTCTTTTGAAAGGGATGTGGTTTCTACAATCCCATCGATTGTGTGCAGGGCCTTTTCGATAGGTGTCGTAATACGACGTTCAATGTCTTGCGAAGATGCCCCTTCGTAAAACGTCGACACTCGAATAACAGGCGGCACATGATCTATAGGAGACCCTTTTTCAATCGACGGCCAAGACCAAATGCCTACACAAAGTATCAGTATCGTCGCCGCAAAAACAAGCGCCTTATGTCGGAATAGCGTCTTAAGAATGGTTGTCCAAGTAGAGATTAAGATGAGGGTTCTCGCTTACCGTTGCGTACGTTCCTTAAAAGTCTATCTCGAAGCCAGATTGGAATCAAGATCTGAAGCCAAGATAAAAACGAAATAGGGAAGGGGAAGGCATAGAGTTTTCTTTTGGCCTGGATGGCATTAAAGATCCGTTTTGAGCCCGATTCTAAGGACATTAAAAAGGGCATTTTGAATGTATTGCGGTCGGTTAACGGGGTCTTAATGAAGCCAGGATGAATGATGCTAACATCAATATTGTAAGGGCGAAGATCCATACGTACACTTTCCAACATATGGTGCAGCGCCGCCTTTGACGAGCCATAAGCCCCCGCCTGAGGAAGCCCTCGGTACGACGATAAGCTTCCGATCCCGACGATCTGCCCAAAGCCCTGTTTTTTAAGAATGGGGATCAGAGGGTCTAAGCAGTGTATGACACCAAAAAAGTTCGTTTCAAAGGCCTCTCTGTAGTGCGCTGTCCTTAAAAAACGACCCGAGCTAGAGTTACTGACACCCGCATTCCCAATAAACAGGTCAATCCGCCCAAACGCCTTAAACACGGTTTCAATCGCGGACCGACAAGCGACGGGGTCCGTCACATCACATTGAATCGCGAGCACCTCGGGCGCCCCTCGTTTCTTTGCTTCATCGGCAACGGCTTGGCAGGCATCTAAACGGCGGGCTAAACACGCACAACGGTAGCCTGCCTCCCCATACAAATGTACTAAGCCCATCCCAATCCCAGAGGAAGCGCCTGTAAGTATAAGTACAGGTGATTCCGTCATTTAGCACTCCCTGTTCGAATCGCCTTCATGGTATACGAATAGCCACAACCGGGTAAAACGCCAGGCGGTCGAAAGAATCTACCATTGGGGTAGTGGCGGCAAATAAACGGGCGCTTCCAATGAATCGAACAACCCTTATTCTTTAGATAGTTACATTTAAAGAGTAATACTTGCTCTTGTTCTAGGTTTGTAATAAATGAAAAATTGTACACAAATTCATAGTAGCGAATTACCCAGTCTTGAACCCGCCGTAACTTTGGCGATAACCCGATCGCAATATTCTGGCAGCAAATCCCCCGCTTCTTACAAGCCCCTTCAACCCGGTAATGTTGCCGGGTAAATGGTTGTATTAACCAGGTGAAAAAACCATCAAGATCTCGTATAAACCGTAAGCAGGTCCGAAGAACCAGCTTCAACACGGTCATGACTCAAACACGCGTAAACGATTTAAGCAAACCGAAAAACTCGTTAAATCAGATTTTGCGATACCACTTTTTAATTCAGCATAAAGGTCAAAGTACTTGTGAATGGCGTTTTGATACGGTGTCCCTAGTGATTCAATAAGGTCTTTGATATGAGACTTAGATAATGCCTCATTCTTGTGCGTTTTGCAAAGCAATCGAATAATCGCTAATTTGGTATCAAAAAGCTGTTCAAGTAATAAGTTTTTTTGTTCATTTTCTAAATAAGATTCAGATGAAATATGTCGAATCGTATGTTCCATCCATTTGAACCCAAACACGTCTTCTGTTTGAAATAATAACTGCGCCGATAAATCAATCGGAAGTTTTTCGGCTTCATGAAGGAAGATCAGTTCAGGTAAGCTTTCATAGACAGGTAGGGCCGCAATATCCGTCGCCATTTCTGCAGAGTACCCCATCTTAACCCAAGACTTACTAGCCTCTTCGATCGATTTGGCTGTTTTAAGCCGAAGTGTTTTTGAAATTGAGATATAGTTTTTAAGATCCGAAAATTTAATATCTGCACGGTGCGTAAATTGCAATATGTCCTTCGTTACAAACATTAGAATATCTTCAAGTAAAAGTAGTGCCCGATATCGATCTTCTTGGCTAACAGATTCTTTTTCAATAGTGGCTCTAAACGCGGCGCCATCCAGAATAACATCCGCACAAATATAAGTTTTAATCAGCCGAACCAAGTCGAACCCTGTATGCTCTTGTAATTGATATAAAAAGGTTGATCCCGTTTGGTTCACTAATTGGTTGGTCACTAACATCGAAATAATCTCGTATTTTAGGGGGTGTGTATCGATCTGTTTTGTAAAGACTTTTAAAAGAGATTTAGGGAAGTAGCTTTGGTACATGGGTTCAAAGAACGCCTCTTTGACTAAGTCTGATACTTGAAGGGCATCAAAGACAATCATTTTAACGTGCGCTTGTACAATGGATAGTACCGATCGTTGTAACGGTAAGTTATCGGCATCAAGTTCGTCCATTTTGGCCGGAGATGGAATAGACCAAGACTTGCCATCCAAAATCTCTTTTTCGATGAGGTCTTGTATAAGCTGCGCAAATACAGGAAGGTTTCGTTTTGATCTTAAGGTGTCTAGTGATAGCTGGATATGTTGTGCCCGGTTATTCGCCAATACCAATTCCGTCACTTCGTCAGTAGCGGCTTCTAGCAGGCTTCGTTGTTTGGCTTGTGTCACAATCTTTTTGTCGACCATCGATTTTAACAAGATCTTCAAGTTAACTTCATAATCCGACATATTAACCCCAGCGGAGTTATCAATGGCATCTGTATTTAAGCGAATCCCTTTGGCCGCTAATTCAATCCGAGAGGGTTGTGTTACCCCTAGGTTGGCGCCTTCCCCAATAACTTTGGCACGGCATTCAGACGCATCAATTCGTACGCTATTATTTGCGCCATCACCCACTTGGATATGCGTTTCTTCAGATGATTTAATATAGGTGCCAATACCACCAAACCACATCAAGTCTACTTGCATTTTAAGAATCGCTTTGATCAGTTCTGGCCCCGATAGGGTTGTTGTTTGAAGATTTAATAATTTTTTGATTTCAGGGCTAACTTTAATAACTTTTGCCGAACGACTAAAGACCCCTCCACCTTTACTGATCAGTTTAGGATCATAATCTTCCCAAGTAGAACGTGGCAGTTTAAATAGGCGTTCTCGTTCCCTAAAGCTTAGTGCCGGGTCTGGATTCGGGTCTAAAAAGATATGGATATGGTTAAACGCCGCATTAAGTTTAATCTTTTCACTTAATAGCATGCCGTTCCCAAACACATCGCCCGACATATCCCCAATACCACAGACCGTAATAATATCTTTATCCACAATAATGCCAGCCTCTTTAAAATGAAGCTTTGTACATTCCCATGCGCCTTTTGCCGTAATCCCGACCTTCTTGTGATCGTAACCATAAGATCCACCAGAGGCAAATCCATCATCTAGCCAAAAGTCGCGGGCCGTAGAAATTTCGTTTGCCAAATCTGAAAACGTTGCAGTCCCCTTATCGGCAGCAACAACTAAATACGGATCTGGGTCGTCATACGCCACAATATAAGGGTTCGGAACAACCGTGCCCGCCGAATTATAATTGTCGGTAATTTCCATCATGCTATGGATAAAGGTTCTGTATTGGAACTGAGTTAATGCTTGTAGCCGTTGTTTGTCGACAGGTTGGTTCTTAACAATAAAGCCCCCCTTAGAACCTACAGGTACAATAACCACGTTTTTGGTTTGCTGTGTTTTAACCAGGCCTAAGACTTCCGTTCTAAAATCATCTTCGCGGTCAGACCAGCGTAAGCCACCACGGGCAACCGCGCCAAAGCGAATATGAATGGCCTCTAAGCCAGAGCCATGAACATAAATTTCACGGTAAGGTCGTGGCGCCGGCATTTCATCAATCGCCTGTGAATTAAGTTTAATCGAAATTGCATTAGGGTCATACATCCCAGCAAGCGCGTCCGGTCGGTTTTGAAAATCGACATAATAATTTGTTCTTAGGGTACTTTGAATGACATTGAAGAGTCGTCGAATAATAGTATCTTCGGAAATATCCTTAACTTCAATCAACGCGTCATCAATTTTAGCTTTAATGGCTGGCAGTAGGGTGGCCTCACGTTCCTTGGCGTCGCCTAAGTCGGTATTTAAAGAGAACTTTACTTGGAAATAGTCAAAACATAATTTTGTGATATGAGGATGATTTAGAATGGTTTGATTAATCTTTTCTCTAGAGAATGTTGGCAGTAACTGTAAATAGTAATTACGAATGGTCTGAATAAAATTGATTTCTCGCCAATCCATTCTGGCACTCAGTGTAAGTGCATTGAGAGGGTCATTTTCGATTTCATGCTTAAAGACTTTTAAGGTGATATCACGGAGTAGTTTTCCAAAATCGTCTGCATCAATTTCTTCCATATCTTGGTTCATCGCTCTAAACGATTGAATAAAGCCATGTGTGTGCGTGTCGTTTGCAATTCTAGACGTTAATTGGTCAATAACGTGGATCCCTAAATTCTGTAGAATCGGAAGCACCCCAATCAAGTCCATTTTTTCATAACTGTAAATACTAATTAATGATGCTTTGCCTGCCAATTCTGATTCCGGAGGATATTCAAACGGAATAATTCGGAAATCGATCGGGTTTTGATGTGATAAGCGACTTAAGATGACCAGGTCTACAACGGCGTCTTTCGGGTGCGTTCTGGCAATGTAATGTGATGGAATAAGATGATAGAACTGGTTGATTAAGATCAATCCTTCTTGGGTTGGAATTCCTTCATATTGCATCATATGGGCACGGAACTTGTCTTTCCATGGCTTTAAAAGTTCACTGATATCGGCCTCAACATTGGTTGGACTTGGGAAATGCTGTTCAACGGTGGGATCGAAATGGAAATAGATATGTAGCCGATACCGTTCATCTTCTCGAATTTGAATCAGCTCGGTATCTAGGAAGATAATTCTAGAGGTGATATACGTCACGATCTGATCCACCGCTTGCTGACTAAATAAGTGAGGCGGTAATGAAATTAAATACATCGTGCGATCTTTTGAGTTTAGGTCTGATTTAAAACATTGAATGTTATTGGGGTTCGTAATGGATAGCATGTTTTCGACTAACTCTAGAAGCGTCTCTTTTGAGGTTCTGAAGAGTTCGAATTTGGGGGTTGCGGTAAACATACGAATCACTTCATTATAATCAAAGCTACCCGGAATCATTCTTTTAAGTTTAAAAATATAATCCATTTTAAGGTGAATAAGTGGGGTCTCGAAATTCTTAGCCAGCAAAGAACTTCGTTTAAGAATGCCTAAGAAATTTAAGATATGTAAGTTGTTATCACTAGATTTATATCGAACCGAAAACCGCATTAAATTTTCAAATCTTTGGATTGGACTATTCACCTGAATAGAATCAAATACCAAATCTTGTGGTGAGTCTAGCGTCGATTTAACATGTGCCGTTAGGGTGTTTTTAAGCTCTGGGAACTCTTTTAAATACGCTTTGTTTCCAATGCCTAGGCCTTTTTCGGTTTCAAGCTTTAAGGTTTTGCCGTTGTAGTGATATGCCATAAATCCAAAAAAGGAGTAGTTTAAGTTTCTCATCCAATCAATCAGGTTTATCCACTCTTGCTGGGGCTCGTCTGAATAGGTTGGGTAATCTTGGATCATGAATTTAGCATTCATCACTTGGTCGATAATTTGATTTTGTTCGAGATGCGAAAACTGGACCGCGGTTAGGTGGTGGGCAAGGTCTCGTTCAAGGTTATCTAGGATTTCTTTGTCTGGAATATCTTCAAATGCAACATAGACATACGATAATAATTCCCCTTCATCATTTCCAGGTTCTATGCTTTGTAATTTGCCTTGTTTATTTCTGGTAATACTAATAATAGGGTGTAATTTTCTCGTTAAACGAAGGTCGTATTGTCGAAAAATATTGTCTAAGGTCATCACCAAGTGGCGTGCATCTGGATAGGTGATATCTAGAATTAATCGGTCTTTTAACCAGTATGGCGCATTATTTGGCTTAGAAATACGGAACCCATAGTCTTGTGTATCGATACAGGTTTTGAAAAATTTAAACCGCTCTTCTAATAATAAAGGAAGTTTTTCGTGTGTAATATGACGAAGTGTTCGGATCGACATCGTCGAGAGAAAGTGTGCTGCAAAAGCACGGTGCTGCTTTTTGTCTGGCAGCATCTCAAGAATGGTGTTGATCGCGTCTTGTTTTTCAATATCGGTAGATGACATCATATAATCACTCATAATAACCCTTTTAGGAATGCGAGTCTAATTATAAGGAAGTTCGGACATTCTCGCAATGTCTTCACTCTTTCTTTTCTGCTTTTATTGTCGATCATTAGGGTGAATATCTTAAATACATAAAAGTTGAGCTGTGGTGTCTTTTGTAAATCTTACAGAATTTTGCAATAATAAGCCCAATGTCGCACACAGAATCTATCATAAAAGAACTTGATGAGCAAACCATCAATAAAATCGCTGCAGGCGAGGTTATCGACCGTCCCGCATCGATCGTAAAAGAGTGTGTCGAAAATAGCATCGATGCCGGCGCCACATTTATTCAAGTCGATGTCGCGCAGGGCGGCATTAAACGAATAAGTGTCACCGACAATGGTAAGGGGATGAGCAAAGAAGACCTCAAGCTTGCCCCGATTCGGCACGCAACCTCAAAAATTACCAGTTTAGACGACATTTACCACACCCTAACCATGGGGTTCCGAGGTGAAGCTTTGGCCAGTATCTGTCACGTCGCTAAAACAAGTATTAGGTCCAAACAAGAACATACGGATGCCGCATACGAAATCAGCGCCTATCTGGGAGAGATAACGTCCCCCATAGAATCGACGCACGCAACAGGTACCACCATCGATGTCCGAGACCTCTTCTTTGATATTCCGGTTAGACGCCAATACCTAAAAGCCCCGGCATCAGAACTAACAAAAATTCAACAGGTCTTGGTCCCATTTATGTTAATTCATCCTCATATCGATTTTGTGCTCAGTAACGAGGGTGCCGAAATTATCAGTAGTGTGGGATTAAACGATGTGCCGGTGTTAATGTCGCAGTTATTGGACAAAAAATGCAAAGACCATCTTATTTCCTTCGAGTCCACTGCAATGGGGCTAAGCATTAAGGGGTGGACGAGCGACCCGACGATTAACTTCTCTAACCGAAATAAACAGGTCATTGCGGTGAATAAGCGAATGGTTTTTCCACCCGCCGTACGAAAAATTATACAAGATGTGTATCGAGACGTGATCCCATACGGCCGTTTCCCAGCTTGTGTTATTGATATTTCCATTGCGCCAGAAGCCATCGATGTGAATATCCATCCTAAAAAAGAAGATATCAAATTTTTGCAAGCCGATCTTTTGTTTAAAGTTTTACCCAGAACCATCCGATCTAGCTTTTCCAAACATCACGATGTGTTTGTGGCACCACAGGCAGATCGCCCTCCCTTAGATCAGTCTGCGTTTACCTTTACACCAGCGACACCCTACCCATCGCCTGCATCAGAAACGACGCTAAATCACTCTGCAGCGCATACCACTATGGGCGAGCCCTCTTATTCCCAAGAGGTGCCATTTTATGACCGAGAATCGTTTGCGATCTCTGAAACGCCTTCCTTATATATAGATCACACCTCAAAGACCGGGGCCGTCTTATCTTACTTTCAATTATTCAACACCTATATTGTGCTCAAAACCGCTGATAAAATGTGGATATTAGACCAGCATGCCGTTCATGAGCGAATTTTATATGAAGAGATTAAAGAAAGCCAAGCCGAAACCCTTAAAGATGTGCAATTATTATTGGTTCCAGAATACATCGATTTAGACGCCGATCAAATGTTGGCCTTTGAAGACTGTAAAGACTGGTTTAGAACGTTACATATTGATTTAGAGGTCTTTAGCCCAACCCAATTATGTCTTCGCGAGTGTCCGGTTATCTTCAGCGACTGCCGCCTATCGGAGTGGGTGATTGAATTGATTAATGCCACCTTAGAATTTGGTGCCACCCCAAAACTAAACCCCGATACCAAGGCCAAGTGGGAAATGAGGGCTTGTAAAGCCGCCATTAAAGCCGGGAAGCCACTTCAGTTAAGCGAGGTTAAAGAGTTATGCGAAATGTTTGTCGCATCGCCATCCAATTTTACCTGTCCACACGGTCGTCCTCTTTATAAAACCTTTGGGAAATCTGATCTAGAAAAGCTGTTTAATCGAAGTTAATCAAGTTTCGTTGAAGCGCAATCGATAAAGAAAAAATAAGTTGACACCACATTACGCTATAGGATAACTTGTCCACTATGTCTAAACCAATGAAAAACTTGGTGATTGTAGAATCGCCCGCCAAATCTAAGACCATTACAAAGTATCTCGGGAAAGGGTTCCAGGTAATGGCATCATACGGTCATTTAAGAGACCTTCCGTCGTCGACAATTGGGGTGGATGTTGAAAACGATTTTGAACCCAGCTATAAAACAATTAAGGGGAAAACCAAACTGGTAAATGCCCTTAAAAAGGCCGTCAAGGAAGCCGATAAAGTATGGCTAGCGACTGACCCGGATAGGGAAGGAGAGGCGATCGCATGGCACTTTATGCATGCAACAAATCTACCAAAAGAAAAAACAGAACGAATCGTGTTTAACGAAATTACCAAAGATGCTGTTTTAGCTGCAATTCAAAATCCTAGAGAACTAAATGAATCTTTAGTCGATGCCCAGCAGGCACGTCGAATCTTAGACCGGTTAATTGGCTATAAGCTAAGCCCGATCTTATCCAAAAAAATTCGTCGAGGCTTAAGTGCGGGTCGTGTTCAATCTGTAGCTCTAAAATTATTATGTGAACGTGAACGTGAAATTCAAGCCTTTATTCCAGAAGAATATTGGACCATTGAAGTCGAACTCAAAGACGATGACGGTAACGTTTTAAACGCAAAAGTATTTGCCGAAGGCGATGAAAAATCAAAGTTAGAGCTTTCGAACGAAGCCGAAACAAAACGGGTTGTAGAGATCTTAGAAAAGAATCCCTATGCTATTCAAGCTGTCCATAAAAAAGATGTAAAACGAAATCCAGCAAAACCCTTTACAACCTCTACATTACAGCAAGAGGCCGCTAAAAAATTATATTGGACCGCCAATCGTACCATGCGTGTGGCCCAGCAATTATACGAGGGTGTCGAAATAGATGGTGAGACCACAGGTTTAATTACGTATATGAGAACCGATTCAACGCGAATCTCAGATCAGGCTCTTACAAACTCTAAAAAGTTAATTGAAGAGAGTTATGGAAAAGAGTATTTATCTGCAACTGCGGGAATGCCAGCAAAGGCGAAAAAAGACGATAAAAACATTCAAGATGCGCACGAGGCAATTCGTCCTTCGTATGTTTTTAGAACGCCTGAAGAAATGGAACCTCTGCTAGAAGAAGATCTTTATAAATTATACAAGTTAATTTGGGAACGATTAGTCGCCTCTCAAATGGCACCTGCGAAACTTGCCCAGACGAGTATCATTATTAATTCTGGCGATATCTTATTAAAAGTAACTGGGCAAGTGGTTGTCTTTGACGGTTTCTTAAAAGTCTACGAAGAAACAGATGAAGATAAAGAGGGCTCTGATAATGACCGTCGTTTACCGCCATGTACAGAAGGTCAGCCACTTAAAAAAGAAAATTTAGAATTCGAACAAAAATACACACAACCACCACGCCGATACTCCGAAGCATCTTTGGTCAAAACCTTAGAGGAAAAGGGGATTGGTCGTCCATCTACTTATGCACCAACTATCTCTACCATTGTCGATCGTCACTATGTAGATCGTGAGCAGCGCCGATTAACACCCACAAAATTAGGGTTATGTGTTGATGAACAGTTAGCGGCCTACTTTAGCGATATTATTGATTATAACTTTACCGCCGAAATGGAAACCAAGCTAGACAATATTACGAAAGGTCAAAACCGTTGGCAAGATCTTCTAAGAGACTTTTATATCCCATTTGCAAAGCTCGTTGAAAATGCCGATGAGAACATGGAAAAGATAAAATTTGGTGAACGCGAATTGGGTAAACACCCCGAGACGGGTGATGCGATCTATGTTAAGTTAGGCCGTTATGGTCCGATGGTGCAATGTGGTGATTTTGACGAAGAAGACGAAAGTGTTAAGCCTAAATTTGCTGGGATTCCCAAAGAATTAGATATGGATGAAATTGGTATTGAAGAAGCGCTAAAGCTATTCAGTCTACCTCGAGATGTCGGCGAGTACGAAGGTGAAACCGTCACCGCAGCGATCGGTCGTTTTGGTCCATATTTACGACACAAGAGCGCATTTACATCATTAGGCGAGGTCGACCCTTATACGGTTGATATCGAGACGTCGATTAAATTAATCGAAGAAAAGCGGGAAGCCGATAAAAACAAGTTTATTCACGTTTGGGAAGATCATGATCCACCTGTTAAAGTAATTAAAGGTCGTTTTGGTCCATATATCTCTGTTGGGAAAAAGAACGTTAAAATTCCAAAAGACGTGATTCCTGAAGAACTCACACTTGAAAAATGTCTTGAGTTAGAAAAAGCGGCCCCTGCAAAAAAAGCAAAGCGCGGTAAAAAGAAAAAGTAATGGAACGCCTCCAAAGCTTGACCGAGCTAACCGAGTGGCGTTTAAATCATGTCTTAGAGCACTGTAATTTGGCGTTTGTTCCCACAATGGGGGCATTGCATACCGGACACCTGTCTTTAATCGATCTTGCTAGAAAACATGCAAGTAAGGTTGTTGTAAGCATTTTTGTAAATCCAACACAATTCGCCGCACACGAAGATTTTGGAGACTATCCCAGAACTTTGGACGATGATCTAGCGGCTTGTGAACGCTTGGGCGTTGATGCGGTATGGATTCCTAGAGAAACCGATATTTACCCGGAAGGGGTAGAAAATGTGACAAAAATAATGATGCCAACCGAGCTTACACAAATTCTATGTGGTGTGACGCGTCCTCATTTCTTCGATGGGGTGGCGACGGTTGTATACCGACTATTTAACGCGCTTAACCCCCAAATCGCGGTATTTGGCGAAAAAGATTTTCAGCAACTAAGCATTTTAAAGCAGATGGTAGAAACCCATGATTTAGGTATTACACTTATTGGCGCGCCGATTATTCGGGAACCCGACGGCTTAGCATTAAGTTCTCGAAATCGATATTTAAGTGCTGCAGAACGTGTTCATGCCACGCAGCTTTATACTGGGTTAATGGCGGCGCAGACGCTATTTGCTTCGGGTGAACGATCGGTATCGGTTCTAACAAACACCGTTCGAGATGCATGCACGGACCTTAAGGTCGATTACTGCGAGATCGTGGACCCCATAACCTTAAGGGGCAAAGCGCATTGTGATAAGACCGACAGACTTTGTGCAGCTGTGTATTGTGGCAAAACACGACTGATCGATAATCTAAGACTTAGTTAAAACGTTTTTTTTTAAGGTTTTAACGATCTCGTCTTCCATTTGAGGCGGCGTTAATCCAATATCTTTTTTAAGTTGATCGACAGGGCCATGTTCGACAAATTCGTCGGGGATAGCGAATGCTTTAAACAGTGGCATTTGATCTAAGGATTTCGTCAGCAACTGAAGGATAACGCTGTTAATTCCGCCGGTCTCACAGCCTTCTTCCATAACAAAGACCGCTGTTGACTGCTTCGCAAACGATAAGATAACAGCTTCATCCAATGGTTTTGCAAACCTAAGGTTGATCACCGCAACCGATAAGCCTTTCTGAACCAGGTTCTGGGCGATATGGTAAGCGTCCCATGCCATTGTACCCAGCGCAAAGATTGTGAGGTCATAGCGACCAAGATCTGGGCTTTTGAACATAACCTGAGCTTTCCCCAATTCGATATCTTGAGGTAGATCACCGTCTGTTGCGGGTATTGACCCTCTAGGGTATCGAATGCTGGTGGGTAGGTCCGCTTCAACACTCCAGCGCAACATGGCACGAAGCTCTTGCCCATCTTTAGGCGCTAAAATATTTAAATTCGGGATTAGCAGTTGGTATGCGATATCGAAGACCCCATGATGTGTCGGACCATCAGCACCAACAATCCCGGCACGGTCCAAAGCAAATACAACGGGCAGCTTTTGAAGGCAGACATCGTGTATTAGTTGGTCGAATCCTCGTTGCAGGAATGTTGAATAAATAGCCAAAATAGGGCGGAGTCCAACCGTCGCTTGGCCCGCAGCAAAGGTAACCGCATGCTCTTCGGCAATGCCCACATCAAAATAACGATCTGGAAATTCGGCTTCGTACTCGACTAATCCACTACCTTCTCGCATTGCTGGGGTAATCATACAGACGTTTTTGTTCTCTCGAGAAATGGCGCGTGATTCTTCTCCAAAGACATCACAGTAATTTGGTCGTTTTGGCGCTGCGGGGGCATCTGCTTTGGGTTTTGGGGATGTGCCATGATATTTAACGGGGTCTGCCTCTGCAGCCTCTAGCCCCTTCCCCTTTTTGGTGATGAAGTGAACCATAATGGGGCCGTCATAACTTTTAGCGTATTTAAGGGCCGCCATAACGACCGTAATATTATGACCATCTAAGGGGCCGATATATTTAAATCCAAACTCTTCAAATAAGACCCCTAATTTTGTTTCGATTAAGGTGTTTCGCAGTCGGTCGACAAGTTTGTCTAGCTTGCGGTGAAGCGGGACCCCAATTTTAGGGATTTTAGACATTAATCGTTCTGCCTTTTCTCTCATTTTGTTATACAGTAAGTTGGTGCGAATCGACGTGATATATTCACTCATGCCACCGACAGAGGGGGAAATTCCCATTTCATTATCATTCAAGATACAAATGAAGTTCTTTTTCATGCGTGCGATATTATTAATCGCTTCATAGGCCATACCACCTGATAAGGACGAATCTCCAATAATGGCAATCGAGTGAAAATCATCCCCTAAAATATCTCGTGCTTCGGCCATTCCTAGAGCTGCGGAAATCGACGTTGATGCATGTCCAGCACCAAACGCATCATGTGGACTCTCGGAGATTTTAGCAAAGCCCGATAAACCACCATACTGTTTTAACGTGAAAATATCGTTGAGCCGTCCCGTTAACATCTTATGCACATAACACTGATGAGAGACGTCAAAAACGATTTTGTCTCTAGGGCTATCAAACAGGGTATGTAAGGCAATCGTAATTTCAACGATCCCCAAGTTCGACGCTAGGTGTCCCCCAATAGAGTCACTCACAGCCAAAAGGCGGTGACGAATTTCTTCGGCAAGTTGTTCTAAGTCCTGTTGACTAAGATCTTTTAAGTCTTCAGGAAATTGTTTTGAATCTAGAATAGATTGGGCGTCAGACATAATAGCCTATGATAGCACAAATACGAG
>Ga0055584_100004191_pt1 | contig 14149 bp, 11 predicted proteins | sample OSDHelmetaG_FD_58716 | JGI IMG/M metagenome (GOLD analysis project Ga0055584, IMG submission 58716) | Pelagic marine sediment microbial communities from the LTER site Helgoland, North Sea, for post-phytoplankton bloom and carbon turnover... | ecosystem: Environmental > Aquatic > Marine >... | reverse complement strand
TTCATTTCCCATCGCATCTGTAATGGTTAATTTATGAACTCCTTCCAATGGATTTAATGCGCTCTTAATTTAACCGATATCGGGATGTTTTTAGAAACAGTACCTGAAGTGTAAGAGCTGATGTACGGATAATATTGATGCGAGGCATCCATAAAATCTTTATTCAGTTTATTGGATTGATTGCAAGCGTAACTCAATAGTAAAATCGGCAGGATTAACAGCAGCAGTTTTTTCATAGCAAGGGTAGTTTTCTCAAACCTACAAAAAATTGCGTAGGTTTTGATGATCAAACGTTTGTAAAAACGAATAATTATAATTTGCCGGCAATAAATGCAAGCAATTTAGCCCGTACACTTATCCATTTGGCATATTTACCCTTTTCTGAGGAAACTAGAAAGAGCGATTTGAAAAATACCTAACTTTGCCTTGTGGCCGAAAAAGCGCATTTGCAATCTCAGATATCTAATCTACCTACCAGCCCAGGTATCTATAAATATCACGACAAAGCACGGAAAATAATTTATGTAGGCAAGGCCAAAAACTTAAAGAAAAGGGTAAGTTCCTACTTTACCAAAAAACACGAGAACAGAAAAACAGCCGTTTTAGTTTCTCAAATAGATCACATTGAATTTACTGTTGTGGATACTGAGTTTGATGCGCTACTCCTTGAAAACAGCCTGATAAAAGAGCTCCAGCCAAAGTATAATATCAATTTAAAGGATGACAAGTCGTATCCGCTTATAAAAATTACCAAAGAACGATTTCCAAAGGTTTTTTCGATGCGCAACCCCATGAATGATGGCTCTGAATACTTTGGCCCATTTGCATCGGTGCGTATTATGCATACCGTCTTGGATCTTATAAAACAATTATACCCGATTCGGAATTGCAACTTAAACCTGAGCCAAAAGAACATAGACACAGGTAAGTTCAAGGTGTGTTTAGAATATCAAATTGGGAATTGCCTGGGGCCATGTGAAGGATTGCAATCTGAAGAGGACTATATGGAAAGCATTCAGCATATCCGTTATCTGTTGAAAGGTAATTTAACAGAGGTTTCTCGACATTTGAAGACCTTAATGAAAACCGCTTCGGAGGAAACGCATTTTGAGAAAGCGCACCTTTACAAACAAAAAATTGAGCATCTCCAAAAATACCAGGCTAAATCAACCATAGTTAGTCATACCGTTGGAAACGTAGATGTCTTCCATATTCTTAAGGAAGGGAATTATGCCTTTGCCAATTTTCTCCGAGTCAGCAACGGCATTATTGTGCAAACCCGAAATATTGAGCTTAGAAGCAAGCTCGATGAAACCGAAAAGGAGATTCTGCTTACCGCAATTGCAGAAGTACATAATTTGTACGGTGCGCCTAATAAGCAGCTGATCCTACCCTTCAATCTTGACCTAGAGGATGATCGTTTTGAAATGATTATTCCAAGGGCAGGTGATAAAAAGAAACTCATTGATTTATCTTTTAAGAACTGCATGTACTACAAGAAAGAGAAGATGAGTCAATATGAAAAACTCAATCCAGATTTGAAGGTAGAGCGAATCATGACATTAATGCAAAAAGAATTGAGACTGACCGAGGCCCCAGTTCATGCAGAATGTTTTGACAACAGTAACCTACAAGGAACTAATGCAGTTTCGGCATGCGTTGTTTTCAAAAACGGGAAACCCAGTAAAAGAGATTATCGCATTTTTAATGTTAAAACCGTGGTTGGTCCAGATGATTTTGCCACCATGTATGAAGTTTTAACGCGCAGGTACAGTCGACTTGTTGCCGAAAATCAACCTTTACCCCAATTGATTGTAATTGATGGAGGCAAGGGCCAGTTAAGCAGTTCGGTTCAAGCTTTAAAAGATGTTGGGGTTTATGGTAAGATTGCCATCATAGGAATTGCTAAACGGTTGGAAGAAATCTATTACCCTGAGGATCCGTTGCCTTTGTATATTGATAAGCGTTCAGAGACCCTGAAGATTATCCAACAGATGCGCGATGAAGCGCATCGTTTTGGCATAACTGCGCATCGTAAGAAGCGAAATAAAGGAAGTCTTAAAACAGTTTTAGACGATATACCTGGAATTGGAGAGGAAAGTGCAAATGCGCTTCTAGCTAAATTTAAAAGTGTTAAAAAAATTAAAGAACAGGGTTTGGCCAACTTAGCAATAGTTATTGGGGAAAGTCGAGCTAAAAAGGTGCTTGAATTTTTTAAATAAATCCAGTTCTTCCAATAATATTATTTTGTTCACGATGGGATAACATAATTGTCAGAAACGAAATAGGCTGTATCAGTCCATTAATTCATCTCCACACTCATTTTACATCCCATTTCCTCAAAGGCTTCTACCAATTTTAGACTGGGTTTCACTTTCAAATCTTCATTGCCTAATTCTACTTCTCCTCCATCATCATTGTCAAAAAACTTAAAGTTAAAACGCGTATTTCCCTTATTTTCTTCAATCACGGCCACCATTTGATCTACTTTTTCATAATCCAATGCCTTCCAATCCATTTGAGCAGCGATGCTGCGCACATAAATCTGCATGGTATTTTCCAGGGCTTCTACATTTTTAAATTTAGTTGCAGTTATTGTTTCGTCCGTACTGTACTTCTTATATTGATACACCTCCACTGTAATCAGCACATGACTCTCTGCTTTAAGCTTCGGGCTGAAACGTGCGTAATCTTCTTTATATAGATTAAAGGCATAGCTACCCACGTAATCCTCCAACACAAATTTACCCCAAGGGGTTCCTTGCTGATTAACTCGTTCTTCCACTTGAGTAATAATTCCTGCCAGCTTTATGGTATTGCCTACAATTTCATCTAAATCAGCCATTTGAATGCAATTGGAATCTGCGATCCTTTTACATTCAAAACCATACAAATCCAAAGGATGACCAGAGATATACATGCCGACAACCTCACGCTCGTGGCGTAACTCTTCAATCATACCCATGGCTTCAACCGTGGGCAAAGAAGGCGCACGCAAACTGGCCCCTTGGTCTCCACCGAAAAGACTTGCTTGATTATTGGCCGCATTGGCTTGCTGCGCTATGCCGTGTTTGATGGCTACATCAATTCCAGTTAACCCTTCATTCAGTGCTACTTTAAAATATTGGGCTCTGTGATGTTTCTTGTCAAAATCAAAGGCTCCACCTTTGGCAAGCGACTCTAAAACACGCTTGTTTACAGATCGCAAATTAACCCGTCCACATAAATCAAAGATGTCTTCAAACGGGCCGCTAGCTTCGCGTTCTTCAATAATAAAATCTACCGCCTTTTCTCCAGAACCCTTAATGGAACCCAACCCAAAACGAATCTCGCCTTTCTTATTTACAGCAAAATCAGCAAAACTTTCATTCAAATCTGGGCCCAAAACCGTAATTCCCATGCGCTTACATTCTTCCATAAAGAAAGCAATCGATTCTATATTACCTGCGTTATTTAAAACTGCAGCCATATATTCCGAGGGATAATGGGTCTTTAAGTAGGCAGTTTGAAAACCTAAATATGCGTAACAGGTTGCATGTGATTTATTAAAGGCATACGATGCGAACGCTCTCCAATCATTCCATACTTTTTTTGCGGTTTCTAAATCATGCCCATTTTTTTCACAACCTTCGAAAAACAAGTCGGCCAATTTATTCAGTTCCTTAATTTTCTTTTTACCCATGGCCTTTCGCAGACCATCCGCATCCCCTTTACTGAATCCAGCTAATTGCTGTGCAGCTAGCATCACCTGCTCTTGATATACCGTAATACCATAAGTTTCCGACATAATCCCTTCAATCGCCTCAAAATCATATTCAATTTCTTTGCGACCGTGTTTCCGATCAACAAACAATGGAATATAGTCCATTGGGCCTGGACGATAGAGCGCATTTACCGCAATCAATTCTTCAAATCGATCCGGTTGCAAATCCCGAAGCACCTTTTGCATGCCTTCACTCTCATATTGGAATACACTAATGGTTTCTCCCTTTTGAAACAACTCAAATGTAGCTTTGTCATCCAATGGAATTTCGTCCAATACAATATCCTTGTCGTGATTCTGCTTGATCAGTCTTACTGTATTTTTTAAGATGGTTAGCGTTTTTAAACCCAAGAAATCCATCTTAAGCAATCCAGAATCTTCAATTACATTCCCATCATATTGAGTCACCCATAAATCTGAATTCTTTGATGTAGAAAGCGGTATATGGTCGGTTAAATCACTTGGCGCGATAATCACCGCACATGCATGGATACCTGTATTTCGAACCGACCCTTCCAACTTCATGGCCTCCTTAAGCGTTGCAGCTTCAGCAGTAACTCCACCTGCCAACTCGCGCATTTTAAGCATATTGGCAAAGTCATCTGAGCTAAGCGCTTTTTTCATTTTGCTCTCCTCAGCCGTGAGCAGTTCAACCAAACTAGGACTCCCTGGACGGTCCGGTACGAGCTTGGTTAATGCAATGGCTTCATTCAATGGTAAATTCAAGGCTCGTGCTACATCCTTAATACTGGATTTACTTGCCATGGTGCCATAAGTTACTACCTGGGCGACTTGATTATAGCCGTACTTATCAATTACATAATCCAATACTTTTTGACGACCATGATCATCAAAATCTGTATCAATATCAGGCATGGATTTTCGTTCAGGATTCAGGAAACGCTCAAAAAGCAATCCGTATTTAAGCGGATCGATATTGGTAATTCCGATACAATAGGCCACTGCGGAACCTGCTGCAGAACCCCTTCCAGGCCCAACATACACGCCTAAGTCCCTTCCTGCTTTAATAAAATCGGCTACAATCAAAAAGTATCCCGGAAAACCCATGGACTTAATGGTAAACAGCTCAAAATTCAGTCGCTCTTCTAATTCAGCTGATATTTCAGAATACCTTTCGCGAGCTCCTTCGAAAGTTAAATGCTTCAGATATGCATCAGCATCAGCAAATTCAGGTGGAATTGGAAATGCCGGAAGCAACAACTCTTTATTTAAATCAAGGTGCTCAATCTTATCTACGATTTCCTCGGTATTGGCAATTGCAGCAGGAATATCACTGAACAGTGAACTCATTTCTGCCTGTGTTTTGAAATAAAACTCCTCATTCGGAAAGCCAAAGCGATAGCCTTTTCCGCCTTCTTCATCCGTTGCTTTAGGTGTTTGTTGCAGATCAGCGGTATTGATACACAACAGTAAATCATGCGCATTCGCATCCTCTTGCTCCACATAATGTGAATCATTACTTGCGATGATGTTTACATTATATTTTTTGGCAAACTTGAGTAAAACTGCATTTACCTTTTCTTGATCCGGTAAACTATGGCGTTGTATTTCAATATAAAAATCTTCTCCAAATAAATCCAACCACCATTTGAGTAACTCCTCTGCTTTGTCTTCTCCGTGGTTCAGAATGGCTTGGGGAATTTCAGCCCCTAAACAACAAGATGTAGCAATTAATCCTTCATGATACTTAAGCAGTAACTCCTTATCAATTCTCGGCCATTTAGAGTACAAACCTTCCTTGTATCCATATGAGCATAACTTAGATAGGTTTTGATATCCCTTGTCGTTTTTAGCCAGCAAAAGTTGATGATAGCGTTTATCCTTTTTCTCTTTGGTAAATTGCCGTTGGTGCCGATCCTCAACCATATAAAACTCACAGCCGACAATGGGTTTAATCCCTGCATTATTCGCCTCAGCAACAAAACGAAATGCGCCAAACATATTACCGTGATCGGTAATGGCGATGGCTTTCATCTCATCTTCTTTTGCTTTTTTCATCAATTTTTTGATGTCAGCAGCTCCATCCAAGAGACTGAATTGCGTATGCACGTGCAAGTGTGAGAAATTGGGCATGGCTACGAAATTAAGTCATAAAAATTGGGATTGGAATAGGTGTGGAGAAGTTGAGAAAAGAGTTTTGAGTTGATTCCTTCTAGTAATTAAAAAACGTGTGACTGCAGCACAACCTGATTCCAAATCAAGTTTGGAATGACACTAAGGTTCCCCCCGCCCAACTCAAAACTAAATACTAATAACTAGAAAGGTTTACCCCAACATCTTGATTGCGGTCAAAGCAGCTTCTACCCCTTTGTTCCCATGCTTGCCACCACAGCGGTCTAATGCTTGTTGCTGATTCTCTGTGGTAAGTACACCAAAAATAACCGGTTTATCGTATTGCAACCCCACCCGCATAATTCCATCTGCAGCGGCTTGACATATAAAATCAAAATGCCGCGTTTCACCTTGAATAACGCAACCCAAGCAAATTATCGCATCCAAATCATTTAACTGAGCAAGTCGCTGAGCACCTAAAGGCAATTCAAATGTTCCTGGAACATGACTAAGGTGAATATCTTTTTTTTCTATCCCAATTTCAGTAAGTGTTTCAATGGCTCCTGTTAAAAGTGCTCCGGTAACCGCTTCATTCCATTCACTGCAAACAATACCTATACGTTTGCTTGCCATGCTTGGCAATACTTTTTTATCAAAAGATGAAAGATTCTTATGACCCGTTGCCATGGTAATTATTCAGCGGTAAATTCTCCAGCTCTCGCCTTGGCATAACTAAGACTCTTCTCCACTTGCATTTTAGCCACCACTTTAGGGCATTTAGCAATGATATACTCATATGCATCAACAGCATTTTCAAAATCTTCTAACTTTTCATATGCTGCACCTGCTTTAAACATCCAATGTGGTGTGGTCAAGTCATTTACATTCTCTTTACCTGCTTTTTCAAAATAGGATGCAGCCTCATCAAAATTCTTTTTTGCTGCGTAACAGTCTCCAATCATACCCAATCTATTGGGCCCAACAAGTGGATCACCTTCTGCATTAAAATCTTTCAAATATTTAATAGCCACGTCATAATCTCCCTTTTTAAAGAATGCATAACCCGCATAGAATTTAGCTAAATTACCTGCTTTAGTTCTTCCATAATCTGCGGCCAAGTCAATTGCGCTCATCCCTCCATTTGCACCTTTCAAAATAGCATCAATACTATCCGCTTTAAAAGATTGCTCAATAGAGTATAATTCTTCCTGAGCTTCTTCATTCTGCCCGTTTAAATAGTAATTATAAGCGTAATATGCAGCAACAACTGCCAACAATCCCACTACCACATAGGTTAGGACTTTTTCATTCTTTTTGTACCAATCTATAATTCTGGGAACGAGTTCTTTTTGTTCCTGGTTTTGTATTTCTTCTGACATGGTTATTTTATTCTATTATAAATGGATAATCTTCTACATAAACATCAGTATATAGTTCTGATGGATCCGGATATTCAGACTCCTCGGCAAACTTAACAGCAGCATTTACTTGCTCTGCAATTTCATCATCGAGTTTATCAAAATACGCTGCATTGGCATATTTCTTCTTTAATATAGTTGCTTTTGTTGTTTCTATTGGATCCACCGCCTTATATTTTGCGAGTTCTTCCTTGGTTCTATATTTCGCAGGATCACTCATAGAATGTCCTTTATATCGATAGGTTTTAATTTCTAAGAGTGTTGGGCCATCACCTTTTCTAGCGCGATCCGCTGCTCTCTCAATGGCTTGATGCACATCTTCGCATTTCATTCCATCCACCTGCTCACTCGGCATCTCATAACTCAACCCAATTTTATACAAATCTAAAACGTTGGTGGTTCGTTCTACCGATGTGCCCATAGCATATTCATTGTTTTCAATAACAAATACAACTGGCAGCTTCCAAAGCATGGCCATATTGAAGGTTTCGTGCAAAGCTCCTTGCCTTACCGCCCCATCACCCATATAACAAACGTTGATATTTTTGGTGCCACGATACTGCTCTGCTAGGGCTATCCCAGCACCCAGTGGAACTTGTCCACCCACAATTCCATGACCTCCATAGAAATTGTGTTCTTTGCTAAACATGTGCATACTACCCCCTTTTCCTTTGGTGCAACCAGTAACTTTACCAAAAAGTTCTGCCATTACACTTTCAGGACTTAGACCGCATGCCAATGCATGACCGTGGTCTCTGTAAGCAGTAATCATTGAATCGTCCTTTGTGATAACTGACATGGTACCCGCGATCACAGCTTCTTGTCCTATATATAAATGACAGAAACCCTTGATCTTTTGCTGGCCATATAATTGTGCACATTTTTCTTCAAATCTTCTGATTAACAACATCATTTCATACCATTTAAGGTATGTTTGTTTATCAAATTGTATTTTTGCCTTGGCTTTCAAAGGCTGCAAAAATACTTTATTCTCATTATATAACAAACACCTATGTTCCTTAAGCAGCTTTGGCTTCATCAATACAAGAATCATCTGCAAAACGACCTGAAATTCGTGGACGGTATAAATGCAATTTATGGCCCAAATGGAGCAGGTAAAACCAATATTTTAGACGCCATTCATTACTTGTGCAACGGCAAAAGTTACTTCACCAACACAGATAGTAAAGTAATCACCAAAGGGCATGACGCGCTTTCTGTGCGGGGAATTTTTCAGTTGGAAGACCAAACAGAAGATGATGTAATCATCCAATTTACGGCTGGAAAAAAGAAAACCATCAAACGCAATCAAAAAACATATAAAAGACTTATTGACCATGTAGGCACATTTCCTGTGGTAATGGTAACACCCACCGATATCAATTTGATCTATGATGACAGCAAAGAGCGAAGAAGATTTTTGGATATAGTCTTATGCCAAACGGATTCAAAATATATTCAATCATTGGCACTCTATAAGAAACTTCTCGAAGCTCGAAATAAGCTCTTAAAGCAAATGTTGGATCGCGGTATTAAAGACCGAACGTTATTAGAAGGATACACAGAAAAAATGATTGAGCCGGCAAATTATATTTATAATTCACGACATGGATTCATTCGAGAATTGGCTCCATTATTTCTAAAAACCAATCACTCCATCGCTCATGAACCTTTGGATATAGGGTTTGAATACAGCAACGATTTGGTAGGGCAGAACATCGAAGAACAATTTGCCAAAAACTTGGAACAAGATATCCGTGCTGGCAGAACAACGCAAGGTATTCATAAAGATGATTTGCTTTTTACTTTAGACCAGGAGCCTTTGAAAAAATTTGCTTCACAAGGACAAATAAAATCCTTTCTAATCTCAATTAAAATTGCCCAATTTGATTTTTTGAATGCGCAAAACAAACGAAAACCATTGCTGTTGTTAGATGATATTTTTGAGAAAATTGATGAGCAAAGAGCCCAAAATTTAATGGAAATGGTCAGCGAATCGCATTTTGGGCAGATTTTTATTTCTGACACCCACGAAAGCCGACTAGAAAAACATATTTACGGTTTAAATTCAAAGATAAAAACAATACCTTTGAAACATGGCTGATAATGGTACTACTTTAAAAGCTGCTCTTGAAAAATTCATGTCGCAGCATCGGCATAAAAGCAAATTAATACAAGTTAATATCATTGATCAATGGCCAAAAATTGCTGGCACAACCATTTCAAGTAGAACAGATCGGTTATGGATTAAAAATCGTGCCCTGCATATTGTCATTTCTAGTTCAGTATTAAAGAATGAACTACAATATCATAAAGAAAAGCTCGTTGAGAGGGTAAATAACACCGTAGGAATCGATCACATCACCGATATTATTATCCATTAAAAATAAACCCATGAGTCATATAATAGCCCCAAGCGTTTTGTCTGCAAATTTCTTAGCTCTTGAAAAAGATCTTGAGATGGTAAATAAAAGTGATGCCGGTTGGCTTCATGTTGATGTTATGGATGGCGTCTTTGTCCCAAATATTTCATTTGGGATGAATATTATCAAGCATATGAAAAAAGTAAGTCATAAACCTTTAGATGTGCATTTGATGATCGTAAATCCAGACCAATTTTTAAAAGAATTTAAAGAAGCAGGAGCAAATATATTAACGGTTCATTATGAGGCATGTCCTCATTTGCACAGAACAGTTAATGCGATTCGTGATTTAGATATGAAACCGGGTGTTGCATTAAATCCACATACTCCAATCTCAGCACTTGAAGACATCATTACTGAAATTGACTTGGTATGCTTAATGAGTGTAAATCCAGGTTTTGGAGGACAAAGCTTTATAGAAAACACCTATTCAAAAATCACACAACTCAAAGCATTATGCCAACGTAAAAATACCGATGTGCATATTGAAATTGATGGTGGTGTTACACTTAGAAATTGCAAAAAACTTGTGCAAACTGGAGCGAATGTTTTGGTTGCGGGAAGCACTGTTTTCAAATCGGAAAACCCAGGAGCTACCATTTCTCAACTTGCAAAGCCCATTGAAAACACGGTATAAATCTGAAAAACAGCTTAAAGATATTAGGGCTGATAATGCTTTTGGCAATCAGCAAACAAGCCATTACCCAAATTGAAACAGAACTACGCGTTGTTTCGAAAGAAGGTAAAACATTGGCAAATCGATTGGTTTCGGTGGATACATTTATCTTAACTACCAACTCGAAAGGGAATGTTAACTTAAAATTACCTGCGGGGAGATATAGTGTTTGTTTACTTACCAAAGATTCTTTCGCTGCTACCAACTGTCAATACTTCTCATTACCACTCAACACTCTTGGTGTCTTTAAAAAATCTTTTGCTTTTCTAGACGCTAACGCCATCGGAACAGTTGTGGTCAGGCGCAAAGATGACGATTTAACCTTCAGTAGCAAACCCCTAAAATTCCTGCCTACCGTTGGCCAATACGACTTTATTAAATTATTACCAGGCGTGTTCTCAGGATCGGAACTTACCTCACAATACAATGTTCGTGGAGGCAACTATGATGAAAACCTTATTTATGTGAACGGCATTGAAATCTATCGTCCCCAATTAGTTCGTACCGGTCAGCAAGAAGGTCTCGGCTTCATTAATTCAGACCTCATCCAAAATATTGATTTTTATGCTGGGGGATTTGCTGCCAATTACGGAGATAAATTAAGCAGTGTTTTAGATGTTAAATATCTTGAGCCAGACACGCAGGTTTCTGGAACCGTGTCGGCAAGTTTTTTGGGACTCAATCTATCCTTACACAACAAACCAAGCAAAGGATTTTCTTATGTGTTTGGAGCACGTTATCGGGCAAATAACTATATCTTAAATTCCTTAGATGCTACTGGACAATATCGACCGATATTCTATGATCTTCAAACCTTACTTACATTTATCCCCCAGCGTAAGGATCGGGTTTGGCAAAATTGGAAAATTGAGTACTTGGGTAACATCGCAAAAAATAAATTCAGCTTCGCTCCTGTACAACAAACCACCAAATTTGGAACCATAAACCGACCCTTGGAATTAACCATCGGATTCGCTGGCTTAGAAGTAATGAACTATACTACGGCAACTAATGCGTTATCCATTTCCTATTCGGCAAGCACAATGAACAAGTATAAGTTCACCAATAGCTTGTTCAACTCTTTGGAAAATGAATATTACACGGTAGAAGGAGCATACAATTTAGGAGAATTAGACAATAACCTTGGATCAGATAATTTTGGACAACGGAAACAAACTTTGGGCCTAGGGTATTTTATCAACCATGCAAGAAATGACCTTGAAAGTTGGGTGTACAACAGCTCTTTTCAAGGAACGCACAAAAGCAGAGCGACCAATAATATTATTGAATGGGGCGTTAATTATCGTCAAGAGAATTTTGATGATCGCGTTTTAGAATGGAAGTATAATGATTCTGCCGAACTGAATCTGAGTCCTTTTTCACGGCATGATGACACCTTGCGATTAAGCTCCTATTTAAACACGAAAGCAACCTTACAAAACAATCAATATGCGGCATTCATACAGCAAAAAAGGCAAGTGCTTAAAAAAATGAATGGCCTCTTAAATTACGGCCTTCGATTTACCCATCGCACATTAGGCAACCAATCATTCTTAAGTCCACGTGTCCGATTAACACTGAGCCCATATAGCCATCGTAACAAAAACCTTCCTGACTCCCTAAAGGATTCGCGCAGTAGGGATATGAACATGACTTTTAGCGCTGGATATTATTACCAGCCTGCTTTCTACCGTGAGATGCGGGACCTTCAAGGGAACATTAACACCAATTTAGCCCCACAAAAGAGTCTTCACTTCACGGCTGGAGTGGAATATTTCTTCAAAATGTGGGGACGTAAATTCAAATACTCAGGAGATTTGTACTATAAGCAATTTGACAATTTAATCCCTTACGCTATAGATAATGTTCGGATTCGATACTTTGCGGTAAACAGTGGAAAGGGCTACGCTGCGGGTATGGACAATCGAATTTATGGTGAATTCATCAAGGATTTAGAATCATGGTTTAATCTTTCGATTTTAACCACCAAAGAAAAATTCACCTACACCGAGAATGGTGTATTAAAAGAAACGGATTGGCTCAGAAGACAAACGGACGCAAGAGTGGTTAGCAGTATCTTTTTTCAAGACGAATTACCTAATAAACCGGACTTTAGAATGTCTATGACCTTGAACTTTGTAAGTGGTCTACCCTATTACTTTTTAGAAAGCAATCGATACCAAGCAACCGGAAATCGGATACCTGGATATCAGCGAGTGGATATTGGGTTTCAAAAAATTCTCATTTCTCAAGACACCAATATTATTAATAATAAGAAAAAATGGGGCAAGCATTTTAAAACGGCATTTGTCTCATTAGACGTCTTTAACCTTTTGGCGAATAACAACATCGTTGCCTTCAATATCATTAAAGACTATGCGAACAATTACTACGGTGTACCCAATTACTTAACTGGCCGAAGGATTAACTTGAAGTTTTATGTAGCCTTCTAAGAAATTAAGAATCCTAAACTCAATATTCCATTTAATATTCTCTTCCCCTAAATTAAAAAAAGGGATTTACATTTTCGATTTTTTATCTATTTTTGATAAACAAAGAAAATTGCAATGAATAAACCTCGCGTTGTAAAGGACTATGACAGACTTGAAGTTGAAGTCCAAGAGCAAATTAAATTAGCCTACCCGTATGGTTTTGAAGATGAACTCATCTCTTTCAAAAATGCTGAAGGCAAGAATGTCAGCGCCCTTCCTTTTGAAGGTGAAGATAAGTATTATTTAGTCCGTATGACCGTTTCAGAAGCCCAATCCATCATTGAAGAGGATAGTGATTATAATGACGATGGTAATTTAAAGGAAAGCATTAAGGAAGAGTATGAGGAAAAATATGAAGACGATTTCGAGATTACGGATGAAGATTAAGGCGCTGATTTAAATGCAGTTACTTCAATTTTCATTGCAGTATTTGCTAAACCCGCTTCAATCATAGTAGCCGCAGGTTTCACATCTTCCACGTATTTCCTTAATATCGGCCAACACAATTCAAAGTCTGTGGCATTAGGAAAAATGTATTGAACACGCACTACATCCAACAAACTAGACCCTGCCTATTCTAAAGCATTGATGATATTTTTAAAGCATTGCTCCGCTTGTTCAACCACATTTGCAGAAATCTGCATGGTTTCATAGTCATATCCAGTTGTGCCCGAAACAAACACCCAATTGTCTACTACAACTGCACGTGAATATCCAATTTTGCGCTCGAAATCTGAACCAGAGCTAATATGCCTTTTCATCGTTTAGCCGATTGCAATATCGGAAGAATCGCATCTTTATCAGATAAGCGATTTGCCAAGCCTTTTTCTTTAATCGTTTCAATGATTCCATCATTTACATCTCCCATGGCCTGAGCATAACTATAGTCTTCTGTGGAAAAAGTGACCAGTTCATATTGACTTTTATAATGTTCTGGATACAATTCACATAACTCATGTTCTATGCGTTTCTTTTCTAAGAAATCTTCTTGGCCAACCAAGTCGCGCATTTCTTTAAAATTCTTTATTGCCAAATCTGCAATCGCATTGGCATTATGAATCCGTTCTTTTTCGTATTCACTAAAAATAAGTTCCCAATTCGGATAATGCTTCCCGATTAAATCATCCAATACTGCAGCATCTTCAAATGCACAATTCATTCCCTGTCCATAGAAAGGAACTACGGCATGAGCCGAATCTCCCATCAGCGCAAAATTTCCTCGAACCCAAGGATTACATCTTACGGTGACCAAACTGCCTACCGGATTCGCTTTATAATCCTCTAGCACGTTTGGCATTAGTGGA
>Ga0055584_100004190_pt1 | contig 14149 bp, 12 predicted proteins | sample OSDHelmetaG_FD_58716 | JGI IMG/M metagenome (GOLD analysis project Ga0055584, IMG submission 58716) | Pelagic marine sediment microbial communities from the LTER site Helgoland, North Sea, for post-phytoplankton bloom and carbon turnover... | ecosystem: Environmental > Aquatic > Marine >... | reverse complement strand
ATTACATTGTTTATTTTTCCCTCTTTGATTTATTATGGAATACTAAATCCGAAACTGATGATCGATGCTTCAGCACAAAGCGGATATATTTGCTGGAATTTAATCCTACCTATGGTTCCGTTTATTATCATTTTTTCACAAATGGGTGTAAAAATGAATCATAAGTTTCCACTTTGGCTTACGAAGAGTATTTTTGCAGCCATTATTATTATTAACATCATTAAAATATTACTTCTGTGAAAAAATCAATCCTTCTTACACTATTAACTTGCTACTATTTGTCCTTATTGGGCCAAACAGACCAAATGGTCTACTATAAAAAAGTTATTGAATACCTAGCGTCTGATGAATTGGAAGGACGCCTAACCGGTATGCCGGGAGAACTTAAATCTGCCCAATTCATCCAACAAGAGATGATAAATTTTGGGCTTAAAGGAGGCAATAATGATACCTTTATTCAAGAATTTGACTATCCATATCTACGCATTGCAAGTTCCAAAAGCAAACTGTTCATTGGCGATACAACAGGGGCAAATGATTTTGCATATGGTAAAGAGTTCGTTTTACTTTCAGAATGTGCAAATAGAGCATCTATTAATGCGCAAGTCTATGATGCAGGTTACGGTATAACATATGCCAAAAAGGGACATGATGATTACGACAAATTTGAAAATACGGATTCCGGTAAAGTCTTTCTTATCAAATTGGGCCATCCTGAAAATGACAATCCACACAGTGCCTTTGGTTTTGTCTCTGGAATCAAGAGTAAAATAAAGAATGCACTGGCTCATGGAGCTTCAGGTATATTATTTCACAATCCAGACAGTCTGGAGAATGTGCCCTCGGGAAAGCTAAAAAAGAACGTAACTCCTTCTAAAATACCCATTGCTTTTACTTCACTGAATCTTGGTGAAACTAAAAATTTAGTTGAAATAGGCATTGAGGCCAGAATTGAGACCGTTCTAAAGCAGGGTCATAATGTAATTGGCGTTTATGTGCGCAATCCAAAAAAGAAATACCTCGTAATTGGCGCGCATCACGATCATATTGGTCGCGCGGAACTAGGCAATAGCCGTTCAACTGGTCAAGAAATTCACAATGGCGCAGACGACAATGCCAGTGGAATTGCTATGATGCTACATCTGGCAAAAACACTCCCAAACCATAAGGCCTTTAAAAAATACAACCTGATTTTTGTTGCATTTTCAGGCGAAGAACTTGGCTTACTAGGCTCCAAATATTTTGTGAAAAACTGCCCTATTGACACCGCGCAAATACTTGCAATGATTAATTTTGATATGGTTGGTCGCTTAAACATATCCAATCATACTGCTGTGATAAATGGCATTGGAACATCTCCATACTGGAAAAAACGTATGAAAAGAATTAAGTTAGATACGAGCCAATTTAGAATTAATACCACCGATGGAGGAATTGGAGCCTCAGATCATACCTCGTTTTATCTTGCAAACATTCCTGCAGTGCATTTATTCTCAGGCCAACACCGTGAATATCACATGCCCGAGGATGATGTAGAACTGATTAATTATCCAGGAATGTTGCTCATTGAGGATTACACCATTAAGCTCATATGTAAAATACCCAAACGCAAGCGAAAGTTTAGGACTACTAAGAATACAAACCATACACCAACCCAATTCAAAGTGACCTTAGGCGTTATGCCCGATTATACTTTTGGCGGAGCAGGCATGCGGCTAGACAATGTATCATCAGGAAAATCTGCGGATAAGGCAGGTCTGCTGCGCAATGATATTATCACAAAAATGGGAATACATGAAGTTGGAAATGTTGAAGAATACATGCATGCGCTCAGTAAATTTAAAAAAGGAGACACCATAGATGTTGTAATATTGCGCAACGGCATATCCATCACAAAAAAGCTAACCTTTCTATAAGCATGAAAATTACAGACCACATCGATAAATCGAAGAGCACCCTATTTAGCTTCGAAATTTTACCTCCTTTGAAAGGTAAAAGTATCGAAGCCATATATTCAGCAATCGATCCGTTATTGGAATTTAATCCTGCATTTATTGATGTTACGTATCACAGAGAAGATTTCATTCTTAAACCAAGGAAAGACGGTACATATGACCGTATTTCAACTCGTAAAAGACCCGGCACAGTAGCCATTTGTGCTGCGATCATGAATAAATATAAAATTGATGCGGTACCTCATTTGATCTGCGGAGGATTTACAAAAGAAGATACTGAAAATGCATTAATTGACTTAAACTTTTTGGGGATTGATAATGTACTCGCACTTCGAGGTGATAATAAAAAAGGTGATCGAAACTTTGAAGCAGAAATTGATGGACACCAGAACAGTTTAGAACTGATCCATCAAATAGAGAACATGAACAATGGTATTTATATTGATGAGGAACTCATCAATGGGACGGATACTGCTTTTTGTACTGGTGCGGCATGTTACCCTGAGAAACATGCGGATGCGCCTAATTTAAAAACGGATCTGAAGTTTCTGAAAAGAAAAGTAGATGCTGGGGCTAAATTTTTGGTGACTCAAATGTTCTTTGACAATAAGGCCTATTTTGACTTTGTAAAAAACTGTCGCGACTTGGGAATTAATATCCCAATCATACCCGGTATTAAACCTATCACAAAAAAGAGTCAAATCATGCAATTGCCGAAGATTTTTAACATCTCCATTCCCGAAGATTTAACTGAGGCAATAGACAAGTGCAAAACAGATCAAGAAGTAGAACAAGTAGGCATTGAATGGTGTATTGGTCAATGTAAAGAACTCATGCAAGCAAAAGCACCCGTTTTGCATTTTTACACCATGGGTAAAAGTAAAATCATAAGCGCTATTGCTAAAGAAATCTTCTAAACATGCTAGCCACCGTTTATAAATCTACCGGCAGTTGGTATCTAATTAAAACGGACGAAGGAAAATGGCATGAGGCTAGAGTAGCTGGTAAATTAAGACTACAAGGCATTAAAAGCACCAACCCTATTGCGGTAGGTGATAAAGTAGAATTTATCTTCGAAGGTGAACATAAAGCAGTCATCAATGGAATTGCTGAACGCGAGAATTATATCATTCGTAAAAGTAATAAGCTAAGCAAACAAACGCAGATTTTAGCCAGCAATGTAAATGCCCTATTAATCATTGCATCCATTAAAAACCCAAGAACAAGTTCAGGTTTTATTGACCGATTAACGGTAGCGGCCGTGGCCTATAAAATTGAACCTATTATCTGTTTTAATAAGCAGGATTTATGGGGCCAAGAAGATGAGAAATTGTATTTGGAGTATAAAGACATTTACACAAATGCTGGTTTTCAGGTAATTTCCTGCTCTGCCACAGAGAATATTGGTATAGATACCTTAAGGGAACTTATGGAGGGTAAGCGCGTAATCTTATCTGGTCATTCTGGGGTGGGTAAAAGTTCTATTATTAATGCCATTCAGCCTAAATTAGATTTGCGCGTTGGGGCTATTTCAGCAACCCAATTAAAAGGGAAGCACACCACCACATTTGCTGAGATGTTCGACCTCAATGATCACACCCAATTTATTGATACACCTGGAATACGAGATTTTGGATTAATTCAAATTGAAGATGAAGAATTGCCCACGTATTTCCCTGAAATGTTTGCCCTATTAGGCGGATGTAAATACTATAATTGCAAACACATCAATGAACCCAGTTGTGCCGTTATCAAAGCGGTGGAGGAAGGGAATATCGCGGCTTCAAGGTATCATTCATATTTAAGCATTAACGCTAACGAAAACATATTCGAATGAGAGCAATTATTCAACGCGTAAGCAAAGCGGAAGTGGTTATTGACGGATTACTTAAATCAAGTATTAAACAAGGCTTACTGATCTTCCTAGGCATTAAAGAGGATGATTCTGAAATAGACATCCAAAAACTGGTTAGCAAAGTGATAAATATGCGCATTTTTGCAGATCAAGATGATAAAATGAATCAATCGGTGCTGGACTGCAAGGGTGAAATACTCTTGATAAGCCAATTTACATTATATGGTAATGTAAAAAAGGGAAATCGACCTTCGTTTATAGAAGCCGCTAAACCAGAAATTGCTAAACCAGTTTATGAAAAATGCATTGCTTCATTTGAGAATGCAATGGGTAAAAGTATTAGCACAGGTACTTTTGGCGCAGATATGCAAGTTACGCTAACCAATGATGGTCCTGTAACCATTTGGTACGATACATTAGATTAAGGCTTATTCTGCAGCTTCTCATACTGCTCCAAGAAGGGCTCAATATTCTTAGCAGGAATCTTTTTAGCAATGACTTCACCTTTACTATTCAGAACAATCAAAGTCGGGTTCGCATAAATATTGTACTTCTCGCGATTATCTACCCAAATCCGGTAAGGCACAATATCACAGACATTTCGCCAATCCTTCCAAGTGGGATTCTCCTCAAGAATATATTTCTTCCATTCTTTCTTTTTATTCATTGCAGAAATGGCATACACTTTCATTCCTTCTGTTTTTTTGCGTGAATACAATTCATGTAAAATGGGCATTTCTTTTTTACAATGTCCGCAGGTAGGATCGTAGAAAGCTATAATGGTGTACTTAGTCCCCATATTATCATACAACCGATGAGGAACACTGTCAAAGTCATAGAAATTAAGATCTAGGGCAGTAGCACCACAAGCAGAATAACGCTTTTTATCTGCAGCGGTTCGCATTCGTTCACGTGTTGCGCTATCGATCCAATAAGCTCGGTCTCCTAAGTAATATTTGTCAACCATATGCACAAAAACGCGATCCATGCACATTAAAGAAATGGTATCATATATCTGTGTGATTCTAAAAATAAAGTATTTATCTAACTCTTTGTGTCCTTTGGTTTGAGCCAGCAGTGCTTCTGCATGGACAATAGCAGTATCTGGATGCTGAGGCAAAACACTCATAAAAAATCCATTGATTTTATTGAAAATCATCTTTTCTGGAGTTCGTACCAAACCATCCTCTGAGAAATTAAAATTATCCCAGTAATGATTTTTGTAATAATGATATTGTCCAAGGGTATCAGTTGTACCGTTCTCTTTAGATATCTTGGGCACATCTATAGGTTTTATGGCAGTTATAAAACTGGTGAAAATATCATTCGGATTATCCTTAATAAATCCCTTCATAAATGCTATGCGTTCGCCAAACACTTCTTTGCGCTCTTCTACCTTTTCATTTTGAGCATCGCCTGGAGACATTGCGGCAATTTGAGTATTAAGTGAAATTATTTTCTTACCGTAATACATGGATTTTCTCTTGTAATCAGCATATCTGTTATTCTCATCGCTCCCTTCAAATCGTAAATTTTTGGTATAATTATCTGCGGTATCACCTAAAATGGTAAAATTCTGATCATCATTCATTAAGAATTCCATCATGGATCGATCTTCAAAAATCAAGAAGTAGATTCCCCTTGGTGCCTTTTCCTCTCCTTCAAAGACCCATTGCTTTTTCTTTTTGTTGAAGTAGCCGGTATCAAAGGCAACACTTCGGTCAGCCCAATAATTCCCCATGATAACCAAGCTATCTTTCATATCATCCATTTTAAGGATAACATTGTAGCCATCTTTTGAGGTAGTATCAGCCGTTTGAATTGCTGATTTTGTCTTACAGCCAGAAGTAATTGGGCTTAATAAAAGAACCGTGAAAATCGCGAATAAAATACTTCGTATTGCTTGCATAAATTATAATTTGTTTAATTTGTATATTCAAGAGCAAATAACATTCCAAAAAGTTGCCCAAACCCAATACAAATAACGACTTTTTTACCCAAGTTTTGGAAGTGGTAAAACTAATTCCTAAAGGACGCATTACTAGCTATGGCGCTATTGCTGCCTATCTTGGTGCTAAACGCTCGTCTAGAATGGTAGGTTGGGCTCTTAATAAATCGCATAATTTGACAGAAAAAATACCTGCGCATCGGGTTGTGAACCGAAATGGTTTGCTTACTGGTAAAGCTCATTTCAATTCAATCGATGAAATGCAAAACCGATTGGAAAACGAAAATATCTCAGTCGTAGATAATCAAGTACAGCATTTTCAAGAACTTTTTTGGGATCCCAGTGAAGCCTTGGCACTTTAAGATGTTAATGAAAGGTTCATATCGCCCTCTATTTCTATTGGTCTTAATTGGCCTTCATGTTTTAGGGTTCATCAAGCAAACGGTTGAAACCAATGCGTTTACCTTAGATAGTGATGATTACATCAATCTTGCTGAAAACTTGAAGGATTATCAATTGCCCTATAGCGGTACAATTACTGAATATGCTAACTTAGAAGACCTCCCCAATAAGGGTCTTTTTGCAAGTAGACCCATTTTATACTCCGTTTTCATTTGGCTGACAGGGGGTCTCAGTATTAGCATTCTGCTCACTTTGTTAATCCAGAATCTGTTATCCATTTTTTCTATTTTATGTATTGAAAAATTGATTCGTGCACATGGGTTTAAAATCCATTATGAAATTGCAACCATTGGATTACTCCTTTTCCCTACTTTATGGATCTATGCAAACTGGATTATGGCTGAAACCCTTTTTATGTTTTGCTTAAGCCTTTGCATCTATTTCTTTGCAAAACCCAAACCCGCCTACCTTTTAAGTACCCTTTTCCTATGTCTTGCCTTATATACGAAACCAGCAGTGGTATTTATACTTTTCCTTTGGCTTATTGGTTTTACATGGCATTATTTTAAAACGCGAAAACCTAAAATTATTGCAGTTGCAATTTTGCCCATGCTATTGCTTGGAGTACAAATTATTGCGAATTTCACATACACACAAGCACCAATCATAAGCAGTATGCCTGGGATAAATCTGGTGCAATACAACGCATATTTTACTTTGTGTAAAACGAAGAATGCGCATGAAGCATCAGAATGGGTAAGCAAAATTGATCTGGAAGGTGCTGAACTTGAAAAAGAAATTGGTTTTAAAACAGCATATAACTACAAAAAGAACCAGGCCACCCAAATTATAAAATCAAATTTGAGCACATATTTATCGATTCATACTCAAGGGTCCTTACGCTGGTTTATTGATCCAGGCAGATTTGATCTGCTTAACTTTTTCACTATATACAATGAAGATGGAAATCAAGGGTGGACGCGAACCTATTATCAAAAAGGACTTTCTGGTTTATGGGAACGCGCTAAGCAAGAAAACATCATCCTCTTGGCCCTTATTCTTTTGATTTTAATATGGAATTTAACGCGAATTATACTGCTCACTAAAAACCTGCCCATTCTGCTCCGAAAGAAACCATTGGCCCTTTTATTCCTGTTTCTTTTGGTTTATTTTGCAGGAATCAGCGGACCTGTTTCAACGGCTCGATTTTTAATGCCCGTTTTTCCAGTTATCCTCTTTTGGTCTAGTTTAAAAAAGAAATAACTATGAAAGAATCAATGGAACTCACGGTGCAATTAAATGCAAGTGTAAAAGAAATTTATAATGCTTGGTTGGATAGTGAAAAGCACTCTAAAATGACTGGAGCTGTTGCAAAATGCAGCAATGAACTCGGAGGGAAATTCGATATTTGGGAAGGGTACATTACAGGTGAAAACATGGACTTAATTGAAAATGAAGAAATATTGCAATCCTGGCGCACAACCGAATTTGATTCAGCAGACGAAGATTCAGTGCTTCACCTCTACTTCACAGAAAACGATAAAGGGACGCTACTTACCCTTAACCATTCGAATATCCCTTCAGGGCAAACGCAATATATTGCAGGTTGGGAAGAAAATTACTTCGTACCTATGCGGGAGTTCTTTAATCGCTAAGTTACCTTGCAAATACTTTGCTTTTAGTTGTTTCCTCAACCTTTGATCCATCCTCAAGTGATTTTGAAATCGCCATATATGGATAAACCACAATCTTCTCCCCTTTCTTTAGTCCGGATAGGATTTCGACATATTCTGCATCCTGCAAACCAGTGACTACTTCGCGTTTTTCAACTTTGCCGTCACTACTCACAAAAACAACTTCAACTTGCTCCCCACCATCAACCACATCCGTATCATTCTTCTTTTTTGCCGCACTATTTCTATCTGCACTATCTTGCTTGACACGCAAGGCCACAGCGCCTGATGGTATACTTAGACTTTCCGTTTTTACAGCTGTAATAATCTCAACTGTAGCAGACATTCCTGGACGAAAAGGAAAAGGACGCCTTGCACTGATTAAATCCTCATAAGAGAATGGCAATATGCTAATTTTAACTACGAAATTTGCCACATCATTAGTGCTCGCAGACATTGCATTCCCGGTTAATGATTTCGCTGAATTGGCTATTTCTGTAACCACCCCTTTGAACTTTTTCCCATAATAAGCATCCACTTCCACCAATGCCGTATCTCCAATTTTTACACGTACGATGTCATTTTCATTTACATCCACACGTACTTCCATTTTATTCATATCAGCAATACGCATCATTTCTGTACCGGCCATTTGAGAGGTTCCAACCACGCGTTCTCCTTTGAAACTCGTTTTTGATGAAATAATGCCATCCATTGGGGCGTAGATAACAGTTCTGTTATAATTCTTTCTGGCCTCATCCACTCGAGCACCAGCCGATTTAACCGTATATTTTTGCGCAATTAAAGATTGCTGAAAAGACTTATACTCAGACTTGGCTGCTGTTAAATTATTGGTTGCCTGCTCCATTTCAGCCTTAGAAATGATGTTATCTGCAAAAAGTGATTTCTGACGATCATAGTTTTGCTGCGCTAATTTCAAGGCTCCATTTATTCTTGCTAGATTAGCTGCAGAACTACTTTGTTGCGATTTTGCATTTTGAAAACCCGCTTGTGCTTGGTCTAACCCACTTTCATACAAGTCAGGATTAATTTTAGCAAGCAGTTGCCCTCTCTTAACACTATCCCCTTCATTAATAAAAATGTCAATGATTTCCCCAGACACGTCAGAAGATATTTTCACCTCCAATTCTGGGTATATCTTACCTATAGCAGAAACAGTTTCTACAATAGTATGGGTATCCACTTTCTCAACTACAACCCTCGCTGCCTTCTTTTTACAGCCAAACAGCAGTGTCGCTGCCACTGCAATCATCAAATATTTCTTCATCTTATAATTTCCATACATTATCCCTGTAAAACTCTACCACCATCTTGCGAAATAAAAATTCATATTTTGCTGATTGCAAATTGCTTATCGCATTGATATATAAATTTCTTGCATTGTTATAATCAAAATAATTCAAGGTCCCCGCAACGTATCTTTTTTCAGCAAAATCCTTGCTTAATTTCTGAGCAGCAAGGTTCGTTTGCGCTGCATTAAACTTTTTATAAGCTAAGTTGGAGTTATTTACAGCTAGACTTATATCATTTTTTAATTGCTGTTTAGCACTCGCTAAATTGAGTTTATTCATTTCAAAGTTGGTGCGTCCGTTTAATATAGCATTATTCACTTGGTTTCCATTAAAAATCGGAATACTAACCTGAAGTCCAACGGATTGACCAAAATTGTTTTGCAATTGATCTCCAAAACCAATGGTCTTTGTTTGAAATGCAAAATCCGGAGTAGAAACTACATCGCCAGTCGCATCCACTGTACCAACCGGTCTTGTACCCGCTAAAGTAACCCCCGTAACTTCTTTCGCGTTCCCGGAAAAAACAGAACTCATGTTTGCATATGCTGAAACATTGGGTGCACGTGCACCCAATGAAGTTTTGTAACTCATTTCGCTAACCTTCAATTGCGCTTCTGCCTGAGCGATTTGAGGCATTGCAGCAACGGCAGCATTGTAAATTGCTTGTACATCTGAGGTTAAGGCAGGAGCAGCGTCTAAACTATCATTAAACTCTAACTCAAATTCTTCTTCAGGCTCCAAAAACATCAGTAACTTCAAACTCAATTTTGATGTTTCCAGATTATTTTGGGCAGTTACTATATTCATTTCATCATTCGCACTTTGTGCTTTAATATTTAACACTTGACCTTGATCTATACTTCCAGCTGCGAACAATTTATCAACTCTTTTCAACTGTTCATTGGATTGTTTCTTTTGATTTTCGGCTATGCCCACATTTTCTTGAGACAACATATATCTCAAAAATAAATCCGCTACTTGCATAGCAATTTGATTCTGTGCATTCTCCAAGCCTCTTTCTGCAGCCACAACATTGTGCTTTCTTGCCTTCAGGGTGTTTTGTTTCTGCAGTCCATTATAAACCATGAAATTGGTATTAAGACTGAAGTAATTATTTCGTACAGTAGAAGTCACAAATTCATTTGAAAATCGATCGATACTTCGACCAAAATTATACGCATGACTTCCAGACGCATTCGCAGTAGGGAGAAAGCTTAATTTTTCTGTTTTGGCCTGACTCTCCGCTTGCAGTAAGCCGACCTTAGCTTGTTTAACTTGTATATTTTGTGATAGCGCAAGTTCAATACAATCCTTTAAAGAATATGTTTTGGTTTGAGCTTGAAGGGAAAATGACAGTATGAATAGACACAGTGAAAATGATATTCTTAGCATACAACAATTTTAACCCAAACATTTGAGCTCTTTATCATACGCTTCGATAAATAAATTCGCCCATTCGATTAAGCTAGCTACTCATCATCCTCTTCAAAAGTGGTTTTCAATGTCTTAAACGACATATCCAATGCTTTTTTTGCCTTCTTACGGGTATACTTCTTCAAGTTTTCTTGCGATTGATAAAACACCATTTCGCCCGTTTCCTTATTGAATACGAGAAACGTATACTCCCATGCATAGTATTTCTTAATGACAAAATTTCGCACTATGGATTGCACTTCAACAACTCCGATATATTCTTCCTCTGAATTAATAGAATCCAATGATGCATTCATATCGAGATACACCATTTTCATATTATTATTGGTTCTTTCCATAAACCAATTCACATAATCTGAATACAAATTGTAACTCTGGGTGGTATAATCCTCTGGCTTCTTTTCGACAAATTGAATATTTATGTTTTGCTTAATTGCTGAACTTTTTATTTCGGAGTTCAAATAATTGGTTTCCTCTAATGCTGCCAAATAATCTACTTTGGGCATATCGGTCAAGCTTTCTGTCACTTGCTGGAATGCTGGTTGAAACAAACTCAATTCAGCTACTTCTACTCCCTTTAGCTTACCCAATTCTAAACTTGCCTTTCTTGAAAATTTAGACTTTTGATAAAACCGGTCTTTTTTATTTCGATACGTTTCAAAAGATTGTAGCTGTTGGTAGAATTGTGGATCCTGGATTTCTTCTACAAACGCATAACGGTAATATTGCTTGATTTGCATGGCTCGGAGTGCACTATCCTGTTCTGCATTCCAGCGGCTAAAGAACTCTTCAGGTCTTGACTTGTTTTCAACGATTAATAAGCGCATTAAATCACTTTGAACTTTCTTGAAAAACGAGCTATTGGGATACTTCTTATGCAGTTTGGCATTTTCTCTAAGTGCCAAAACAGTCATTTCCTTATTACTCAATTGATGCAAGAAATAATAATATCGTTGAGGCAAACTCTGTACTTCTTCATATGGCAAAATGATATTTCTACGCTTGCCCCTTGTATTGTAATGCTTTGCTAAGCCATACATGGCCATACCCTTCATAAAATCAATATATTCTCCCTTAGAATAGGTTTGCTCTAACAAAAGGGCATGATAATATGCATCCGCAAAATTGGTATTTGAAATATAATAACGCAGCATTTCATATCGTGCGATCTTCTGTAAATTATCGAAAGTTGACTTAGAAATCACATACATATCACCACCAATACTATCCTTGCCAACCATTTCATAAGCTCTCTTTTTACGATCCTTTGCATTTGGGTGGGTACTGAAATTATCCTCTCGGTTCTCTTTCACAAATAATGGCTCTACTTTCTCCAATGTATAATTAGCTGGAAAGTGGTAGTCTTTTTCTGCAAAATGAGTTGGGTCAAATGGTACTGAATCATAATGGACGTGTGCATACAACAACATATCAAATACTCCATCGACTGCACCCTTGTAATAAGGTGACTTACTATAGATTTCCCATCCCTTTTCATCTGCCTCATATTCACTGTCTCTAGAATAACGGAAAAATGATCTCAATCGAGAATAATAATCTTGATAGCGATAGTACCCTTCACCACGCACAATTCTTCTCGTTTCCAAAAAACCTTGGAGTACATGGCCTTCGGTAAAATGGGAAATTTCATGTGCCAAAACATATGCAATTTGAGCCTCAGACTTGGCAGAAGAAATAAGACCAATATTCACAAAAACAATCCCCTCTTGGGTGGCAAATGCATTTACCTCAGGGCTTTTAACCATATAAAATCTCAGTTTAGCCCTTAATTTAGGGTTATCTTTTAACAAAACATCTGCAATCTTTTCAATATAACGCGTGAAGGTATCATTGTAAAGCACCTGACCACTCACCAAAAAATCTTGTATGCTGAAGTTATTCTGCAAATAGAATTCCTTTTCATCTTTTTGTCTTCTTTTTCCTTTTTCAGAATCTTCAATTTTTATTGCCTTGCGCTCATAATTCAGTTTAGCATTTGCAGTTAAATCTGCAGGTATTTTACCCTTACATACTATGGGCATATATGTATTAAAATCAATTTGCCCTACAGAATGTAGCGAGAGCATTATGACTAATAAGCAAGTGAGTGATAATCGGATCATATATAAATAAACGCTTGAATTTAAAATTAATTACAAATATAAGATGAGCAACTGGTATAATCTGTTAAGCACAACGTCAAATTAGAAATTGCTGTCCCTAATGATTAATCTATAAGACATTAAAAAGGGCCGCACATTTCTGCACGACCCTAAAAAGTATGCTATGAACAATCTTTACTTTTTCACTTTTGAGCTGAAAGGGTGTCTCAAGTTGCTGTACGATGTTAAATCTACTTTTAAAGATCCAACGGCAATCTTGGCTTTAACTCTAACAGGGATTTTGTTTTTGTCATCCGTAATCCACACGGTCATATCGTCTTCATTCTTGAAAACGCGGTCTACTACAAGTTTCGGCACTAATTTAATGCATTTAACTTTACCAACATCTGTTTTGATAATTTGTTTGCCTGCATACTTAAACTTCAAGTTATAGATCTCTTTATCTAAGTATATATTAAGCGGATATTCCTGCCCAATTTTTGCACTTGCAAAGTCTAAATTTCTAGCATAATATAATGCTGAAATTATATCCTGCGTGTACTGAGGCATTTTCATATTGCCCTTTACTTTGGAGCTGTATAAACTCTTTTTGTCATGTTTAAAATAAACTAAATCATGATCCTTGTAGTTATCTTCTTGAACCGCTTTGATGAACTTCTGAGGAATCAAAGCATCCTGGTCTAAATAGGTTTCAAACTTATCACGCACTTTGAACATCCAGTCAAATGTGCTGAGCGTTTTACCTTCGGCTTTTATATAGTATGTTTTTCTACCATTCACCGTTAATGGCTTACTACCTACTTGCATTTTAATATTTGCAGCATTAATGAAACCGTAATGAACGCGGTAAGACAATTTCTCATTGTAGGTAAATGCATAATTTCCGATACTTCTATAGTCGAATGAATCGGCTGAAGAATATGTACCTAAGTTGGTTGTGCTGAAGGACATCAAAAAGATGCCTAATACTGCTCCTAAAATTATCTTACTTACTTTTTTCATAGTGTTATATACTGTTACATTCCACATAAGACAAAATGCGTACCAAAGTTATTATATTAAATTTTTCTTCCATAATTCAAATGATAAATCTGCTTGAATCTCTAACATTCTCAATCCGTTCAAGCAAAAACAATTTTTGTGTTTACCCTTCTGCAGAAAGGTAGTTAGAGCAGGATTGTACACTAAATCATAAAGTATGTTTGATGAATTAAGCATTTCATATGGCAGTTCTGGGCAAGTAGTCGTATCAGGAAACATACCCAAAGGTGTACAATTGACAATTAGATTGTAGTTCTTTAACAATTTGGAATCAATATCTTTATAACGCAGTTGACCAGTTCTAGAAATGGAGACGTGATGTATCTTCAAATCATCTAAGCCTGCTTTAACCGCTTTTGCGGCTCCCCCACTCCCCAACACCATTGCACCTATGATTTGCTCTTT
>Ga0055584_100004189_pt1 | contig 14150 bp, 12 predicted proteins | sample OSDHelmetaG_FD_58716 | JGI IMG/M metagenome (GOLD analysis project Ga0055584, IMG submission 58716) | Pelagic marine sediment microbial communities from the LTER site Helgoland, North Sea, for post-phytoplankton bloom and carbon turnover... | ecosystem: Environmental > Aquatic > Marine >... | reverse complement strand
ATGCTTGCAGCGGTCAGAGTCGCCTATAATTGCGTACTGTAGTTTAAGCTGCTGTGCAGCAGCGCTTGGTCGCGCCTTTGCGTCGCGTGCGGCCAACAACAGCGATGCCAAACAGCAACACCATGCCGGGTTCGGCAATCTGCGTGTCTGCCGCAATGGTGAATGTCTCAAGCGCGCCAACGGAAATCCATCCAGAGCTGTTTGGATTAGGATCGAGTCCATTCTCTAACCCCGCACCAGGCAACCCACCAGCGACGCCATAGCTATAGTTACTGGATGCGCCGCCATTCAGATCAAAGGAAACATTGAGGTCAACCCCCCCACCAAATGTTGGACCATTGGTGGTACTATTATACGTCTGGAATCTGCCCGTATCTGCGCCATCTGTATCCACGCTTCAATAACCGGATTTCTATGTCTTTTGGAAATTTGGTGGGCCCGGAGGCCAACCATCTTAACCTACTGTTTCGAGCAAAAGGCGTGAAACCGGTGCCGCCATGTGGGCCAATTCGGCGATTGCCATGAGAAAAGGTTGCTCAGGCTTGAAGAACTATTGGCGTAGTTCACAGGCCAAGCAATGCTCCCCTCCCACGCTGATGGCCGTATCCCCAATTTCTAGTCGTCTACTCCAGATAACATAGCGGACATAGAAAACCGCCTCGGAAGTTTTGGTCCTGGTCGACGAATAGTTAGGCAAAGGTTCGAGCTCTTCAGCACAGCCCGTGATATCGCAATAGTCTAGTCCCATGACGTCCCCGCTCCTGCTAGCGCGACGGTTAAATTGTGATACGGTCACCGAAACCCGCTCATTCATAAAAAATGAAGGCAGGGGCATCGGGAGAGTTTCGCGTGGCAGAGCAAGAGAAAAAATCGTTCGGCAGCCGCTTTCGTCCCTTACAGGGGCCGGTGAAAATTATCCATGATGGCTTGCTGCTGTCACTCGCAATTCTGGGGGCTGTGTGGTCGCTGGAAATTCACAGTGATCTTGGCATTGTTATCTTCAAGGAACAGTTTCTATCCCTGACCTTTATGATTGGTATGACGGCGGTGTTCCTGTCGGTCCCGGCACGATCAGAGGACAATGACGCGCAAACACCCTGGTATGATTATTGCCTGGTTTTGTTATCGCTCACCGTCGGCGGTTTCGTGCTGTTTTATTACCATGTGCTGCGGGACGATCTCGGATTGTTGTCACCGGAACGGGTAACCCTTGGTACAATCACAGTTTTGCTGGTTCTTGAAGCGACAAGACGAATCGCTGGCTGGGCGCTGGTGATCCTGGCGCTCGCTTTGATGTTCTACGCCATGTTTTCGGAATACTTTCCCGGCTTTCTGAACATGCCGACCACCGGATGGGGTCGACTCAGCGTCTATATGTATCTCGATAACAATGCGTTGTTCGGTTTTCCGATGACGATTACCGCCAGTATTATTATCGCCTTCATTTTGTTCGGCCGTATGCTCTATGTCGTCAACGGTGACAGGGTCCTGACCGAATTTGCAATGGCGGCGATGGGCCGTTTCCGCGGTGGACCAGCCAAGGTTGCCGTTCTCGCTTCCAGTTTCTTTGGGACGATTTCCGGGAGCGCCGTCGCCAATGTCCTGATGGATGGCCCGATCACCATCCCGATGATGCGCAAGAGCGGTTATCAGGGGCACTTTGCAGCGGCCATTGAAGCCGTCGCCTCAACAGGTGGCCAGATCATGCCGCCCGTGATGGGCATTACCGCCTTTATTATGGCGGAGTTTATGAGCGTGCCTTATGGCGATGTCGTCTTGGCGGCGTTGCTGCCCGCTGCCCTTTACTATGTGGCCCTCTTTATGATGGTTGACCTTGAGGCGGCTAAATCCAACCTAGCCGGATTACCAAGGTTGGAGCTGCCGCGTATACGTTCGGTCGCGGGTCGTGGCTGGGTTTTTGTCATTCCTATCTTTATCTTGCTTTGGACGCTAATGGCCGAACGCTGGCAGCCGGGCAAGTCAGCGATGGCTGCCGCAATCGTCACGATATTTGTCGGAATGCTGCACCCGGAGACCCGTCCGACCTTCCGGCGTTTGGTTGAGGAACTGCACGAAACCGGGCGTATCATTCTCGATTTACTGGTGATTACCGCGATTGCAGGGTTGATTATTGGTTTGCTGCAATTGACAGGTCTCGCTTTTAACGTATCACTGCTGCTGACCGAAGCCGCCGGTGGAAGTCTATTGATCCTGCTGCTGCTGACTGGCTTGGTGTGCATCGTGCTCGGGATGGGGATGCCGTCTGCGGTCATCTATATTGTGCTGTCGGTAATAGCCGCTCCGGCACTTATTGAAGCTGGCGTCGTCAAGATGTCAGCGCACATGTTCCTGTTCTATTTTGGTATGCTGTCGATGATTACGCCGCCGGTTTGTCTGGCGACAATTGCTGCTGCGTCGGTAGCAGGGACGCCAATATGGAAAACCGGCTGGACTGGTGTCCAGATTGGTTTTATTGCCTATATCGTCCCATTCGCCTTTGTCTATCAGCCCGAGCTGGTGTGGGAAGGCAGTTCTTTGGCAATCCTCGCTGTCTTTGTTAAAGCTGTCCTCGGTGTCGCTGTTTTGTGTTTCAGCGTGTCGGGATTTCTATTCAAAAAACTATCGATCAACGAACGGTTAATCCTGGGTGTGGGTGGCGCCGCTGTCCTTTTGTCACCAATAACGTCGACAATGGGTCTAGCTATAGCAGCCAGTGGCCTCGCTCTCAGCGCCTTCACTTATCTGTATCTTCGGAAAACTTCCAAAGCGCCTACTGATTGACAGTGTTTCTGTGCAACTCTACCGTCGTGGACATGGCTCCACGTTGACCCTCAGGTCCAATCAATAATCCACAAAAACTTTGAACAGGGAGAAATCTAATGTCGCGTATACCGTATACTCTTATGAGTGCTGTTGTAGTCTCCAGCGCTACGTTGATGTTGGCTGGATCGGTTTCAGCCAAAACATTGGTGATGGCGACCGACCGGGCTGGTACGCTCTACAATGCTACCGGTTCGGGATTGGCAAAAGTTCTGACTAAAAATTCTAAAAACCGTGTCGTTGTGCGGGCATTTGGCGGACCAGATGCCTATATCCACGCCATGAGTAATGGCGAGTATACCTTTACAGCCGTTAGCTCGAACTCGGCGTATTTTCATTTTCACGGTAAAACCAAATCGAAACGTAAGGCTAAGAATTTGCGGATCCTGCGCTCAGGGTCAGGCGCCTTGAGATTAAGTTTCATGGTCTATGCTGATTCTGGCATTAACAGCTTCGCTGATCTCAAAGGCAAACGGGTTTCTTCTGACTTTGGCGGCCATGCGGCGATTAACCCGATCGTCAACGGTGCCCTGGCGGTGTCTGGACTCAGCTGGAAAGATCTCAAACCGGTGCCAGTGACCGGTGCGCTTGATTCACCGCGCGCACTCGGTGCGGGACGGGTCGATGCAGCCTGGGGTGCGCTCGGCATGCCGGTGGTCCGCGAAATCCACGCCAAGAAGAAAGTCAAATATTTATCGATTGATGGCTCAGCCAAGACACTGGCTGGTCTTCGCGAGCTCGTGTTCCCTGGTTTACGTCTGGTAAAAATGCCGCCGATCAAACATCTTGGCTTGCCTAAACCCACGACGATGATCACATCCGATTCGTATCTGCTAACGCATACCAAAGCTGATCCTGCTGTACTGCGCGACGCTCTGGAAGCGCTATGGAAGAGCGAGAAAGAAGTCACCAAGGCTCACTTCTCTCTCAGAGGTTTCAAAAACAAGACGGCAGCAACCGATTTGCCGATGATGCCGTACCACCCGGTCGCCATCGCGTTCTATAAATCAAAGGGGATCTGGAAAGCCAGCCATGACGCTGCAAACGCAGCGCTTATGAAATAACAGCTCGATTGCACAGTCAGGAAAATGGAGATGCGTGGGGCACCCTGTGCATTTCCATTTATTGATTCTGGGTACGCTAGTGCTTTCGTGGTGCTAAATAGAAAATCCCATGTTTCCTCTAAGTACATGTTTGTTGCTGGAAAAGACGTTATCGACCATCATCAATGTTACAGCGCCTTTGTTGCGCAATTGAAAGAACGCCGACATGCATATTATCGACTCACACTTCCATTGGTGGCCACGCTCGATCTTTGAACAGCTTTGCAAACGGACTGGCTATCCACGCGCTGTCCCTGACGGTAAGGGCGGCTATCAGTATCTGCGTCAGGAAGAAGCCAGTGATTACATCATGAATGTCTGGCCGGCCTGGTTTGATCTCGATGAGCAGCTCGCCCATATGGATGGGCTTGGCCACGACGTTGATGTGGTTTGTTCTATCGGACCGTTCTCAGTGTGTTTTTCTGAACTCCCAAAGGAAGAGGGCCGCGACTATGCCATCGCCTGGAATGAAGAAATGGCTGGCGCTCAGCGCAAATATCCCGGACGCGTATGGGCCAGCGCTGCCGTGCCGCTACTGGACACGGAAGTTGCTATTGAGGTCGTCGATGACGCCGTAAACCGGCTCGGCTTAATGGGGGTTAATCTGCCTGGTAGTATTGGCTCCGACCCAAGGATCGACCAGGAACGGCTGGAACCATTTTATGACCATGTTGAAAAGCTTGGCCTGCCGATGTTTCTGCATCCCACCGATGCGGTCTTTGCTGACGCGTTTGACGGGTATGATGGCGCGCTATTTCTCAGCCTAGGGCGGGTGGTCGAGGTGAGTGTCGCGGCGATGCGGTTGGTTTTCTCCGGTGTTATGGAGCGTCATCCCAACCTTAAAATTGTCATGTCGCATACCGGCGGATCATTACCCTACCAGTCCGGGCGCATGGACAAGAATGGCAAGAAGGCTCTTCTACCGCAGCCGCCTAGCGCCTATTTGAAACGCATGTATAGCGATACAGTTTCGCCGCATATGGAAGGAATAAAATTCGCCATCGAGTATTATGGTGTTGATCACGTCATGTATGGCAGTGACTACCCGTGCTGGATGCCAGCCGATGCGCTCGAATTACTGATGGAAACCGGTATTCCGCAGGCTGATTTGGATAAGATTCTCTATAGTAACGCGAAACGCATTTTGGGGTTGCGTGATCCTCAGCAGGTTGCGGCTGCTGAGTAAGATTTATCTTCTGGGACACCATTGCGTGGTGCCCTCGCTCGTGACACAAGTTGTTATTAATTGGGCACGCCATCATTGACCGTTAAGAGTGCCCACAATCTACCAGGCTATAAATTTCATCACTTCGTAACAGGGAGAAAATTATTGAAAAAGATTATGATAGCGGCGGGTATTACGCTCGCCATGGCAGCAGCGCCGGTTGGCATTGCTGGAGCAGATGAGGTCGCTGACTTCTTCAAAGGCAAAGTCGTAAAATTCGTTTCCGGTGGTAGTGCTGGTGGCGGGTTCTCAACCGTTGCCCGTGTGGTCACGCGCCATATGGCAAAACGGATTCCAGGAAAACCTGACCTGGTGGTTGAAGCTATGCCTGGTGGCGGTGGTTCCCGCATGATGGCTTATATGACCAATGCAGCACCTCAGGACGGAAGAGCAATCGGCGCGGCATTACCTATCGCCGTGAATGCCCCTTTACTCCGCAAAGTTAAATTCAACCCGGCAAAATTCCAGTGGTTAGGATCAACGACCGCAATGACTGAGGTCAGCACGGTCTGGCATACGGCCCCTGTGACAACACTCGCCGGTGCTAAAAAAACCCAGCTGATCATGGCGACATCAAGCAAGTTGTCCTCAGCCTATATTATTCCAGCCTTCATGAATGCCATCATCGGGACCAAGTTCAAAATCGTCCCCGGCTATCGTGGCGCGGGACCGATGAACAAGGCGATGCAAACCGGCGAAGTGCACGGACGTGGCAGCTTCTACAACAGTTACGTCACAACCAAGCCTCATTGGCTGGCAGAGAAGAAAATCATCCAGCTGGTCCAGGTTGGCCCGAACCAGGCAAATCTCAAAGGCGTCGCCAATATGCGTGACCTGGTAACGACCGATGATCAACGCCGTATGGTGGATTTCCTTGAAGCACCTGCTTACGTTGGCCATGGCTTCTTTGCACCAGCTGGTGTGCCAAAAGCTCGTGTTGCCGCTCTTACAAAAGCGTTCGTGGCAACGGTCAATGATCCTGCATTCTTGGCCGAAGCCAAGAAGCGCCGGATGATCGTCGCACCAGTATCAGCGGCTAAGATTCAGGCAGTTATCAACCGGGCGATGGCTACACCGAAACCCTTGCTGGCGAAGTTCCGCAAGATGGTCAAGATCGGCCCGCCAAAGGCTCGTAAAAAGAAAAAGAAATAGGAGCATTAAGGCTCGAACAGAGTAAGCGGCGTGCAACGCGTTGGGATCGATATCGGTGGCACTTTCACCGACCTCGTCGGGCTGCGGGATGGTGAGATTGTCATCGACAAGACATCCACCACCCCTCATGACCCAACCGAAGGCGTTGCCACCGCTCTCTCTGCTGTCGACACAAACATCTCGTCGGTTGTTGATTTTCTGCACGGCACGACGATTGCGATTAATACCGTTCTTGAACGCAAAGGTGCTAGTACAGCGCTAGTAACCACCAAAGGCTTCCGGGACATCTATACGATGGGCCGCAATAACCGGCCCGAAGCTTTTAATCTTGAATTTCGCCGTCCACGGCCCCTCGTGCCGCGCTCCCTAACCTGGGAAGTGTCAGCCCGGATGATGGCGTCTGGCGAGATATTTGAGCCACTTGTTGAGTCCGAAGTCGAAGCCCTTGGTGCAGAGTTGCTCGCTGCCAATGTTTCCTCAATTGCGGTCTGTTTATTGCACGCTTACGCAAACCCTGAACATGAACAGCGCGTTGGGGAAATTCTGGGACGCGTTTGCCCTGGCATCTTCATCTCGCTATCACATGAAATTCTTCGCGAGTACCGCGAATATGAACGGACCTCGACAACGGCTTTAAACGCCTATGTTGGACCGCGTGTCCGAACTTACCTCGACAAGCTCGAAGGCTTTCTGCTTGATCAGTCTTTTGACGGCAATATCCAGATCATGCGCTCCAATGGCGGTACAATGTCGCTGGGGCAGGCACGTGTCCAACCCGTCACTATGATGGAGTCCGGTCCGGTGGCTGGGATGATCGCTGCGGGCCGGATCGCTGATATTCTCGGGCTAGAGCAGTGCATCGGATTTGATATGGGCGGGACCACCGCCAAGGCGAGCCTAATTACCGAAGGCGCGCCCGAGATTAGCGAAGATTACTACATAGGTGGCTATGCGCGGGGGCAGCCAATGCAGCTCCCCGTTGTCGACATCGTTGAAGTTGGTGCCGGAGGTGGCAGCATTGCCTGGACCGATGCGCGCGGCGGCTTGCATGTCGGCCCTGAAAGCGCCGGTGCTGACCCGGGTCCCGCCTGCTATGGCAAAGGTGGTACGACACCTGTGGTTACCGACGCCGACCTGGTGTTGCAGCGCCTCAATGGCGGCCGGTTCCTATCTGGAAAAATGGGGCTTGATGTTTCTCTTTCCGAAGCTGCGATTAAGGAAACAGTAGCGGACCCGTTGGGGCTGACTGTTCCTGATGCGGCGCTAGGCATTGCCAAGATTGCTGACGCATCAATGTCGCTTGCCGTGAGGACTGTTTCCGTGGAACGTGGTTGCGACCCACGTGATACATCCATCATCGCTTTTGGCGGCGCGGGCCCACTTCATGCTGTCTCTATCGCGCATGAAATATATATCCCGCGGGTCATTATTCCGCGCTATCCGGGAAACTTCTCTGCTCTCGGTATGTTGCTCGCACCGTGGCGGCAGGATTTCGTCCGGACCTTTGTTGGTGATTTGGCCCGCATTGATGAAACAGCGGCGCAGAATGCTTTTGATGAGTTGCGTGCCTCTGGCAATGCCCGCATTGACGAGGAAAGGCTTTCGAGCAGCAATACTGATTTTCAATTCGCTGCAGACCTGCGTTATCGCGGTCAGGAGCATACGATCCCGGTTCCACTTGATGGCGTTAGTGACCTTGTTGGGGGTGGATCAGATACGCTGAGACAAACCTTCGATCGATTGCATGACCGGCGCTACGGCCATGCTGCGCCTGACGAAAGTATTCAGATCGTCAATTTGCGGCTTATCCTGCGGGCGATTGGTGAGGATAATTCATTCGATTGGATGTCCGCGGCGTATGAGCCCGAAGAAGCGCAGCCTGATCAAACACGTGATGTCATCTTTGATGATCCAACAGCCCCTCTGGCCAGCCGCATCGTCTGGCGCCCAGGCCTCGCACCCGGTGATGTTGTTGAAGGCCCAGCAGTGATTGAAGAACCGAATTCAACGACCTTGATCCATCCTGGCGATGTTGCGACGGTCACCGAACACGGGCATCTCGATATTGCGATTGGAGACCCATCATGAATGTCCACCCAGTCACCCTCGAAGTCGTCCGTAACGCTCTGGTAGCCTATTCGGAAGACATGTCTACGGCGCTTTGCAAATCCGCCTACAACATGATGATTTATGAGGTTCGCGATTATTGCTGCGGGCTGATTGACACCGAAGGCCAGATGATCAGCCAAAACAAAGGCGGGTTGCCGATCTTCCTCGCTGATCTGGGTGCAGCGGTGCTCGACGGTATCGAACGATTTGGCCTCGACGGGTTTGAACCCGGTGACGCCATCATCATGAACCATGCGCATGTCTGCGGACAGCATCTCAATAACATTGTGATTTATACGCCCTGTTTTCACGACGGCAAATTAGTGGCCTTTGCGGCAAACCGTGCACACTGGGTTGATATCGGTGGCACCCGGGTGGGGTTTGGGTCTTACGCGACCAACGAGATATTTCAGGAAGGGTTGCAGTTTCGATCGATTAAGATTTATGAGGCTGGAAAACGAAACGATGCCGTCTGGCAAATTCTACTCGATAATTTAAGGTTTCCGGAGTCATCGTTGGGTGATTTACGGGCGCAGATTGCCGCGTGCAATTTGGGTGAGCGACGGCTTGGCGAGCTACTGGGCCGTTATGGTGCTGACACCGTAAAGGACTGCATCACTGAGGTATGGGATCAGGGCGAAGCCGAAGCGCGCGAAGTCGTTAGCGGTATTCCCGACGGCGTTTATAGTGCCGCAAGCCAGCTCGATAATGATGGACGGACGCTGGATAAACCGCTCGACGTCAAAGTAACCGTCACGGTATCAGGCAACGAGATGTCAGTCGATTATTCAGACATGAACCCGCAGGTGCCGACACCCTTGAATTCGGGTTTTTCTGGTGGATTAGCGGCAGCGCGGGTCGCTTTCAAATGCTTAACGATGCCGGACGCACCAGTCAACGAAGGCTGTTTTCGGCCGCTCAAACTGAATTCGCCGGAGGGCACGATCGTTAATGCGAAACCACCAGCGGCTATCGGTTTGTGGTCGATCATGCTGCCGACCGTCATCGACACAATCCTAAAAGCGCTGGCGAAAGCAATGCCAGACAAGATACCGGCTGCGCATAAAGGCGATATGGGCGGTGTTTCGTTCTATGGTTATCGCGAGGATGATGGACGTCGGTTCTTGCTGATGAACATCTTTGGTGGCGGTTGGGGTGGTCGACCCACAGGTGATGGCGAAAGTTCTGCTGTTTCAATCTGTCAGGGCGACGTCCGTAACGTGCCGATTGAAGTGCAGGAAACCAATTTCCCCTTTATTGTCGATGAGTTTGGCTTGCGTTCCGATAGCGGTGGCAGCGGTGAGCATCGTGGTGGCCTAGGGGCTGTTATTACCTATCGCTGCCTGCAGAAGACATTGGCGAATATCAATCTCGAGCGGATTGTCGACCCACCCTGGGGTATTCTCGGCGGCAGCAATGGCAAGCCCAATGTTGCGATTATTCAGCGCACCGATGGCACTGAAGAACGCGCCACTAAGGAAACCAATATTCAGCTTGAAGCAGGCGACCGCGTGACGTTCCTGACTGCCGGCGGCGGTGGCTACGGTGAACCCGGAGATCGCGACCGCGCGGCAATTGAAACAGATTTGCATGAAGGGCTCATAACGGCCGAGGCTGCAGCAACAGAGTATGGATTTACCTTAACTGGCGAGGCAGCGGAATGACCCCAGTTCATCAAGAACGCAGACGCCGTTTAATGGCGGCCATGGTGGAAGACGGTAGTGATGCTATTCTGGTTTATGGCAATGCTTGGCAATGTGACTACCTACGCTATGTAACGGACTTTCCACCTCTAGAAGGCGAAGTACTGGCGTTGTTCTTTGTTGACGGTCAGACCCGCCTGTTTGTCGAAACCGCTGCCGACGCGACGCGGGCGAAAGTGGAAGTGCCTTACGCAGACGTTGTTCATTGTGAAGATCTGACGGGTGATGTTTGCGTCGAGCTAGGACGCCTCGGCAATCGCAGTGTTCGCTCAGCGCCCGCATCTTTAATGCCGTATGGTATATCCGGTGCTGACCTGCCGATTGATGTTGAAGACGGCACACCGCTGATCGACAAGCTACTGTTGATTAAATCGCCGATCGAGATTGAGGCAGTCCGCCGCGCGGCGGAAATCGCTGATCGTGGCTATAAGATTTTTATGGAAGCCTGTCAGGTCGGTCGTGCCGAATATGAGCTTGTTGCTGAAATCGAAACGTTTTTCCGCGAGGCCGGATGTCCCGAAAATTTTATGATCGTCGGGTCGGGCGGTGTCGAGGTCCGAGGAATGCATCCACCGGGCGAACGCCGTATTCAAGCCGGTGATCTTGTGACAACTGAATTAACGCCGGCCGTGGATGGTTACTATGCGCAGGTTTGTCGCACACTCGTCGTCGGCGAGCCCAGCAAGGCCCAGCTTTCAGCATTTGATGTCTATATTGAAGCGGTAGAAGCCGGAAATGCCATTCTAAAGGCTGGTGTCACAGCAAGTGAAGTTGCTAAGGCGGAAAATGACGTATTCCGAAAATATGACCTGGGGATTTACTGCACCAGCGAATATACCCGCGTTCGTGGCCATGGTGTTGGGCTGTTTGTCGATAATCCACCCCATATTCTGGAGGACGTTCAAACCGTCCTCCCCGCTGGATCAACCGTGATTGTTCATCCCAACACGTACCATCCTGATGTTGGTTATATGGTGCTTGGCGAAGCCGCGGTGGTCACCGAAGACGGTTATGAGACGTTTTGTACTCTGCCGCGCGAGCTTCTATCGGTGGCAGCGTGAGACGCGGTCTACTTGCCTGGGATGAAGCGGAAGTCTCCGCTACTGCCCTTGATGCCCGCGTCGAAAGATGCCAAGCAGCAATGGTCACTGCAAGGTTTGATGCTCTGTTGGTCTACAACAACTTTCCACGCCCAGCCGCGGTGTCCTGGCTGACCCACTTTGTGCCGTACTGGTCGCAGGGGGTCTTGCTAGTCCCTAAATCCGGCGCGCCGGAATATTTTGTTAGCCTGTCGCCGCGCGTCGCTGGTTGGATCGATGAAACGTCACACATGGGTGCAGTTATTTCGACGCCCCGTCTGGGAGTTGATCTGGCGAAACGGCTTGAAGGTGAAAAACGGATTGGCGTGGTTGAATTGAACCGACTTCCTGGAGGAGTCGCGAAACCACTCATTGACGGACTCAACGGCGCAACGCTCGAAGATGCTACTGCGATGTATCGCTCCGTTCGTCATCCAGCCGATGACGCGGAAATTGCGATTACTCGGAAAGCAGCTTCGTTGGCCCAGTCTTGTCTCGATAACGCACTATCATCGAATAACTACACCCACACCGGTCCGCTTACGGCCGCTATTGAAGGCCCGGCAAGATTAGCCGGTGCCGAAGAAGTCCTGGTGGAATTTGCCGCTGACCTTGCTGACAACACCGCCCTACGACGCATCGATGGAAATCTCCCACTCGGTGACCGTTACGCGCTCCGCCTGTCTCTGGCTTATAAAGGGCATTGGGTTCGAATAGGTCTTACTCAGGACAATCATACAATTGATGTCGCAAGCTGGCTGATCGCAAACCTAGACGCCGCCTTGGCAGGAGAAGGCACTGAAAAGATCGCCGTCGCACAGGTTCAATTTGAAGCTTGTATTGGTTCACCACCGCTGAGCGTGATGGAGGCCTTGCCTGATGGTGCTACGGGTGTCGTAAATTTCACTTTACTGATAGATGGCAATACGCACCTCACCACCGTTCCAGTTCTTAGCAGCGATGGTGCGATAATCCGTCTGACTTAAAGAAGAGCGCGGAGCGGTCTCACCAGCGGCGTCAGCTCATCCAGGGCGTTGACCCCAATGACGGCGTCAATAATCGCGTCCTGTTCTACACCGTTCAGTTTTGCCGCACTGTAGCGCCTGAAACGTTCAATGGTTGTTTCCATACTGATTGGCCGTTCGGGGTGACCAGGGGGATTCGATGCTTCGGCGCTGAACTCTGCTGTTCCCGTCCTCACAATAACTCTTGCGGGCCAAGATGCTGGAAACAATCCATCAAGTTCTGCCCCATGGCTTACAACAACCCGGTCCATGAGACGATTTACATCATTGTGCTCGCGTTCTGATTCTTCCATGCGGTCAGGTAAGACATCACCGTCACACAACATCGCTGCTGTGAGGAATTGCAAACTCGCTGCTGCGCCAAAACGAGATTTCGGGGTTCCTGATCGATCGACGATACGCCGCGTCGCTTCCGGCAAATAGAACTCGATCCCACGAATATCAGTTGCTGAAAGTTCATTGTCTGCGATGACCGCCCGAAGAGCGTCCAACGCCGATTGTGCCTGAAGGGCGCAGGGAAAGGCTTTCAGACTCGTCTCAGAAATCTTCCAACTGTCTCCAATTCCCTCCAGTAACCGGTTAGGGTCTGGGTCCAAACCGAATGCGTACAAAAACCCGCGATCTCCTACGAGCGGCTCTGCCGGGCCTTGAATGCCTTTTGCCGCTGCCTGTCCGGCCAAGACGCCGGTGCGAACGCATTGTGCAGCTAGAAAATTGCGAGACTCAGGCGCTTCCGGTGCTCCGGTTCCCAGCCCACCGGACAGGATCAGCGCCAACGAAATCGCATTTCGTGTCTTTTCTGTATCCAGCGACATGGCACACGCCGCGCTAGCAGCGGCTCCCGTACTACCAAGCACTGCCGTTGGCCACCACCCCTGTCCAAGTAACCTTGCCGAGCCAAGTGCCTCACCAATGCGGATGGCCGTCTCGTAGCCTGCAACAACCGCGGCAATAGCAGTTTTTCCGTCGGGGCTCATCAACAACGCCGGTGGCACAGCGATTAAGCCCGCACAAATTGTTGTCCCTGCATGAATGGGATCAGACTCTGCGGCATGCGCTTTCATCGCGAATTTGGCCGCCAAATCGGGGATGTCATTGCCAAACAGATTGGAAACCGTTTTGGCCTCAGAGATATCCGCGCCAGCATAGACCCCGGCGATTACTTCGAAGCAATGTTGCCCTACCTGGGTCCTGACTGAAGGTGGCAAGGCATCTGAATTTATTGTCGCAATAAATTCCGCCAGCCGATTGGTAAATTGATCCATCTCTTTGTCGTAGAGTATCGTCCTTCGGGCAACAAGAGGGCTAGGTTCTTTATTCGATTTCGGCGCGAGCGGTATTGGAACTGAAGCCTATTACTTTATCTATTTTTGATTTGAGGCGGTGGAGTTAACAGTGCGGGTTTTTCAGACGTATCACGGACATCGGTAAATCCACTATTTGAAACTTCCGCCCACCGGCGGTTTCAGTAGGCTTTAAAATGGATTCGTCTGTCTTATGGAAATTTGGTGGGCCCGGAGGCCAACCATCTTAACCTACTGTTTCGCGCGATGGGTGTAAAACCAGCGCGACCACCTAATCCTACAGTTAAAATCTAAATGTAACATCAAGGGGACAGCGAGCGAACAGGTCTACCATTTCACTGTGCTATGTCCCACTAAACAAATACTTAGAGCCTCGTTTTCACCAAGTAGATTCCGTGCAAAAATACTGTCAAGGATTGATAGAAAAATTGGGGAATACAATGCCGGACTTCAGGCAAACGGTAATCGGGGCACTTGTCGGTGCTAGCGCGACGGCAATTATCGGCACAGCCGGAAGCGCGATATCAAACGGTTGGCTAATTCAGCAAATGGGAGGGGTGACCCAGGAACAATTAGAAGCCTTCAAGGTACAGAAAAGTGAAAAAGGCGAACGAGGGCTCAAGGGAGAAA
>Ga0055584_100004187_pt1 | contig 14150 bp, 12 predicted proteins | sample OSDHelmetaG_FD_58716 | JGI IMG/M metagenome (GOLD analysis project Ga0055584, IMG submission 58716) | Pelagic marine sediment microbial communities from the LTER site Helgoland, North Sea, for post-phytoplankton bloom and carbon turnover... | ecosystem: Environmental > Aquatic > Marine >... | reverse complement strand
ATGATCCCCAGAGTTTCTGATCGTAAGGTTGTGACTTATGGCTTTAGTCCGCAGGCAGATGTGCGTGCAGTCAACGTCAAACGTGCGAAGGGTGGTATCTGTATGGATGTGGTTATTAATGACCGCAAGGCGATTTCGACGCGCACACTCCAGGCTGTCAACCTGCCAATGTTCGGTGACCATAATATTCAAAATGCCTTAGCCGCTATAGCTATCGCTAGCGAAATGGGTATCGAAGATGATATTTTGCAGGGAGGTCTAGCTAATTTTGAGGGGGTTAAAAGGCGATTTACAAAAACTGGTGAAGTTGATGGAGTCACAGTGATTGATGATTATGGTCATCATCCTGTCGAAATCTTGGCAGTTCTTGCTGCTGCCCGCGAAGCCAGTGAAGGCCAAGTTATTGCTGTCATGCAACCGCACAGGTACACTCGATTACGTGATTTATTTGAGGATTTCTGCACTTGTTTCAATGATGCGGATGCAGTTCTGGTCACCGATGTCTTCGCTGCTGGTGAAGCACCAATTAAAGGCATTGACCGTGACGCTCTTGTCAGAGGTTTGCGTGAACGCGGCCATCGAACTGTGATGCCACTACTAGATAGTGCGCATCTGCCCGGTATAATAAATGACTTAAGCGGGCCCGGGGATATGGTTGTTTGTCTTGGTGCAGGTAGTATTACCCAACTTGCTAATGCGCTTCCTGAAAAGCTTCGTATGTTGCGTTACGGGTCTGAAGAGAACGACGAATGACGGCAGCCAATCAAATCCCCAAAGATCTTATTAGTCGTCTTCCCAGAGTGCGTGGAAGCTACGTTGCAAATGCACCTTTGCACAAAGTTACTTGGCTGAAAGTTGGCGGCCCGGCTGAGGTAATGTTTCGTCCAGCAGATGAAAATGATTTGAAATTTTTTTTATCGGCCCGTCCGTTTGATGTTCCTATCACCATTATAGGTGTCGGCTCAAATCTTTTAGTGCGCGACGGTGGCGTGCCAGGTGTTGTCATTCGTTTAGGTAGAGAGTTTGCTTTCATTAATAAAGATGATCATCTTCTAAGAGTAGGTGCTGGTGCGTTAGACATTAATGTTGCGCGGGTCGCAGAACAAGCTGGTCTTGGAGGTCTTGAATTCTTGACTGGGATCCCTGGCACTATTGGTGGTGGTTTAAGAATGAATGGGGGTGCCTACGGATCAGAATTCAAGGATGTTTTTGTTAGCGCCAGAGCTGTTGACAATCATGGTGAGATACATGAGCTTTTCGCTGACGATATGGGTTTTGGTTATCGAAAAACAATTGTCCGGGAAGATTGGCTATTTGTTGACGCAGTTCTCAAGGGGGTTCCGGAGGCAAAATTAACAATTTCCCAACGCATGAATAAAATCAAGGCAACACGAGAGAAATCCCAACCTGTGCGGTCACCTACAGGCGGCTCGACTTTTGCTAATCCAACTGATGCTAAAGCGTGGGAGCTGATCAATGCGGCTGGTTGTCGCGGGCTGGTTCGTGGTGATGCAATGATGTCAGAAAAACATTGCAACTTTCTGATTAACAAAGGGAATGCCACTGCAGCAGATCTTGAAGGTCTTGGAGAAGATGTTCGAAGATGTGTTCTTGAGAAAAGCGGGATCACTCTTGAATGGGAAATTCGGCGTATAGGGATCCCCCTCCAAAGTTTGATGGAGGAGGGCAGGCAATGAGAAAAAAAGTTGCAATCCTGATGGGAGGCTGGTCCACTGAACGTGAAGTCTCGCTTGTTAGCGGTGCGGCTGTATCCAAGAGCCTGAGACAGGCTGGTTATCAGGTTACATTAATTGATGTGCAGCGCGATGTGGGTTCTTTGCTAGCCCAGCTTTTACCAAAACCTGATGTTGTTTTTAACGCCCTTCATGGACGTTTTGGTGAAGATGGTACTATTCAGGCGTTACTTGATATTCTTGATATTCCTTACACCTATTCCGGCCTAATGGCTTCGGCAATTGCTATGGATAAACCAATGTCAAAGAGTTTATTCGAAAAAGCAGGTCTTTTTGTAGCAGAACACATCATCATCAGTCGTAAAGATGTCCTCGCTGGTGATTTCATGTCCCCACCATATGTCATTAAACCTACTAACGAAGGGTCTAGTGTCGGTGTTCATGTAGTGAAAAGTGAGAGAAATAAAGTGGTGCTTGCTAATGGTATCTGGCCTTACGGTGAAAAGGTTATGGTTGAAGCATATATTGAGGGCCGGGAGCTAACGGTTTCTGTGATGGGAGATCAAGCGCTGGCAGTGACTGAAATAACGACGGATCATGGCTTTTATAATTATTCGGCAAAATATGAAAAGGCCGGGTCTCGTCATGTGATCCCCGCCAAAATAGAGAAGTCAGTTTATGATCAAGCTATGCAAATGGCGGTTACGGCACATCAGGCCCTTGGGTGCCGAGGTGTCTCAAGAACAGACTTCCGATACGATGGTAAAACTCTTTACATCCTTGAAGTAAATACCCAGCCAGGCATGACGCCAATGTCACTGGTTCCCGAACAGGCTGCATACGCGGGTATTTCATTTGAGGATTTAGTTATCTGGATGGTAGAAAATGCGGAGTGCGACCCGTGAGATTATTTAATAGGTTTATAAAAAAAGAGAACGTTTCACAACAACGTGGAGAACCCCTAAAGCGTGTCATTCCTGTTTGGCGTAGTTTTGGCAGTCTGGCAGCACTCGCTGTAATTTTTATAGTTGGAATGGGTACCGCTGGCGTGTGGAGCTGGAACAATGGAATGGTTAAACGCGCCTTTGATCAGACAAAATGGAACCTAATTACTTTTTCTGGAACATTGGGTTTTACGGCTGAGGATGTGCTCGTAGTTGGTCGTTCGCAAACGGCAAAGGATGATCTTTTGAAAGCAGTTCGCTTGGCCCGCGGTGCTCCGATCCTAGCCTATGACCTTAATAAAGCACGGCAACGTGTTGAATCGCTGCCTTGGATCTCAAGTGCGACTGTTGAAAGAATGTTGCCCAATACTATTTTACTAAGTGTGAGTGAACGTCACCCCCTAGCCCTTTGGCAGAGAAAAGGTAGATTTGAGCTTATCGACCGCACGGGCAAAATAATATTAGGGCAAAGCATTGAAAAATTTTCTGATCTTCTAGTTGTGGTTGGCAAGGATGCTCCAGAAAACGCTTCTGCTTTACTTGGAATTCTAGAGACGCAGCCACAATTGATGAATCTGGCAACATCTGCAGTGCGCGTTGGTGGCAGGCGATGGAATATACAGCTCAAGGGTGAAATAGATATACGACTACCTGCCGAACAGGCCAGAGCCGCCTGGTCTCGACTTGCTGAATATGAAAGCCGACATGGGATTTTAAATAGCGATGTAAGGATGCTCGACCTTAGGCTTCCAGACCGTGTGATTGTTCAAAAAAATCCAAGCGGATCAGAAATTAAGTTAAAATCTGGAAGGAAAACCTGATCCGTGGCGAATGCTCAAACAAAAAAATTTTCCAATAGTGTTGTTTCTAACAAAGTCCGTTCTGGCCTTGTAGCAGCGCTTGACCTGGGAACAACCAAAGCTTGCTGTCTAATCGCCAAGCCTCTAGCTGAGGGTGGTTTTGAAATCAATGGTATTGGTCACCAGATTTCGCATGGGCTCCGTTCTGGAACAATTATTGACATGGAACGAACAGAATCAACTATTCGATCTACAATAGAAGCAGCGGAAAAAATGGCAGGTGAAAACATACGCAACGTCATTGTTAATGTCTCCTGCGGTGATCCTATGTCCCGCCTAATTGCCTATGAGGTCGCCATTGCCGGTCACGAAATAGGTGACGGTGATTTACGTCGTTTACTTGATCCAGCAGGATTGGTTGAAAGCGAAAACTCTGAACGTGAACTTATTCATTTAATACCCGTTGGTTACAGCGTTGACGGGAACAAGGGAGTACGCGATCCACGGGGGCTTCACGGCCAATCTTTAGGTGTTAATATGCATATTGTCACTGCCGCGAGTGGCCCAATGCGAAATCTTGAGCAAGGTATATCTCGCTGTCATTTAAATATTTGCGGTAAGGCTATTACGCCCTACGCTTCTGCACTTGCATGTGTTTTGCAAGACGAGGCAAACTTGGGCGTTACCTGTATTGATATGGGCGGTGGCACGACCACCATATCGGTTTTCTTTGATGGTGAACTTGTCTATGTCGACTCTATTCCTGTTGGCGGTGTACATGTGACAAACGATATAGCACGTGGGCTTTCAACATCATTTGTTCATGCAGAGCGCATGAAAACGCTCTATGGTAGTGCTATTCCGACACCCTCTGACAATAACGAAATCATTAAGGTGCCATTGATTGGTGAGGAAGAAACTGGAGAAACCAATCAGGTCCCTCGATCGGTCTTGATTGGAATTATCCGCCCCCGTATTGAAGAAACACTTGAGTTGGTCCAGAACAGATTGGCTGATGCCGGCTTCGATAAGGTTGCTGGGCGCCGCATAGTTCTTACTGGAGGTGCTTCCCAGCTTTCCGGAGCAAAGGAAATGGCTGGAGCAATTCTTGACAAACAAGTTCGCCACGGCAGACCACACAGTGTTGCTGGTCTTGCCGAATCTGTCTCTGGCCCAGCATTTTCTACTTCAGTCGGGCTTTTACATTTCGTTTTTAACAACCCAGCAAGAGAAGCAAACAATGCTTATAGACCGGCTGATGAGCCAAATAGCAGTTTTGCCCGCTTTGGTCAGTGGTTAAAGGAGAGTTTTTAATGATTTTTCAATAATTTAGGGGAATTATATAATAAGTAAGAATAGGAATTTATGACAAATGAGATACACCTTGGCAATTACCCACATATCGCCATACGGAACTGGAGGCTGACATGAGCATTAATTTGACAATACCCAACAGTAACATACCCCAACTTAAGCCCCGAATAACCGTTATTGGTGTTGGTGGCGCCGGCGGGAATGCAGTCAATAATATGATAGATAAGCGACTGGAGGGTGTAGATTTTGTTGTCGCTAATACGGATGCCCAGGCGTTATCTTTATCAAAAACGGAAAGCAGGGTTCAATTAGGCGCAAACGTCACTGAGGGCCTAGGTGCAGGTTCCAAACCAGAGGTCGGAAGAGCAGCAGCGGAAGAATCCTTGGCAGATATTGAAGAGCAAATTAAGGATTCGCACATGGTCTTTATTGCTGCTGGCATGGGTGGGGGCACAGGAACTGGCGCTGCGCCTGTTGTTGCCAGAGCAGCTAAGGAGAGAGGTATTCTTACCGTTGGTGTGATCACTAAACCGTTCCAATTTGAGGGAATGCACCGATATAACATTGCCGAAGCAGGTATAGAAGACCTTGAACAGTTTGTGGATACACTTATTGTTATTCCAAATCAGAACCTATTCAGGGTTGCCAATGAACAAACGACTTTCGCTGATGCTTTTAACATGGCTGACGAAGTGCTGTATTCTGGTGTTCGAGGTGTCACTGACTTGATGGTTATGCCAGGCCTTATTAACCTCGACTTCGCTGATATTCGTTCGGTGATAAGTGAAATGGGTAAGGCGATGATGGGAACTGGTGAGGCTGAGGGAGAACGCCGAGCCCTAGATGCAGCTGAGGCTGCTATCTCAAATCCTCTTCTTGACGATTGTTCCATGGACGGTGCCAAGGGTGTGCTGATCAACATTACTGGTGGACAAGATATGACATTGTTTGAAGCTGATGAAGCGGCAAACAGAATTAGATCAGAGGTTGACGTCGATGCCTATATTATATTTGGCTCAACTTTTGATGATAGTCTCGCTGGAAAAATTAGGGTTTCAGTCGTCGCTACAGGTATGGATCGTGAGGCTATAGCTGCTCCGGCACCGACATTCTTGTCCGTGTCATCGCCAGTGGCCCATCCCAAAGAAGCAAAACCTCTTCCTGTAGTTGAAACCCCTGAGCAAATAAAAACTGATGTTTCTGCTGGTACTGAGGTTGTTGGATTGATGAATGTTTCCAAGGTGGCTCATGTTAGTGTACAAGATATAGAAGAAGTCGATATTGAAATTCCAAGTGCTGGGTCAGTCCGAGAAGCCATGAAAAATGCTGCTGCAGAAGAAGTCAAAGCAGAGGAGGTTGAATCAGAAAAGGCTGTGATTGAGCAGGTGCTGCCTGCGATTGATGCTGAAGCCAGTATCATGGTTAAAGAGGAAGCCGAACAGATCAAAGAAGTCGTGATTGACCGAGGTGAACCAGCACCTGCAACCCCTGGAAAAAATACTGACGACGCTTTTATTCCTGAAGCACCCATATGTTCTACTGGTGAACAAGCTCCAGAGTTAGCAGATCCTTTTGCGGCAGCGGCGATGACTAATGGCAGCAAAAGTAGCGAAATAAAACTGAAAGCTAGTGAGCTTAAGGCTAAAAAACAAAGCTTATTTGAACGGGTTACTGGTTTGGCAGGTGGTGCTGGTGATGTGGCTGAAACTGTTGCTTTCGAGCCAAAAGTTGCAATTCCACCTCTGGCTCCTAAGTCTAAATTAACCCCTGACTCTGCTGAGGCCGAAGAGAAGACACAACTGGGTGGTATGGATGAAGCAGAACGTATTGCTTCGTCTCAAGGAGAAGCAGACCTGCTTGATATTCCAGCTTTTTTACGCCGTCAGGCTAATTAAAAGCCACGACAAACAGTTACGAAGTTTTAGATCAAGAAAAACCACATTTATATAAATGTTTTGTATGTTTGAAAGGCTCTTATTGGATTTGTTTTTTTAAATTACATTCAATCCTTCAAAAATTACTTATGATTAAGAAACATTGTCCGAAATTTTATTTAGGTCATTGAAACAACGTTTATAAATCTGGTGTAACACAGCGTAACAAAGTGTTATTTGAAAGCCTCGGGTGGGGTTGCTAAAAAGTAATTGTAATTTTACTTAAAGTTTTCATAAGATTTTTTGTGAAGAAATACTCCGTTAAACGTCAAGTGATGATGAAAAATGATTAAGCAAAAGACTCTTAAGAACTCTATTGGCTGCATTGGTGTAGCTCTTCATTCAGGTCAAAAAGTCTCTATGACTCTTAAACCCGGTCAACCTGACAGCGGTATTGTTTTCAGGCGCACTGACATCCCCGGTAGCGGTGGCCTTATTAAGGCCACGTGGGATAATGTTGTAGAAACCACCCTGTGCACCACGCTTGGAAATGATGACGGCGTTACCATTGCTACTGTCGAACATCTGATGGCAGCTTTATCCGCTTGTAGCATTGACAATGCCGTGATTGAGGTTAGTGGTACCGAAGTCCCTGTTATGGATGGTAGCGCAGCTCCTTTCATTTTTTTGGTCGAATGTGCGGGTATAGTTGAACAAGATAGACCCCGTCTATATATCCGTGTTCTTAAAGCCATATCAATTGGCGATGATCAGAAGTCTGTTAGTATAGTTCCTTCTAACGGCTTTACGGTTGACTTTGATATTGATTTTGAAAGTGCTGCTGTTTCGCATCAATCTTACTCTATGTGTATGGCTGGAGAGAACTTCAAAAACGAAGTTTCTCGTGCACGCACATTTGGTTTTCTGCACGAAGTTGAAGCTCTGCGTGCAGCCGGTCTTGCTAAAGGTGGTTCTTTAGAAAATGCCGTTGTCGTGAGCGGAGATAAGATAATTAATGAAGATGGCTTGCGTTATGATGATGAATTTGTACGGCATAAAGTTCTTGATGCCGTAGGTGATCTTTATCTAGCAGGTGGTGCCATTCTTGGCCACTTCCATGGTGTGTGCTCCGGACATGAGGCTACCAATCATCTTCTCAGGGCTCTGTTCGCTGATAAAGACGCTTGGTGCTACGATGACATGTCAGTACCCAAGGTTGTTGTCAATAAGCCGGCACATGCCTGGTCGGTTGACGTTGCGGGCTCTGAAATCACCGCAACTGCCTAATTTCCCTTGAAGGGTTAAAGTTCAGTGAAAAAAGACAAGACGGGAGATCCCCGTCTTTTTTTATGGAATATTTCTTGCCTAGTTAACGCCCTTGGTGTTTCACAATCGCCCCCTGAGCGTGATATAGTTATATTGAATATTTATCTGAAGGCGCAAGAATGAAACGTAATAAAAATATTTTCAACAAACTTAAATGGATTTGGATTAAATCCAAAATTATCCAACTTGTGATACCTTTGATTTTTGCAGCATCCTGTACGCAAGAAGCCCCTGTAGCTGGGTATGTAGAACGCCCCGTGGAAGAAATCTACAATGAAGCCCTAGTTGTGCTTGAACAGAGGGATTATGAAGAAGCAGCCTACCTGTTTGATGAAGTTGAACGTCAACACCCATATTCTAAATGGGCGACCAAGGCGCAATTAATGTCAGCTTATAGTTTTTACCAAGATGATGCTTTTGATAGCGCCGTTATTGCTTTAGACAGATTTATCCAGTTACACCCAACAAGCCCAGATGCACCCTACGCGTATTATCTGAAGGCATTATGTTACTACGAGCAAATTTCTAATGTTACGCGAGATCAAAACATGACGGAGGTTGCTTCAAAAATTCTAAAAGAAATAATTACACGTTTTCCAAAATCGAAATATGCCAAGGATGCAAAGTTAAAGCTGGACCTGACTCGTGACCATCTCGCAGGCAAGGAAATGGAGATCGGTCGCTACTATCTTAAACAGGGTCAATATCTGGCAGCTATCAACCGTTTTAAAAACGTTGCAGTTAAGTTTCAAAGCACTACCCATGTACCCGAAGCCTTGCATCGGTTAGCAGAGACTTACGTTGCCATTGGTATCAAGCTGGAAGCGCAAAAAGTTGCCGCTGTATTGGGTCATAATTTCCCCGGTAGCCCGTGGTATACAGATTCCTACGCTTTAGTTGAAGGAAAACTGATCAAGCCAAAGGAAGATGATCCTTGGTATAAGTTGTGGTAATAGAAGATTAATGCTGCAATCCCTATCAATCCGTGATGTCGTCTTGATCGAACATCTTGAATTGTCTTTTGACGAAGGTCTGGGCGTTCTCACAGGCGAAACCGGTGCAGGGAAGTCTATTCTTCTGGATGCACTTGGCCTAACTCTTGGCGCACGAGCTGAAGCACGCCTTGTGCGGCATGGTGCCAAACAGGCTGTGGTAACGGCAACCTTTGATTTAGTAGCTGAAAGTGGTGTTGGTGAAATTCTTAACGAGCAAGGAATTGAAGCCAATGACGGCGAGTTAATTCTGCGAAGAGTTCTCACCCCTGATGGTAGATCACGCTCTTTCGTTAATGATCAACCCATCAGCGTCGCTTTGCTCAAACGTATGGGCGAGGCTTTGGTTGAGGTGCATGGCCAGTTTGAAAGTCAACGTCTTATTAATACGTCCAATCATTGTGGATTATTGGACTCATATGGAGGTTTAAAACAGGACCAAGCGATTGTATCTTCCCTCTGGTCTTCTTGGCACAAGGCGATATTGGCCCGTGATCAAGCAGAAAATGACATGATTGAAGTGCGGCGGGACCAGGAGTATCTAATTTATGCTGTGAACGAGTTAGAAACACTAGCTCCACAGAAAGGAGAAGATGCACTGTTGGCTAACCAGCGCACTATGATGATGCACGGTGAGCACTTGATCGACGCTATGAAGAAGGCTCTGGAAGAGTTAACCGGATCTGATGGTATGGAAGAAAGGCTACGCAAAGCGGGGCATCGCTTGGAACTTGTCGCGGGTAAGGCCAACGGTCGTTTAGATGAGGCCGTTGCAGCTCTCGACAGGGCTGCTATTGAAGCTGCTGAGGGCCAAGCACTATTGGAAAAAGCCTACTCAGAAATTGACCTAGATCCGAAAAAGTTGGAGGCTATCGAGGAACGATTATTTGCTCTACGTGCCCAAGCCCGTAAGCATAATGTTGTTGTGGATGATTTAGAGGGTCTGCTCGTTAATATAAAATCTAAACTTACGGATTTTGAAGATGGTGGAGCTAGATTAGTAAAATTAGAAACTGAAGCTAATGAAGCCAGAGAATCCTACGTTTCACATGCAAAAGTACTTTCCGCAGCACGTATTAAGATGGCAGCTATACTAGATAGGGGCGTTTGCGGGCAACTTGCACCCTTAAAGATGGATAAAGCCACCTTTGTTACTCAAATTGTAGAGTTGGAAGAATCTTCATGGGGTGCTTTTGGTTGTGATCAGGTTACCTTTCAGGTGTCCACTAACCCTGGTGCTAAGGCGGGGCCTTTAAACAAGATAGCTTCTGGCGGTGAGATTTCGCGTTTTATGCTGGCGTTGAAAGCTGTGCTTGCAGCATCCGATGCAATCCCGACTATTATATTCGATGAGGTCGATTCTGGCATTGGTGGTGCAGTTGCTGCTGCTGTTGGCGAGCGATTATCCGCTTTAGCTGAAAATGCTCAGGTTCTGGTTGTCACTCATTCACCACAGGTGGCTTCTCGCGGTGCGCACCACTGGCGAGTATTCAAATCAGATGGTGAGCATCAAGTCATAACTAGCATAGAAGTCTTGGGTCCAGATGCTAGAAAAGAAGAAATAGCCCGCATGTTAGCTGGGGCAGAAGTAACGGAGGAAGCACGAGCCGCAGCTCATAGCCTGTTGCAGGGTACGAGCTCGTGAGTGGCGCCTTGCGCGATATGCCCGTTGAAGAATTAATGGGGCTAGATGTAGTCGTTGAACTAGCCGATCTTGCAAGAGAGATCGCGGAACATGATCTTGCCTATCATCAGAAAGACGCCCCTAAAATCAACGACGCAGAATATGACGCCTTGAAACTGCGTAATAGTGCCATAGAAGCCAAGTTTCCTAACCAAATTCGTGCTGATAGCCCCTCAAAGCGTGTTGGTGCGCCAGTGGCAGGGGGGTTTTCAAAGGTCACGCACGCTCAGCCCATGCTATCGCTTAGCAATGTATTTAATGAAAGTGACTATCGGGAATTTATTGAGGGGGTCAGACGGTTCCTAAAAGAGCTTGCCGATGATCCATCCTTACCCCTAGAAATGGTCTCTGAGCCCAAGATTGACGGCCTGTCTATTTCCCTGCGCTATGAAAAAGGCATTTTTGTGCAAGGGGCGACCCGGGGCGATGGCGCGATGGGGGAAGATGTCACGACCAATGTGCGAACCCTGAAAAATTTCAATGAAACTTTACCCAGTGATGTACCTGACGTACTGGAAGTGCGCGGTGAGGTTTACATGTCAAAAAAGGACTTCATGGCCCTGAACACGGCTCAGGAAGCTGCGGGTAAGAAAGTCTTCGCCAATCCGCGTAACGCTGCCGCTGGCAGCCTGCGCCAGCTCGATAGTATAATAACTGCTAGACGCCCTTTGTCATTTTTCGCCTATGCCCTTGGTCAAGTGTCGACCCCCATATCGGATACTCATTGGGGAATTCTGAAAAGGCTGAAAGACTGGGGTTTCCCAGTTAATCCAGAAACCAAACTCTGCCCTGATATCGCGACCGTACTGGCGTTTTATGATCGCCTAAACGAGGGCCGGGCGGGATTAGGCTATGACGTCGACGGCATCGTTTACAAGGTCAATCGACTTGATTATCAGGAGCGTCTGGGCTTTGTCTCACGAGCCCCGCGCTGGTCCATTGCCCACAAGTTCCCAGCAGAAAAAGCGACCACCATTATAAATACTATTGATATTCAGGTTGGTCGCACCGGCTCATTAACCCCGGTTGCACGGCTGGAGCCGGTTACCGTCGGCGGCGTTGTGGTTTCAAACGCAACGTTGCATAACGAAGATGAGATCGCCCGCAAGGATGTTCGCGTTGGTGACACGGTGATTATCCAACGCGCAGGGGATGTCATCCCGCAAGTACTCAAGGTTGTTATGGATAAACGCTCATCCGCCAGCCAAACCTATCAATTTCCCCATACGTGTCCTGAATGTGGTAGCCGTGCCGTGCAGGAAGAAGGCGAAGTTCGACGACGTTGCACAGGGGGCCTCTTTTGTCCGGCCCAAGCCGTTGAACGCTTGAAGCATTTCGTGTCGCGCAATGCCTTTGATATAGAAGGCATTGGCGGCAAGCATATTGAAGGCTTTATCAGGGAAGGATTGATCAAAACCCCCGCAGATATCTTTCGGCTCGAGGATCATGTTGAGGCGATCTCGAATAAAGAAGGCTGGGGCGGCAAGTCTGTAGAAAACTTGATTGCCTCTATTAATGACAAACGCGCTATTCCCCTTGAACGCTTTATATATTCTCTTGGTATTTCCCAGGTAGGGCAGGCTACGGCCCGGCTTCTGGCCAAGCAGTATGGCTCACTTGGTGCGTGGCGCGGTGCCATGGCGGCAGCTAAGGTCAGTGGATCGGCAGCCTTTGGTGATCTGACCAATATTGATGGTATCGGCCCGTCAGTGGCTAAAGATCTAATTGAGTTTTTCCATGAAGAACATAACCGTGACGTGATCGATGACTTGGAAGAACAACTAACTATTAAAGACTTCACCACTCCTGATATTTTAGCATCCCCCTTGGCTGGGAAAACTATGGTCTTTACAGGTTCCATGGAAACCATGAGCCGCGGCGAGGCCAAGGCTAAGGCAGAAAGTTTGGGTGCCAAGGTGGCCGGGTCAGTATCGAGAAAGACTGATTATGTGGTTATAGGGGCGGATGCCGGATCAAAGGCTCGCAAGGCCGAGGAGTTGGGCGTCAGAACCTTAAGCGAGCCAGAATGGCTGGATATGGCTGGGGCATAAAAGAGTGGTACCGTAAAGGATCCTGTTTTTTTATATGGACTTGAAATCTACTACAGCAGCGACGGTAAGTCCTTGATGGCGGCATCGATAAGGGCATCCCCTTTTTTACCTGAAACTTTATCAGTTAGAATGCGGCGACTGGCTTCTAGGGCAACGTCAATAGTAGCTGTAAGGATTTCCTCGCGAGCTGCAATTTCAGCCTGGGCAATACGATCTTTGGCTTGCCGTTTCCGCCGATCAATCAATGCATTCATATCAGTGGTTGCTTTCTCGATCAGGTATTCAGCTTCTTTCTTGGCTCGTTCGATGATTTCCTTGGCTTCGTTTGCTGCGTCTCGCTGTTTGCGTTCGTAGGAAGCTAATAAGTCTTGGGCATCTTCACGCAGGCGAATGGCTTCTTCGATGTTTCTACGTATCCCCTCGCTTCGTTCATCAAGAGCAACAGAAATCTTCTGGTAGACGGTCTTGCCAATCAATGCAATCGTAATAACAAAGGCAACTAGCACGAGAAATTGTGAATCCTCGTAAAAAGCAACGTGAGTTGCAGCTGCCACTGTTTCGGATGCATTGGCTGTGGCAATCACTGGCGTTCCTCCAAGATGTTAGTAATTACCTTGCTGATATCTTTTTTGTTCAAGGCTTCACCAGAAATTTTTTCAGTTGTGCTCAGGGCTACTTCAGTGGCAACGTCAGCTATAACTGCCATAGCAATTACCTTGGCATCAATGATATTCCCTTCGGCAGCCTTAATTTCTGCTTCCAGTTCCTCAGCTAATTCAGCCTGCTTGGTGGCCATATTATCAGTAATTTGAGTGTGGGTTTCCATTATGATTGCGTGAGCTTCTTCTCGCACCTCTGCTTGAGCTTTTGTGTAGGCTTCTGCTGCAATTTCTGCTTCTTCTTTGAAGGAAACCGCTTTTTTCAAGTTGTCGTCAATCTTGTGCTGACGTTCTTCAAGGACCTGAGATATTCGAGGCAAAGAAATACGTGACATCATCATAAAGAGTGCGGCAAAAGTTATTACCAACCAAATCAATTGTGAAGGAAATGTAGTTATATCCAACTGTGGCAAACCGGCTGCCTGAACAGATGTACTAAAAATACACGTTAAGAGGGCCAGAATTGAAATCGACAAGATTGCAATTTTCAACTTCCACATGAACTGCTCCTGAAGCTCATACGCTTAAATATTAAAATTGAACATCAAAAAGGTCTGTCACTTAAACCTTATGTAAACAAAATCAGGAATGAGATCAGCAGCGCGTAAAGTGCAACAGCTTCAACTAGTGCAAACCCAAGCATGGCAAGGCCAAAAACCTGGCCACGAGAAGCAGGGTTCCGTGCAATAGAGCTGATTAGTGATGCGAAGATGCTACCTATACCAGCACCAACCCCACCAAGACCTATAACAGCTAGGCCGGCACCAATCATTTTTGCGGCATCAATTTCCATAGTCAGAATTCCTTAGTTT
>Ga0055584_100004184_pt1 | contig 14155 bp, 10 predicted proteins | sample OSDHelmetaG_FD_58716 | JGI IMG/M metagenome (GOLD analysis project Ga0055584, IMG submission 58716) | Pelagic marine sediment microbial communities from the LTER site Helgoland, North Sea, for post-phytoplankton bloom and carbon turnover... | ecosystem: Environmental > Aquatic > Marine >... | reverse complement strand
TTGATGAATCATCTTATTGACCATTTCTGCAGTGTTTTGAAAATGAACATTGTCGTCTCCCGTACCGTGTATCAAAAGGTATTTTCCTTTTAGTTTTTCGACATGGTTAATAGGGGAGTTGTTATCATATCCATCTGCATTTTCTTGAGGAGTCCTCATGTAACGCTCAGTGTAAATGTTGTCGTAATAACGCCAGTTCGTTACTGGTGCAACAGCGATGGCTGCTTTAAATACATCTGCACCTTTAGTCAGGCACAAACTGCTCATGTACCCACCATAACTCCAACCCCATATGCCGATTCTAGAGGCATCGATAAAGCCCATTTCCCCATAATACTTTGCCGCTGCTATTTGATCTTCGGTCTCATACTTGCCCAATTGTAAGTAGGTCATTTTTTTGAATGCAGCTCCTCTTGCGCCCGTACCTCTATTATCAACCACAGCGATTATATATCCATGCTCGTTGGCCAACATTTGATGCCAAAAATAATTGTGCCACAACCAGTTGTCTTTTACTTGCTGAGACCCCGGACCGCCATACACAAACATCAAAAGAGGATATTTTTTAGACGAATCAAAATCCGCTGGTTTTATGGTGTAGGAGTTCAAACTTACACCGTTTTCCAAGTCAATATTTTCAAAAGCTATAGGTCCGAGTTTGTATTCTGCTAGTTTGGCTTTATAGGCTGCGTTGTTTTCTAACAAACGGACAGTTTCGCCTTGGTTATTGTCAATACTGTATACATGGGGTGATGTCGCACTCGTATAGGTATGAAAGAATGTTGAGTAATCATTACTGAATACTGCGCGGTGAGTTCCTTTACCTGTAGTGAGTTGCTTTTTGTTCTTTCCTGAGATGTCGACAACATAAACATGTCTTTCCATTGGTGATACTTCAGTAGAAGTGAAGTAAACCTTTCCGTTTTTTTCATCTACCCCCAGCAATTGATCAACTTCCCATTCTCCTCGGGTGATGATGCCTACTTGCGGTCCATCGACCTTATGAAGGTACAAGTGCCAAAAACCAGATCTTTCACTTTTGATCACAAAATGCTCTTTGTCATCAAGGAAAATAATGTCATCTGTGATGTCGACGTAATACTTGTCCTTTTCTTCCAGACTAACACTTACTTCACGTGTTTTTGCGTCTACCACAAGCATCTCCCAATGATTTTGGTGACGATTTAAACGCTGAAGAGTTAAGATATTTGGGTTATTAGACCACTTTATTCTCGGAATATATTGGTCGTTCTCCGATTCAATCTCAAGCTTCTTCCCCTTGTTCTTTAGGTTCGTGATATACACGTCTACGATAGAGTTGGCTTCTCCGGCTTTTGGATATTTGAATTTGGTGTGATTTGGGTACAAGTTTCCGTAAACTTCGATATCCCATTCCTTAACGTGACTTTCATCGAACTTGTAATAAGCGATCTTAGTACCGTCGGCGTTCCATTCATACCCACGCGACATGCCAAATTCTTCCTCATATACCCAATCCACAGCGCCGTTAATAATCGAATTATGTTCACCATCTTTGGTCAAACGCTTCGTCTTGTTTTTGGCTAAGTCTTTAACATAGAGGTCGTTATTAAATACGTAGGCCACTTTTGTCGATTGAGGATTGAACGTAGCATACCTCACTTTTTCTTCAGACACCTTACTTAATTTGTTTGTCGCTTTATCCCATATCAGATAATTAGATTTTGAGGAATGACGATAAATGGATTGCGTATTTACCGGGATTAACGCTTTTGTTTCGTCCGCATTAAATGTGAAGCTTCCGAAGGCAAAATATTGCATCCCATTTGCTGTAGCTATTTTGCTTCCATCGATTAAAACACCTGTTTTTTCTCCTGTGCTGTATAAATACCGAACAACTTGAGAATTACCATCAGCATCTTTCTCCATTTTGACATACGATTTGCCATCATTTAAATTGATGAATCCGCTTATCATTTTGGGATAGAACACACCACTTGCCCAAATATCGTTTAGCGTAATTGGCTTCTGTGCAATTGCGCTTGAGGCAATGAGAAAAAGAGATAAAGTATAGATAATTGATTGTCTAATCATGCTTCTTATTTTGTTGTTCAATAATACGTATTTTGTGATGCGATATTAATTAATTCGATTACGTAACTAAAATTTTATATAAACAGTGAATTTACTGCATGACTTACAAAATGTATTAGGCGAAGAAGTCGTTTTTTCCGATGCGGATAATTTGATGCGATATGGTCATGATGAGACGGAAGATTTTGTATTTCAGCCAGACCTTGTCGTTAAACCGAGAAACGTCAATCAACTTAGTCGGTTGATGGGGTACTGCGATAGCAACAAAATTCCTGTTACACCGCGTGGTGCAGGGACCGGACTAAGTGGAGCAAGTTTACCGATAAACAAAGGCGTTTTGGTATCAATGGAGCATTTTGATCGAATCATGGATATCGACGAATCCAATATGCAAGCAACTGTTGAAAGCGGCGTTATCAATCACAATTTAAGGGAAGCAGTTGAAGCTAGAGGGCTTTTCTATCCACCAGACCCAGCAAGCAAAGGGTCTTGTTTTATTGGTGGTAATGTGGCACACAATAGCGGTGGACCCAAAGCAGTTAAGTATGGTGTTACAAAAGACTATATTCTTAATCTAGAGGTCGTATTGCCAAATGGTAAAGTGATTTGGACGGGAGCAAACACATTGAAAAACTCTACAGGATATAACCTCACGCAGCTGTTTATTGGCAGCGAGGGCACTTTAGGCATTGTGACCAAAGTTGTGGTTAGACTTTTAGCAAAACCCATACACAATCTGTTGTTATGGGCGAATGTTAGTAAAGCAACTACAGCGTGTGAAGCGGTTTCCGACATTATGAAATCAGGTGTTGTTCCGTCAGGCATGGAGCTTATGGAGCGAAAAGGGATAGATTTGGCCTGTGACCGACTTAGCCTTAATAACCCTTTGGCCAGTGGGAGTGAAGCTGCCATAATGATTGAAGTCGATGGAGATAATATGGATCAACTGTATGCGGATTGTGGATCTATAAGCGAGCAATTGGAGAATCATGGAATTGATTCAGTTTTGTTCGCCGACTCAGGTGAACAAAAGGAAGCTTGGTGGAGTATTCGTAGAAGTATTGGGGAGGTTGTCAAAGCATATTCAACGTATAAAGAACAAGATACGGTCGTTAAACGAAGCCACCTGGCTAATTTGATGGCCGGGGTCAAAGAAATAGGAGCAGAGTATGGTTTTGAATCGGTGTGTTACGGCCATGCTGGTGATGGAAATTTGCACGTCAATATTCTCAAGAATGACCTTACTGATGAACAATGGAATGGACCGCACTTGGAACAAGGAATCCGGAAAATATTTCGACTCTGTAAGAATCTAGGAGGTACCATTAGCGGTGAACATGGTATTGGCTATGTGCAAAAAAAGTACATGAAGGAAGTCATGAGCGAAAACCACCTACAACTCATGCGGGGCATAAAACTAGCATTTGATCCAAATGGAATTATGAATCCGGGTAAGATTTTTGATTAATTCAATTGATAATTGAAAATTTAAAGTTGAAAATTTAGAGTTGATAATTGAGAGTTGAAAATTGAAAACGTTCTACCTCCCTGACTCTGGCCACCAATTGATTAATAGTTAACATTAAGAATTAAACATTAAAAATTAAAAAAGGGTTGCAAAGCAACCCTTTTTTGTGCACCCGAAGGGATTACTCATTAGCTTTTAGTTTTGATAAATAGGCATTCGTGAATACATTTCGAACCCCTGGCCACCGCTAGTTCGAATACGTAACTGCCAATAAAAAAAAGAGTCTCCTAAATTAAATAAGAGACTCTTTCTAACCTGTGCACCCGAAGGGATTCGAACCCCTAACCACCAGAGCCGAAATCTGGTATTCTATCCAGTTGAACTACGGGAGCAATGTCTAATGCAAATATAGTGTGATTCTGTTTTTTATAACCGAATTATTAATCAATCACGACAAGTTAATTCCTCTTAGAAATGATGCGATATCCATCCTTTTTTTTCCTTCCAATTGAACCTCGTTTAACTGGATCAATCCGTCTTTGCAATAAAAACCAAGGTAGTCCTTATCGTTTGTAACGAAATTGCCAGGATAACGTGAATGCTTTTCTGGGACAAACGTGCACCTATAGATTTTTAATATTTTACCTTCAAGAATGGTTCTCGCTGTTGGGTATGGACTCAATCCACGCACAAGATTAAAGATCGATTGACCGGGAGTATACCAGTCTATTTCACAAGTAGATTTAAATATTTTTGGCGCAGGGTGCATCTCATCAGACAATACTTGCGGATGCTCCTCTATGCGATTATTTCGTATCGCATCAATCGTTTCTAACACGATCTCGGCACCAGCAAACATCATGCGGTCATGCAAGCTGCCAGCGGTTTCATCCTTATCTATAGCAAGTGCAACTTGCTTAAGAACGTTTCCCGTATCAATTTCATGCTTCAGTTTAAACGTTGTTAATCCAGTTTCTTTCTCCCCGTTGATAATCGCCCAATTAATTGGTGCGGCACCACGATAATTAGGCAGTAAAGAAGCGTGTAGGTTTATCGTTCCGAATTTGGGCATATCCCAAACCGCTACCGGTAACATTCTAAAGGCAATGACGACTTGGATATCAGCGCTTAAACCAGCGAGCTCTTTTTGAAAGTCTTGATTTTTGAGGTTTGTAGGTTGTAAAACTTTGATGTCGTGATCCAGCGCATATTGCTTGACAGCTGAATACTGGAGCTTCATGCCTCTACCACTTTTTCGATCTGGAGCTGTTATGACACCTACAATGTTATATCCAGCTTCGTGAAGCGCTTGAAGACTCGGGACTGAAAATTCTGGTGTTCCGATGAACACAACACGCATATCCCGTCTTTCCATTACTTAATCCCCATGAAACAACGTTTCCATCGAATACCGTCAAATTTGCGACTTTCTACCTGCTGGCCATCTGTTGTTGTGAACTTCTTAACGTCATGACGCATAGACCATAGAACGAACCAAGCCTTACCAACCACATGGTTTTCTGGTACAAATCCCCAAAAACGAGAGTCGTAGCTATAATGTCGATTATCGCCCATCATAAAATAATAGTCCATTTCAAATGTGTATTCCGTAATCTCCTCTTGACCCATGTAAAACTTTCCTCCTCGCGTAGTAAAGTCTGGATGATTTTCATATTCCTGAATCAGTCTTTCATAGATGTCGTAGTTCGCTTTGGTTAATGTAACGGTTGCCCCTTTTTTAGGTACATAAAGCGGTCCATACCAATCTCGACTCCAACTGTGTTGTTTGCTTATTGGGAACAGATTACCATCGTTTTGACCAGGTCTGTGCAGAACGGTGTCAACGGTGTTTACCAAGCTATAATTTTGAACATTAGGACGATTAACATCATTTAACTGCATCAAGTAAATAGTAGAGTCACCATCTAACTCATAATCTGTAATGTCTTGTTCTTTAAGGAATTTATTGCCCATTCCACCCATGGTGTTTTTACGGACCAAATAACTGAACTGGCGCATTGGAGGAACGTCTTCTGCCACTCCATTGATATGAACGACACCACGTTTAACTGAAATAGAATCGCCTGGAATCGCAACACACCTTTTTATATAGTTTTCTTTTTTGTCTAATGGTCTGTCCAATCTTTCATCGGGCCAATTAAAGACCACAACGTCTCCATTCTTAATTTTTCCGAAACCTGGTAATCTATAATATGGGAACTTAATGGCTTCCGAGTAGGCTTTGGTGTTTATCCAAGGCATGGTATGATGAGCAAACGGGAAACTTAACGGAGTCATAGTTAATCGTGTACCATAACTCATTTTGTTGACAAATAGGAAGTCACCTACGAGCAAAGACTTTTCCATCGATGATGTAGGAATTTGATACAACTCGATAAACATGCTTCTGATTACCGTTGCAGCAATTACAGCGAACATAATCGCATCTACCCATTCCCCGACACGATGTAAATGTCTGAAGTTATATCGATATACATAGTATCCCCAAACCGCTAATTCCCAAATGACGAAAAATATAATACTTCCTACAACTGGTGCTTTTGCGCCAAAAAGTAAAATGCCTAGTATCAATAAGTTTAAAACTGTCCAGACGATTAAGACAACCTTCGTTCTTGTCCTAAATTCTTTAAATGTATCTATAGGGTTAAAATTCATTTCAATTATAAGTTTAGTAAGTCGTTCATTGTATATACCCCGGTTTTATTAACCATAAATTCAGCTGCCTTAAGCGCGCCGGCGGCAAATCCTTGTCGACTATGTGCTGTGTGTGTGATTTCAATTGTGTCAATGTCGCTTCCAAATTTGACGGTATGCGTTCCAGGGACATTTACTTCCCTGAACGAACGAACACTCAATTCTAGTTCATTGGAAATTGAACCTTGGCCATTTTCATGATGAACCCATTCGTATTTTCTACTAAGTTGATCCAACATCTTTTCCGCTGTAGTAATTGCCGTACCACTTGGCGCGTCCAGTTTTTGTGTATGGTGTATTTCGTCTATACTTGGTTCGTATTCAGCATAACTACTTAAAAGCTTACTTGCCTGTTCCGTAATTTTCCAGAACAGGTTTACACCAATACTGAAGTTAGTTGCCGTAAATAGGCCACCTTGCTTTGATTCAATATAGCTTTTTGCTTCTTCAAAATGATGATACCAAGCTGTAGTTCCAACAACAACGGGAACGCCTGCATCTCCACATTTTTGAATATTAGGCAACGCAGAGTCAGGTGTGCTAAACTCTATGGCGACATCTGCTAACCCAAGTTCTTGAATCGTATACGTGTCATCCTCTGATTTTAAAACAATTGTATGGCCTTTGTCAATTGCAATTTGCTCAATTGCTTTACCCATTTTACCATATCCGAGAAGTGCTATCTTCATATCTAATGGTTGCAAATCTACAATATTAATGACTTCTATTACCGATGATTTTGGGTTGTATATTTGCCTCTGTCACATGAAAAAAATTGTAATAATTAGCTTGTTTTGTTTGGCCCTGATTGGTGGCTTCTTGGCCTGGCTGGGTTACACCTATGTTGTTCAGGATAATGTCGTAGATACACCTGATGCCAGTCATGAACTGTACATAGGCGCTAATTGGACATACGATTCATTGTTATTCGGTCTGGACTCAGTTCTGATAAACAAAACATCTTTTGATAGAGTAGCAAAGGAGATGAATCTTCCGAATAAAATTAGACCTGGGAAATATCAGATAGCCAGTGATTTGGGTAACCGTGATTTGATAAACATCTTACGATCTGGTCAAACCAAAGATGTCAAAGTCATATTGACCGGAAGTATATCACGCAATCAGATTTTTTCTAAAATTACAGAACCTTTAGAGATCGATTCGTTGGACTTGACGAATATGTTCAATAACGATTCACTTGTCGAAAGTCTAGGTTACAACACTGAAAGTTGGCCTTGTTTGTTTATTGCCAACACCTATTTTTTTAATTGGGCTACCACTGCAGACCAGGTGGTTCAACGGTTTGTATCAGAGCATGCAGCCTTTTGGGACCAGGAAAGAACGACAAAAGCACAAGAAATTGATTTAACGCCAAACGAGGTGGTTATTTTGGCCAGTATTGTTGATTCTGAAACCATGATGGATACCGAAATGCCCATGATTGCTGGCGTATATTTAAATCGCCTACAGCAGAATTGGCCTCTAGGAGCCGATCCGACAATTCGTTATTTGATAAACGAAGAAGGTCGGCAACGTGTATTGTACAAAGATTTGGAAGTTGAGAGCCCGTATAACACCTATAAAAATTTAGGCTTACCGCCAGGTCCAATTTTATTGCCTAGTACCAAGGCTGTAGACGCGGTTTTAAATGCGGCCAATACGGAGTTTATGTTCTTTTGTGCTAAAGCTGATTTTTCTGGTTATCATGCTTTTGCCAGAACCAATACGCAACACGAAAGGAATCGGTCAGCCTATCGGCGTGCTTTAAATCAACGCGGAATTATGCGTTAATACCTTATATGCAAGTTGCTATCGTCGAACCTTTTTATTCTGGGTCCCACAAAACATGGGTTGATTCGTTATGCCGGTTTCTAGCTGCAGACTGCATTACATTTACGCTTCCTGGCAGGCATTGGAAGTGGCGTATGGGAGCTGGTGCGATCCAGTTAGCCAAAGATGTCAACCAATCCAATGAAGTAATTGATGTTTTTTTGGTTACCGACATGCTCGATGTTGCCGTTTTTAAATCTTTGTTGTCGGCGGAAAAAAGCAAAACTAAAATCGTTCTATACATGCATGAGAATCAGGTTGTTTATCCTTTTCAAACCTCTGATGAAGATAAAAACCGAGACCTCCATTATGGCTTAATAAACTATAAATCAATGCTTGCGGCCGATGCTGTGTGGTTTAATTCAAGTTTTCATCGGGATATCTGGTTTTCAGAGTTGGCGTTGTTTTTGAAGTTGTTTCCTGATGCTGGATTTCATTCAAAAGAGGCAGTAGCATGCAAAAAAAAGTCAACTGTTATTCCCTTGGGAATCGACTCTGCAACAATTGACTCAAATAGGGTTGATAAGAGTCAAACACCTGCTATTTTATGGAATCATCGATGGGAATACGATAAAAACCCAGACTTGTTTTTTAACACCTTGATACGCTTAAGTGACGAGGGTCATGCTTTCGATTTATATGTGATGGGGGAGAACTACAGCCAAAGCCCCGGAATATTTAAAAAAGCGAAAGAGCATCTCGACCACCACATCAAACATTGGGGCTTTGTTGACGACAGAAAAACATATTACGAGCTATTGTGGCGATGCAACATGCTTCCTGTAACCGCAAATCAGGAATTTTTTGGATTAAGTGTGCTAGAGGCAATGTATTGTGACGTACAACCTTTGTTGCCTAATCGATTGTCATACAGTGATTTATATAGTAGTTTGGATATTTTTTATTCTACAGACGACGATTTTTATTCTACACTGAAAACGATGCTTAGTAATTTTACCCTGCGTAGTTTTAGGACTGATGTTTCCTCTTATCATTGGAATATAGTTGTCAAATTATATGATGAAGAGTTGGTTAAAGTGCTACAGTGAAGTGTTGCTTATCTACACCTTCACGAATAAACACAATACCAAAATGGAAACAGTCTAAACTTAACGAAACACGATTGTCTGCTTTAATTTGATTCCAGGCATTGGTCATTCCTTGAGACCAATATATATCGTCGAAAACGATACAACCATTTGTTGATAACCGACTTACGATTTGATTGAAATAATCTAACGTACTTGTTTGTTGATGATTTCCATCTACAAAAGCAAAATCTATAGAGTCCAGTTCCTTTAGTAATAGTGGTAACTGTTCGTCGAATTTACCTACTCGAATATTTCCAAAAAAGCCCAAATCACTTAAATTGGATGAGGCAATTTCTGCAATTTCCTTCGCACCTTCTATGGTGGTCAATGTTGAATTAGGCGAGGCTCGAACCATATAGGCGTAACTAATTCCTAAAGATGTACCCAGTTCGATGGCGACATTCGGCTTTAGGTAAGTCAAAATTTTCGCTAGTGTTTCACACTGCGGTTTAGCTTTAGCTGATTTTTTGGCTATTTCAGACACTTTACGTGTGCGGTCAATTCCACTTGCGCCATAATCCTTAAAAGTGATGACGCGTTGGTCTTTAAATAGCTTTCGCCGCTTTTGTTCGATGTGGTCAAACTTTTTAGCATCTACTTTAGAGGTTTTTACATATTTGGCAAACTCAAACATAAAAGGGCTGTGAATAGACCTCCATGATTTTGCCTCTACCAGAAATTTGGCATACAGCTTAAGCCGTTTTAAAAACGAATATGGTTTATGAGTTTCCTGCATTTTCGGCTGCAGGCTTTTCATTCACTGACTTAATTACTTTGAGTTCTGCTTTTAATCTCGCTAATTGATCTTTCGTTTTTTCAATTTTCCCAGCAATTTCGTCTTTCAGCTTTTGCGCTCCTTTCGAACGACCGAAGAACTCCATGTTATTCTCTAACGTAGCAATCTCGCTTGAAAGAAAAGACATCTTCTTTTTAATTTTGTAGGCCTCATCCTTCAATTTCTGGTTGCCTGATGGCAATTGAGACAAGTTTGCATAGTGGGACTTGATTTGACCTTGTTTTAGGCTCTGTCGGTCTAACTTGAATTTATTAAACACGTCGTCAGAAACTTTACGATAGCGGTTATCTATGTCCTTCTTCTTTTTGATTGGGACAAAACCCACTTGATTCCATTCCTTCTGAATAGCCTTAAGGTCATTCAGAATTGACTCTGATTTACCGTTTTCTAGCAATGCGCTTAGCTTAACGATCAACGATTCCTTGGTTTCTAAGTTTTTTACTTCTTCTTCTTTTTTGCCTTCGAATGCTTTTTGTTTTTTCTCGAAAAATTCATCGCAAGCGGCTCTAAAGCGTTTCCAAATCACATTCGACACTTTATCAGGTACCGGACCTACTTCTTTCCACTCGCGCTGTAGTTTTTTTAGTTCGTTGGTAGCAAAATTTAGGTCTTCACTGTCTTTAACTTCTTCTGCTCTTTTACAGATATCTTCCTTAATGATAAGATTAGCCTTACGCTCATTGTTAATCTGCTTGAAGAAGGCGCTCTTATTATCGTAAAAGCTGTTGAATGACTTACGGAAAGCTTTCCATACAACTTCATTTTTCGAACGTGGAACAGGACCTATTTTTTTCCATTCATTCATAAGCGCATCAAGAGATGCCGCTTTTTCTTTCCAATCTTTAACTTTTTTAGCACTGGTTTGTGCAATCAAACTTGCTTTCTCAACCAATACTTCCTTCAGTTCTAGATTCTTGTTTCGTTCCCCTTCAAGTGCATCGAACACAGCTTTTTTCTGTTCGTAAACTTTGTCACACGCTTCGCGGAAACGTTCCCAAATCTCTTTATTGAATTCACGCGGCACGGGTCCCGTATTTCTGAATTCTTCCTGGTACTTATTTAGAAGTATAAAACTCTTCTTTAATGAGTTTTCCGAACTGAGGGCGTCAACTTTTTTAGTAAGGTCTATTTTAACTTCTAGGTTCTTTTTTCTGTCTAACTCTTTAAGCTCTATGTTGATTGAGTGATTGTCGTAAAACTTGTCGAGTAAAAAATGGTAAGAGTCCCACAGGGCTTGTACCTTGTCTGCAGGTAATACCCTTATGCCACGCCATTCTTGCTGCAACGCCTTTACGTCATCAAGGCTTTTTTCTGTTTCGTCGGATTCGGTTATGCCTCTCAGTTGTTCTAATAGTGCTTCTTTTTTCTTGAAGTTTTTTATTTTTTCTTCTTCAATTCTCTGGCGTTCTTCATGTCTAGCGTTTTTGGCTAGATTGAAAACCTCTTTAAAACGGTCGCGATAAGAAGCGTCATCGTGTTTTAAGTTATCAGCTTCATCACCAGACTCTATATGTGCTTGAAGTGCTTGTTTCTTTTCAGAGCGCAGGATATCGTTAAATAGTGGCCTAATCTGTTTCAACCTGTTAAAGGCATCACGCGTGGTTAGCTTTTGCGTCGACTCAATAGCAAGACTTAGCAATTGATCTTTATTGAGTTGTTCTAGATCTATGGAGTGGTCGATTTCCATTTCAGAAGATTCATCAGCATCATCTTCATCAATTTCTGTTTCTTCTTCCTCTTCATTAGCTGAAACGATGTTTTTAGCCACGTCTTTCGTGTCTTCTTCAACGGTTGTTTCTGCTGGTGTTGCCTCCGCGGCAATAGGATCCGTGTTTTCTACTTGTTCTTCAACAGTAGAAGTTTTTTCTGATTCTGTATTAGGCGCGGAAGGAGATTGATCAACGGATCCATCGGTGTTGCTGATGGCTTCGTTATCTATTTTAGGTAGCTCTTCTTGAGACATGTTAATTCTTTACTTCTCTTTTAAAAGGTGCAAAAATGGTACTTTTGAGACGAAAAGCAAACAGCCTTGAAGTAATATGAAGAAAGGCTGATGTAATAAGCATTTACGCACCTTGTTTGAGCGTAAAACCAGCAATAAACGAACGAATTATATAGAAATTAATGGATATTAAGATAATTGAATGTCCACGTGATGCAATGCAAGGTTTGGAGTGGTTCGTTCCAACCCAAACCAAAATCGAATATATTAATGCGTTGCTAAAGGTTGGATACCATACATTGGATTGCGGAAGTTTTGTTTCACCAAAGGCCATCCCTCAAATGCGTGATACGCAAAAAGTGCTTGATTCGATTGATGAAAGTGATACACGACTTTCAGTAATTGTTGCAAACAAACGAGGAATTGAAGATGCGGTAAAACACGAACGGCTTGATTATCTGGGGTTTCCATTTTCTGTTTCTGAAACTTTTCAGCAACGAAATACCAATTCTTCAATTACGGATAGCTTAGACGTTGTACGCTTCCTTGTTGATCAAGCGGGATCACAAAACAAAGAAGTTGTCATCTATATATCCATGGGATTCGGCAATAATTACGGAGACTATTGGGGGCCAGAGATTGTTGAAGAGTGGGTAGGCAAAATTGCCGACCTCGGAGTGGATTCATTTTCGATAAGCGACACTGTTGGGGTTTCAAATGCTGAGTCCATACAGTCTGTTTTCAAACAGTTAAATGCGAGTTTTACAAAACCAGAATTTGGAGCACATTTTCATACAAGAGCGGATGATTGGGAGGAAAAGGTAGATGCCGCATGGCGAAATGGTTGTCGGCGATTTGATGGTGCAATCAAAGGTTTTGGTGGTTGTCCTATGGCAGAAGACAATCTAGTAGGGAATATGCCGACGGAAAATTTAATTCAATATCTTGACCGCCATGGGGTAAGTCATGGATTAGACGTGAAACGATTTAACGATGCCATGAAAATGGCGAACAACATATTTGGATAAATAAGGAATTATGAAACACGTAATTTTTATACTCATTTTGGCGTCACAAACGTTGTTTACTCAAGCTCAAGTTACGTCAGTTTCTCCTGTAACACTTAATATGAGCCAAGGTATCCAGAGCGGATTTAAAGTGCTGATTCCAGAAGTGAAGGCAAAAGATGCGCAGCGAGATTGGGAGAAATTAATGAAGCAATATGGCGGGAAAACGCTAAAAGTGTCAAAATCTAGCGATTTGGTGAGCTCTAATGTGCTTATTCCTTCTTTAGAAGATACGGCAATTCAAGTGTTTTCAAATTTCAATAGTACACCTGAAGGTGTTTACTTAAGTGTGTTTTTGAAGTCAGGAAACCAGTATTATCATTATAATTCAGATAAAAGTCCAGCGATCCAATCGATACTTAAAAAATTCGCAACGGGCGCAGCTTTCGATGCTGTGTCTAAACGTTTAGACCAAGAATCCAAGGAGCTCAATAAGTTGGAAAGGGAAAAGAGAAATTTGGTTAAGGATAAGGAAACATACGAGAAGGAAATTAAACGCGCCAAAGAAACCATAGAAAAACGCGAAAAAGACTTGGTTGAGAATGCAGACGTACAAAAGAAAAAACAGTCTGCAATCATTGAGAAAAAGAAAATGATCAACAAGACTAAAGTGGAATTGGGTAAATACGATAAATGAAACAACGTTATTTATTCGCTTAGGGTTTACCAACCCTATAACCCGTCCTACTTTTTCGGCTGATCTCGATAGCTCTCGGGAGAAAATCGATTTTAGAGCTTGTCCGACCACTGGCGGACTGATAAGCCTATGTTGCGAAAAGTTATTCGCGATGTTTAAGAAGAAAATAGTAGTTGTAAATCAAAATTAATTCCTGATCACCAGCCTACCTTTCGGTAGCCTCTGGCTTTTTCGTTTTACCATCTCCTTGGAGCGAGCTCCAGTCGTGGTAAAAACAAAAAATCCCGACTAAATAGTCAGGATTTACTCGAGGTCTCGAGCGGATTGCTCTGCGTTCCGGTAAACGATTTTATGGGTGTACAAGCAAATCCAGTCTACCTATCGGTAGCCTTTGTCTTTTCTATTTTTCTGGCTCTTCGGAGCAAGCTCCATTCACCATAAAAATAGAAAATCCCGATCACATAGATCAGGATTTGCTTGAGGTCTCGAGCGGATTCGAACCGCTGTGGAAGCTTTTGCAGAGCTCTGCCTAGCCA
>Ga0055584_100004183_pt1 | contig 14165 bp, 2 predicted proteins | sample OSDHelmetaG_FD_58716 | JGI IMG/M metagenome (GOLD analysis project Ga0055584, IMG submission 58716) | Pelagic marine sediment microbial communities from the LTER site Helgoland, North Sea, for post-phytoplankton bloom and carbon turnover... | ecosystem: Environmental > Aquatic > Marine >... | reverse complement strand
CCTCGCACTGGTAAGCCTTTCGGTCATTCTGGAGATATCACTGTCACTTCAGCTCTCGGAGTCGAGTTTACTGCGGGAACTGGAACCGACGCATACGGAATGATCGGTCACGGTGGCCGATCCACGCAAGGTGATCATGAGGGTGATGTTTCTGTGATTGCTCAGAACGGCGACATCATTTTCGATCGCGACGCTTTTCAGATCAATGAGCGTGGACGCGACATCACAAACCGTGGACATCGCGCTCATCTCCAGATCGGTCATGGCGGAACTCGCTATGTTGGCGGGTCGACTGGTGATGTCTACGTGGAGTCGTCCGGCGACATTGAATTTTATGGAGGACGCCAGGAGTCTTACGCCATGGTTGGTCACGGTGGTCGTGGGGAAGATGGATCTACCTGGAACAACGGACGACAGCGAAACACCCAGGCGAATGGAACTCACTCGGGCGATATTACGGTTGTTGCCGGTGGAGACATTACCTTCCGCAGTGGATTCTCGCCTCGCGGTCAAAACTTCTCTCAGATCGGTCACGGCGGATATTATCAGCTTGCTGATGTAGTTGATCCCGGCGGTCTTCCGAATGGTCCTTTGGTTGGTGGCGGAGCTCCCAGTTCAGATCAGGAGGGACATAATGGGGATATTATTGTCACCGCGGGAGGATCAATCTCCTTCAAGGCGGGTGCGGATACCCTGCGTGAAGGTCAGGAATACTTCGAGACGAACTCATTCGACGCCTGGTCGACCATTGGTCACGGCGGTTACTTCTCAAAGGGAGATCATCATGGAACAATTGATGTGACGGCGACAACGGGTGACCTGGAGTTCGAAGCTCGCGGAGGATGGGATGCTGTCACGATTATTGGGGCAAATGGCAATGATGCTCCTCGTTTTAACAGTACGGAGGACAACGGAAGAGTCGGTTTCCGCAACTATGCAGGAATCGGGCATGGCGGTGTTGACGCGACCCACAATAACAACTCGGGCGACAACTGGAACAATTCCGGAAAAGAGGGAACGGGTATCGGTGTCGACTACGGCAATGGCGAGTCTGACATCACCGTGACTGTGGGTGGAGACGTCATCATGACCGGTGCGATGGAAGCCACTGCTGGACCTGCTCTTCCTATTCAGATCTTCCAGGATAATGGAGCTGGAAACCCGAATATCGGGGCTGTTCAGAATACCTATTTCCTGATGAATCCGCTCTTTGCGGGAACCGCCTCCGGGTTGACCACTGGTGTAGTGATCACAGCAGACTCGGTCAATGATACTGGATCAACTGATTTTGCGACCATCGTAGGAGATGGCGCAACGGATTTGGCTACGCTGATTACCGGCTACAATGCGAATACGACCGGCAGTCAACCGCAGCTTGCATTGCATGCTTCCAGTGATGGGACGCAAATATTGGATTCAGGCGTCGTTATTGCGGTCAGTCCTTTTGCAACTTTCAGCGGTAATCCGGCCGGATCGTCCCAGGCTGTCGTTCTTCGTGCGCAGAATGTGGGGGCCGATGTTACCGCAGCCCTCACTGGTGATGGAGTGAATACGCTTGCTCAGTTGAGGGATGCTTGGAACACAGCCAATCCCAATAATCAGATTGTCCTGGAATTGGGTGACGACACCAATGTTATCGCAGATGGAGAAGTGATGACGCTTGGCAACGGAATTGGTATACAGACGACTCCGAACCAGCAATACAGTCAGCATTACGGCCGTCTTCTTCGCGTTCAGCGGGACAATGGAGAGGTTTGGACAATGCCTGATGCGGTTTTGTCAGCGGAAGACTCCTATGTGCAGATCGGAAATGGTGGGCGCAGCAGTGACTATCGCGGAGGCATTGATGGTGAAGGTCACCGTGGAAACATAGTCGTGAATGCAGGCGGCAGTCTCTTGATGCATGCTGGAGACATCGAACCCGCAGTCAGCGTGAATCAGTCTGTTACGATTCAGGTCCAGAACTACAAGGGTGTAGATGGAGCCGGTAACACTGCAGCTACGGTTGGTGGTGGAACCTTTCACGGAGACGGTTTTTACGGCGTTGGACCTGGTATTGCAGGAAGCGCGGCTGACTATATCCGAAACGCAAACGGAAATGCTGACCGCGGGCAGATGGATGATCAATCGCTTGGACAACGCCGATATGTGCAGATTGGAACCGGCGGATGGGGCGCACGAGGCGATCACGTAAGCAATATCACAGTTAATGTTCTAGGGGATATTGAGCTGCACGCTGGCGAAGGAAGAGAAGACTATGCCCAGATCGGTAACGGCGGTTACCAGTCTGACGGAAACGATAATGACAACCTCCGCGCTGACGATGACGGCAACAGTGGAACGGTCGTAGTCACCGCAGGTGGAAAAGTCGAGATTCTTGGAGGTGGTCGTGACGGCAATGTTGTTGGCGCCCGTGGCACCGATCCAGCCGTCATATCCGGAAATGATGACCATGCTCGCGGATCCTACGCCCAGATTGGCCATGGAGGTGCTCTTGTTGGAGGAAATCACAGCGGAGATATTTCTCTTCGCGCCGGGACGGGAATCGATATCATAGCTGGTTCCAGTCCCCGCGGTGCCTACGGCATGGTCGGTAATGGTGGCTATTGGGCTCGGTCGGAGAAAGTGACAGGCAATATCTCGGTCGTGACTGCGGCAGGCGACATTACCCTGGAGGGTGGAAAGCCAATTGTTGATTCCGAGACTAAACTGGGGGGGCTGGATAACACTGGGCACATTTCCACGGCTCGCGAAAGCTTTGCCATGATTGGAAATGGCGGATTCGACGCTGACGCTCAATCGGGTAGCGGCCAGAATAACGATGTTGGAAGCGGTGGAAACTCCGGCGACATCACTGTCGTTGCTGCAACTGGTTCAGTTATCCTCAGGGGAGGAGGAGATGTGACTATTTCCGCCAACAATGACAACTATCGCGCAAATTACTCCCACATCGGCAATGGTGGGTCCTTTACAGATGGTGATCACACCGGAAGCATTCGAGTTTCCGCGGGAAGTGATATCAGCGTGACTGGTGGCTCCGGCGGGCGTGAGGCCTTCAGTCAGATCGGACATGGCGGTTATGACTCCGACGGTGATCATGTGGGAAGTATTGATCTGGAAGCGGGTGGGAACGTGCTGCTGACTCGTGGAGACGGGCTAAATAATCCATGGTCCAAGGTGGGTCACGGTGGGCAGGCTTTTGGTGGTCGCAATAATAATGGTGCGGGCACTCGAACTGGAGACATTACCATTAGCGCCGGGCTGAATTTTAATTCAACTGGAGGATCCGTTGGGCACGTAGATTCCAAGAATGATGGCAACCTCTTCGCTTATGCCGATGGAAATACGTTTATTGCTGTGAGTCGTAATGATCCCTTTGGTGGGGGTGCGGGTAATTTCATCACGGATGCAGCAACTGTAATAACAAGTGCCGGGTTCGGCGCTGGTAGCGAGTTGCGCATTTACATGCCTGACTCATCCGCGAATATGATCGCCTCGGGCACTATTCTGAACAATACGGAATATACTCGCACGCCTGCTCCTGATTCTGGTCGAAATGACGAGACGCTAGCTGTTGAACATACGCTTACGATTGGCGTGGATGGTGAGCCTGTTGGTGACTTTACTCCGGAGGGGCCGTATCCAACGAACAACTTTGGCCTGTATAACATCTATTATGGTGGGGATGCTCCTCCGACTGGCCCAACCGGCCCAACCGGCCCAACCGGCCCAACGGGTCCTCCGTTTGTCCCTTATGTAACAGGTGACTTCCCCGCATTCTTCACGAGTCTGTTCTACGACACGTTCGATCGTCAATACGGACTCTACGAGTATGACGGTTACGAAGGTCAACTATCATCGATCGGTATTCTGGACGCAGTTGACTCAGCAGCAGCGCAAGGGATTGACGAAGATGATGAAGAAAAACGTCGCCGTCGCTCCGGGGAAGGTGAGAAGGTTGGCAAGTCCGGCGTCACCTTTCATGTCTTCGAACCGGGAACCAACAAGTATTCCAGTTACGCCGTCTTTGGTTACCCATCAGCTTTTCTTAGCGTGACTCAGTAGTCACGGCGTCCTGAATAACGACAATTTACGGTAGAAATAGCAACATCAGAACTGCTTCAACTTCCTCTCATTTATAATCATGAACTCGAAAATCTTCGGAAAGCGTATCAAAGCGGGAGTGCTCTTGGTGCTTCTCCCATCCTTTGTCTTTCTCGGCACGCCTCTCGAGGCAAACCCGAGGGGTGGACGCGTTGTCCACGGTGACGCCACGATCCAGCGAGTCAACGCGAACCAGCTTCGCATTCACCAGCGTTCGCAATCCGCCATCATCAACTGGGACGACTTCTCGATTGCCACGGGGGACCTCACGCGATTCAGACAGCCGAATCGGAATGCGTCGGTTTTGAACCGCGTCACAACGGGTAACGTTTCTCAAATCCATGGTCAGCTTAAGGCAAACGGAAACGTCTTTGTGGTTAACCCCAACGGTATTGTGATTGGGCAGACCGGTGTCGTTGATGTGGCTGGTAATGCAGTGTTCTCCACCTTGGATATTGATGACGAGGATTTTCTTGATGGAGGAAATAACCGTTTCTACGGTGACTCGACAACTGGTGTTACAAACCGGGGAACCATTTCTTCGACCAACGGAGATGTGATCCTTCTGGGTGGATTTGTGGACAACGAAGGTGGGCAGATTGGTGCGCTCAACGGAACCGTAGCGCTTGGTTCAGGTGGAGATATTCTGGTTCGCGAAGAAGCAGGATCAAAAATCTCAATTCAAGGTGGATCCGATTACGATGGAACCGGTGTGAGTAATACCGGCACGATTCGAGGAGCTTCTGCTGAACTGAAAGCTCACGGAAACGTCTATGCCCTGGCCATTAACAACGGGGGTGCGATTCGTGCTTCCGGAGCGACTCGCTCCAACGGCCGTGTTCGTCTTAACGCTTCCGGAGGGAGTGGAAATATCAATTTGGGCAACAACTCAACGATTGTTGCCCGCTCGGGGTCAAATGGAGGGTCGGTTGAAGTTACCTCTGCTGCTGGCGATGTGACAGTCGGCGGTTCTGTTGACGCATCCGGTGCCGGGGCAGGAGGAAATGTTTCCATATCGGGACGCAATGTGACTCAAGAGATCGGCTCTACCGCAGATGCCTCTGGTGCTCTTGATGCTGGCACGGTCAGTATTGATGCCGAGAAACTGACCACCATCAGTGGTGCTGTTACTTCAGAAGGTGAGTTCGGAGCGGGTGGAAACGTTGATATCACTGGTTACAGTATTTTGATCAATGATGGAGCTACAATTTCCGCGAACGGAAACTCAGCTGGTGGTACCATTCGCATTGGTGGTGATTTTCAGGGTCGAGACACCGGCCTGAGAGAGGCTGATCGCACATCTGTTGGAGAAGCTCAGATCTCCGCAGACGCCGCTGCCGGTGACGCGGGAACTGCAATTGTTTGGGCAAACGGGGACACGATGTTCTTCGGAGATATTTCAGCGAACGCAAACGGCGCGGTAGGAAATGGCGGATTGATTGAGGTTTCAGGAAAACATCATTTACTCTATGACGGGAATGCCTCAGCTACTACGCTTGGAGGTCGCAGCGGAACAGTTCTTTTCGATCCGGGTGATGTAGTGATTGGTGCGGTAGGAGCGAATCCTGCGCCACTTGGTTCGCCTATTTTTGATTCCACGGTGTCGAGGCAGGCAATTAATGAGACCTTGCAGGGCGGAACAAGCGTTCTGATCGCAACGGAGAGCGGTAGCATCACTTTTGAAAGTCCCGGGAATGGCGGTTTTGACAACGATGGTAACGCTATCAATGACCGCCATCGTTCCATTCAGTGGACGAACTCCCTGGCCAGTTTTGGCGCCTTCGCCTCTGAAAACATCATTATCGAGAACCACATTCGCACTTCGGGAGGTGGATCGATTAACTTGATGGCTGGTTGGAGCGGTCTGGAAAATGACGGAGTCCTTTCGTTCGACCCCCAAAGTGCGTGGGATTTTTATGTGGGGCAGGGACAGTTCGGTGAAGGTGGTGGAAGCATTTTTGTTGGAAATACCAACATGAATAGGCACTTGATTGTGGGAAGCCGCTTTGGAGACACCAATCTGGCTGCCTTTGATGTTCGGGTTCAGGGGTCTAATACCAACAGCTACAATCGATTCGCTCAGGTGGGATTCAACGATATGGGGAATGTTTTTGCGCCTCGATTAAATAATGGTGGCGGTATTGTTCTCGACCTTACTGACAGTTTGGGAAACTGGTATCTCAGTGACGGCTTGAACGACTCAACTTTCAGCGGTGGTGCGCTCGACGATAACGTTCTGGATGCCCTAACATCGATGCCCAGTAATGGTGTGGGTAGCCCGATCGTTGGGGTTGTCGGAATGTTTGAGGTCGATAGGAACGGCGACGGGATTGCTGACGGAGTTCGCGGTATTGGCAGCGCCGCGGAGGATACCAGCGATGGGGTTGTTGACGGAATCTTACAGGATACGTTCATTCCCTACGCCAACCACTATGATAGTGCAGGTTCCGGAAACTGGTGGTGGCAGCAGATTGAGCAGGATGCCGGACTCGCAGCGGATGGCGTCACTATGCTTACAGGTAGTCTTGAAGTTCAAGACCCGCTTAGACTTGGAGGGCTTCGCCCGGAAAATGGTGCCGGTTCCGATATGAACGGGGCTGACATCAATGTGCTCGCGAGGGGTAATGTTCTCGTCGGAGCAGGAAGTGGACGGGAGCATGTCAGTGCTATGATTGGTCACGGCGGCAATGGTCGTGCTTCCTGGGGTGGTGCCAATTCATCAGTTCGCGATAATGGTAATGAGACGGTAGGGAATGCGAGATTTTCCGATGCCGGCATTGAACGCAACCAGTTGGAGCGGAGATGGACGGTCAACGGGTCAACCGCAGATCGTAATTCAACTTCCATTGCCCGGTTAGCCCCTGTCTACGGAAACATCAACGTGCTCGCCGGAGTTGACGTATCTTTCGGAGCGAGCGTGAGCCACACAAATGGAACGGTTACGGCTACTGTGGGCACTGGAGGAAGTGTTGTTGTTCGTGCAGCGAATCAGGCTTTCGAAACTTCAAACCAGTCATTTAATTCGTTTGCGCAAATCGGTCACGGCGGAATTGGACAATTCGGGGAATTCTACGGCGATATTTTTGTTGAGGCAGGTGGTGAAGTGATTCTCGAAGCGGGTAACGCGACCCGTTCTCACGCAACAATCGGTCACACCTTTAATGGGCACGCCTACTGGAATCCAACCAGTGTAATCGATCAGCAGATTCGCTTTTTCGCGACGACAGGTGACTTCGACAACCCGAATCTCAGAAGAGGTGAGTTGTTCTCCGGGGTGAACACAACGGGATTTGACCCTGCCTTGGATCCGGTAGCCACAGAGCGATACACTCTTGCAAATTATCCTCTGGATGATCCAGGACCTGATTCGGTTCCCGGTACGGCAGATGATATTAATGCGGCGCTCGGATTCAATCCTCTCCATTATTCTCGAGGATTTGCTGGTCGAGGAGGACACAGTCAGGGAACAAACTCTTTGGCGCCTCTTGATCTGGCTCCAGTCGGGCCGGTAACGGTCAACGCTCTAAACGGCTCTGTTGTGAGTGGCCTTCACGGGGATGTTACTGTGATCGCTGGATCCGGTGACGTTGATGTGATTGCTTACAGCACTCCGGAAGACGTCGTTATCGGGGGCCGCAACGGTGCGGGACGTGACCGTCGCTTTGCCGGTATCGGACATGGAGGTAGTAATTTCTCTTTCTGGACAGAAGGGTCCGGTTATATCGGAATCGATGGTGTTCCCGATGCGCAATTGGCAGGAAATCCTCTGAGACCTGACGCACGAGAAATTGTCGTTTGGGAAGCAGGAACAGACCAGACCGGAGCCAACCCGGACACAACGACGGGTTCACGATCTCAGGTAGGTAACATCGGTAGTGATCGTGGTCGTTCCATGCTCTATATGTCAATTACGGGCGACATCAATGTTCGGGCAGATGAAAATATCTCGGTTGTCGCTGGTAATGACGTTTATGACTATGCTCGGATTGGACACGGTGGTGCCGAAGTGGCCGATTCTGAAACATCTTCATTCATGCTGGGTGATATAAGCGTCCAAGCCGGTGGTGATCTGATCGTTCAGGGTGGAGGTTCAGTTCCTAACAACGCTCGTTTCCGCAACCAGAGGAACTTCGATATGCATGCTTGGGCCATCGTTGGTCACGGCGGCTACCGAAACGGGTTTTATGATTTTACGGGAGATATTGATGTGAGCGTCGATGGGAATGTCACGATTTCGGGAGGAGCTCACACCGATTCAGGTGCCAAGATTGGTCATCAGACCGTCGAAAGTTGGGGTCAGTCAGGTGGCGATTTTTCTCGCGATGAGAATTTCCGCAGGGACAGTGTCTCAACGGATGTTACTTCAACACTTTCCAACGCAGGAGCGACGATTGATTATACGCTTGTAACGGCAGCTAATCCTAACTACCTGACGCTGCCTGCGAATCGCACCTTTGACACGGCTGGAACTTCGATTGGAGATCGCAACACCGCGAATATCAACGTTCGTGCGGGCGGAGGAGTGACTCTGAATCACCTGGCTCTCGGCAATCGACTCAACGCGAGGCAGATTCAGTTTCAGGCCGATGAGCCCGGTTCCACTGAAACCGTTGATCCTGATAACCAGGGGCAGGGAGCGAGAACAAGGCGCGGCTTTTCCATGATCGGTCACGGTGGCCGTGGGGTTGACTCGTTCCGGGAAACGAACATCAATGCCAACTACGGCGATAAGGCTGGAAACATCACCGTGATTGCTGAGTTAGGGGATATTACCTTGGAAAATGGAGCTGGAGAGCAGCGTTGGACCAGAATTGGTCACGGTTTTGACAGAAACGACCGTGTAGACGGAAATACGGCAGCATACTCCCGCGGTGTCGAGATCATCGGTGACATCACAGTTTCAGCTTCAGGAAACATCTCGGTCAATGCATTGGCTGCCGATGCAAATGAGCAGGATGCGAACACGGATGCTCTTTTCGGCCCGGCAGCGCCTTCTCGCTGGAACCCCGTCGCAATTGGACATGGTGGTGTCTTGAATAACCTTGACTTGGTTGTCTTAAACGATAGTGAGAATGTGAATGGCATTCTTGCCAGTTCAAATATCGCTATCAATGCCGGTGGTGATCTGGAAGTCCTTGCAGGACTTGGTACGGAAGCATCTTTTGCGCAAGTCGGACATGGTTTTGCTTCTGATCAGGGTAATGATGCTGCTCGTAGATTGGGACAGGCGACTGGGTTTAACGGTGACATTTCGGTAAATGTTCTCGGTGATCTTTCTGTCATCGGAGGTCCGAGTGCATGGAGCGGATTGCCCGATGGAACGACTGATAATGCAGGTCAGAGCGTCATCGGTGCATTTGCTGCAATTGGAAACGGCGGATATCAACTGGATGCTCCTGCCACAGGCGACATCAGCATTTATGTTGGAGGCGACGCTACGATTGCTGGACAACAGGTAGCCGATACGGAGTCTACCGATGAAGTTGCTGGGCCTTACAATGTTTTGAACCCCGATACAGGCTTCCTGACGTCTGCTTTTAACTTTGGAAAAGTGGGACATGTCTCTGCGGAGAACTCAAATCGACAGGGCGGCAATGGTGACCTTGTTACCAATGCGAATATGAAGGGGGACATCACGGTTGTTGTGAATAGCAATCTTGCTGTGCTCGGTGGCACAACACCAGATGTTGATGAGCAGACAATTTACGGTGCCTTCGCCCAGATTGGTCATGGAGGACCTGGTATTGCCGGAGACTTGGACGGGAACATCACTGTGCTCGTGAGAGATCAACTCACAGTCACAGGTGGCAGCGACATCGAAGATGGTGACGGGCGCACGACACGGGCGCTGAACAACTACGCGATGATCGGAAATGGAACGCGAATCTACGATCCGGTTCCCTCACCAGGTGCGCTCTTCCGTGCTGATGGTCTGGGCATACGTGGCGGTAACATTGTTGTTGCCACAGGTGGAAATGGAACCTTTACCGACGCTCTGATCGGTCATGCGGATCCTGCGGTTTCGACCCAGACAACTTTCGGAAATACTCAGGTGGCAGTCAGCCGTCTCAATCCGTTCTTCGGAGGAGGTGGGCTTTTCACTGCGACAGAGAATACGGTATTTTCCAGTGGCGGGCTCGGTGCTGGTTCCCAGTTGGAACTCTACATGCCCGCTCGTGCCAACAACCTTATGGATAATACCGTTCGGCTGAACGAGGTTACCGCGGGTTACAACGTGGAGCCTGGTAATTTCGAGGATCCGTTCCCAGGAACAGGAATTTTCGCCGGACGTGATGACGAAGTCTACCTCACCCCAGATTTGTGGTGGGACCAGGCAGGTGTTGCTGCAGAGGGTGGAATCCTTGGCGCAGGGGTATTCCCAACAGACGCTTCTGGAGATCAGGGAGGTGCGATCGCCAGTGTTGCTGATCCCGGTGGTCTCTTCAATTTTACCTCACTTGTTGCTGGTGCACTCGGATCCTCCGCACCTGCTTATCGGGGCGGAAACGGAGTCAGTGGATCTGGTAACTACACGATCTACTACGATGCAATTGAGTTCGTGAAGACAACACTGCCAGAACCTCCGCTTCCTCCGACGGTGACTGTTCCACCAACGATCTTTGATTTCGCTCCATTCATATTCACAGAGAAGTTCGAGTCGTTCGAGCGCTTCACGGAGTTTCTCGACAATGAACTTGCGGGCACTCCTGATTACACTCTCTTTGCGGGTCTGGGGCTCTTTGAAACCGATGAAGGAACGATCGAAGAGTCGGGAGCTTGGAAGGTTGAGAATCGACTCGACAACATGTTCGGGTCTCGTCGCGACTCCTTCTCTGATGAGGAGGAAGCCGAAGAAGAAGAACGTCGACGCAAGCGTGGCGGACAGGTCGGTTCAATCGGTCTCACCTTCTACGTCTTTGAGCCGGGAACGAATCAGTATTCGAGTTACAGAGTCCTCGGAAATTCACTTGGATCCTTCTATCCGGCGAACTAATACTTCAGAATTCCGAAATAATAGAACTGTCAAAATTCTGAATATTCCTCTTGCGAATCTGTCCGTACTCTTTCAAGATCGATGGTGGTGGAGTGTAAATATTCACCACCTTCTTTTTTGCCGCTAAGAATGAAGAAACTGGTCTACTGTACGATTTTGGGAATCATGCTCATTGCTATGAGCGAGACGGCTCATGCCCAGTCTTCTGAGTTGGGTGCTCTTCCCCCGATTCCGAACCTGGATCTGGGAGACCCGGAGCGTAAGCTTTCCTGGAAAGAGAAGCGGCAGTTGAACAAGCGCAGGGAAGAGGAGCGCTACTCCACCAGTATTTACCGGAGAGTGGAAGCAGACACGGGTGGAGCTACACTGGGCCAGCGACTGAAGGGGAGTTCGGAAAAGTCACAAGAAGTTCGTTCCTTTCCGACGGAAATTGATGTCGACAATGTGATTGCCTCCTACGACGACGCGATGACTTCGAGCGGTGCACGTCTTAAGCCTTTCGGCGAAGAAAGCGAGTACTGGGCCGGAATGCCTGAAGCACCCCCGGAAGAGACGCTTATTGTTCTTCCTCCAATGCCAGACTTGAGAACGCCTGATCAGGTGACTCGGCGTGAGCGAATTCGGAATGCAAAGGTTGCCAAGTATGAAGCTCGAAAGGCCCAGCTGGAGCTGAAGCGCCGCGAAAAGGAGATGGCAAACGAGGCGACAGTAAACCGCCCGCCTGCTGACCCGTCAACGGCTCTTGTCCAGGTTGAGTCCCAGGCGATGATTGATCCAAATTACATTGGCAATCAGGAGGCACCTCAAAAGATTGATAACCAGGGAGCTCTGAAGCCTTTCAACGAGCAATCTACTTACTACAAAGATAACCAGATTGCCTATAAAGGAAACACACCGACTAATGCCGTGAAATTCTGGTGGAAGCGGGGTACGTCGGAACAGGGTGGAGGAGAGCCGGATAGTGCGAAGTTCCAATGGGATAATCCATTCCGTGGCACTCGTGACGCCGTTCAGCCTGTCAGCTTCACCCTTCCCGATAGTGATGGCGGTTACTCTTCTGTTACTCGGACCGAGGATTCGACACCTCTTACATCCAATCTTCGAGGAATCCGTGTGATCGACTCGACGCGAGATGTCGCCAAGAGTGGCATCGGTGGTGTTTCCGGCGTGCAGTCTTCGACTTTTGACCTGCCTCCCAAGGTCCAAGCTGTGTTGGAGTCTCGAATTGGTACCTCTTTGAACTTGGCCGGCCTGAATGAAATGGTTCGGGATGCGGTGGTTGCGTATCGTAAGAGTGATCTTCCTGTGGTTGATGTTCTTGTTCCTGAGCAGGAGATCACTTCCGGTGTTCTGCAGTTGGTCATTATTGAAGGCCGTCTCGGTGATGTTATCGTGGAAGGAGCAGCAGGTCGCGTTGAGGGCAGGGCACTTGCCAGCCAGATCAGGACCGAAAGAGGAGATGTAATTCGGGAAAGCCGCCTTACTGAGGATATGGCCTGGATCAACAAGCATCCCACTCGCCAGGTTGACCTGATCTTCAGCCCCGGTGATGACTATGGTGAGACTGATGTCATTCTTCGCAGTCAGGCATACAAAGAGCTTTCTGCCTACATTGCTTATGAGAACTCCGGAACCAGCCTGCTGGGTGAGAGTCGTGCTCTTTTCGGAACGAGCTGGACAGGGCCGTTGTTCTTCGGTCTGGATTCCATCCTGAGTTATCAGTTCACTACGAACTTTGACAACGGAGATGCTGATCTTCAAGGGCATAGCGGAGTTTTCTCTCAGTATCTTCCATGGCGTCACCAAGTTACCTTGCTAGCAGCCTATGTTGACAGCAACGCCCAGTTCGTGAGCCCAACGGGTGCGATCGTGAACACCGGTGGCGTGAACAAGCAGTTAAGTGGTCGTTATGCAATTCCGCTGCCAAATATCGGGCGTTTGACCCACGAGTTGGAAATCGGAATGGACTTCAAGTCCAGTAATTCTGATCTGGGAATTGGTGGGGGAGCGAATCCGATCCGCTTCGACACGACATCGGAAATTGTTCAATACAGCCTCGGTTACAATATTGTGGCTACTGACAATTCCGGTTCATGGAGAGTTGACACTGAAGTCGTTTCGAGTCCTGGTGATGCAACCTCGAAGAACCGTGACGCAATCTTTGCAGCTCAGCGTGGTGGCGCCAAGTCTAGCTATACTTACGGACGCGTTCTCATCGAGCGTGACCAGAAGTTGCCAAACGAGTGGTCGTTGCTTGCACGTTTGCAAGGACAGGCCTCCAATGGAAACCTACTTGCGAGCGAGACGATCGGAGCTGGTGGTTTTGACACGGTTCGTGGATTTGAGCAGCGAATCGTGCGAGGCGACAACGGAGTCGTAGGAACTCTCGAGCTTCGCACACCTACTGTTTATCCGTCCGTATTCTCTGGATTCAGCAACGTTCAGGATGGAGCGTTTGGACTTCTCTTCTACGATGCAGGCTCTCTCTCTAGTGAAGACCCATTCCCCGGCGAGCAGGACATTGGTATTGGTAGTGTTGGTCTGGGATTCCGCTATCAGCGTGAGGATTGGTTTACTCTCCGAGTTGACTACGGATTTCAGGTCACGGAGGATGGCTTTGAGGATGGCGCGAATGGACGCTGGCACGTTGGTGCACGTGCGACGTTCTAAGGGACGAAAAGATTCCTGCGCATAGCGAAGCTTTCAAATTTGGAGGCGGGATTCGAAAAGGGGCTTCAGCTTTCGTTCAGGAAGCAGAGGCTCTTTTTTAATGGTGATTTTGAAGCAATTTCAGAAGCGGTCGAGAATTGGCTGAAGAGCCTTTGAGAGCGTGGAACGGGCTAAAAATCCGTAACCCAGGTTCCTGAAGTTTATTTCCGAGCCGGTAGGGGCTCTGGAGACGTTTTGATGATCCATCCTCGATCAATGGGCATACTGTGAGCCCGCATTGGGTCTCTGGTGTTACAGGATTGGCGTTTGCGAGTCTGGAAACAGAGACAGAGATGGGAGGCAAAAATGATCTTACGGTAGGAGCTATGCAGGATTTCGTTTCGGAGAATTGGGGGGG
>Ga0055584_100004181_pt1 | contig 14169 bp, 12 predicted proteins | sample OSDHelmetaG_FD_58716 | JGI IMG/M metagenome (GOLD analysis project Ga0055584, IMG submission 58716) | Pelagic marine sediment microbial communities from the LTER site Helgoland, North Sea, for post-phytoplankton bloom and carbon turnover... | ecosystem: Environmental > Aquatic > Marine >... | reverse complement strand
TTTTTTGTGGAAATGACTTGGCGTATTGATCACTTTTTTCAGTCGCTTTAACTAAAAAACTTTCAGCTAATAAACCAACAATATAATACCCCTCAACAAACTGCCCTTGCGCATCAAATAAAAAACAACGATCAAAATCACTGTCCCAGGCAATACCAATATCAGCATTGTGTTCAATTACGGCATTTCGTGTGACGACTCTATTTTCGACTAACAATGGATTAGGGACACCATTGGGGAAGTTGCCATCTGCTTCATGGTGTATTTTGATAAATACTATCGGTACATTTAATTGTTTAAAAGCAGATTCAATTGCATCTAATGTAGGTCCTGCCGCGCCATTACCTGCATTTACAACCAACCTTAAAGGCTTACTTCGTAAAGAAAAATTACGAACATCAATATAAGTTAATAGGTGATCAATATAAGCTTGGTTAACATTATATTTTGAAAATACGCCCTTTTTTTCAACATCAATAAACTCATTATTTTCTGCTAATGCTTTAATGTCAAAAAGACCCGTATCACCACTAATCGGTTTCGAGTCTTCACGAACTAATTTCATACCATTATAATTAATTGGGTTATGACTTGCGGTCACCATAATACCGCCATCACAGCCTAAGTAACTAGTAGCAAAATAGAGATGTTCGGTGCCGCATAGGCTTAAATCAATAACACTTGTGCCTCCATCCATTAAGCCAGTGGCAAGTGCCAACTTCAATTCTTCGCTCGTTAAGCGTACATCACGACCAACAACCACTTTTTTAGCTTGAGTAAATTGTGAAAAAGCACGACCAATACGATAGGCAATATCAATATTGAGTTCATCGCCAAGCTTGCCACGAATATCATAAGCTTTGAAACAACTTAACCCCACCATTTACTTTATTCGCCCATATTTATCTTCAAAACGAACAATATCATCTTCACCTAAATAGCTGCCTGATTGCACTTCAATCATTTCTAAAGGGAATTCCCCTGGATTTTCTAGTGCATGTACGACACCAATAGGAATGTACGTTGATTGATTTTCGCTTAATAAAAGAGTTTTACCATTAATTGTAACTTTTGCTGACCCCGATACAACAATCCAGTGTTCAGCTCTATATTGGTGAGTTTGTACAGATAGTTTAGCTCCAGGGTTTACTGTAATACGCTTGACTTGAAAACGCTCACCCTGATCAATAAGGTCATATTTACCCCAAGGACGATAAACTTCACGATGTAATTTTGTTTCAGGGCGCTTTAATGCTTTTAGCTCGTTTACTATACCTTCAATATTTTGCACTTTATCTTTATTTGCAATAAGTACTGCATCAGCAGTATCAATCACAACTAAATTATCCACGCCTAAAGTTGCAATAAGTTTGTTTTGACTATGCAAATAAGTATTATGCGTATCGTGAGCAATAACATCACCTTTAAATACGTTTTGCTTTGAGTCTTGCTCTCCTATTTCCCAAAGTGCAGCATAAGAGCCAATATCACTCCAACCAGCATCTAAAGGTATAACGACAGCATCAGCTGTTTTTTCCATCACAGCATAATCAATTGATTCAGCAGCACATTGTAAAAAAGCATCACGAGCAGGACGAGTAAAGTCTAAATCTTTTTCTACTTTGTTCATCGCTAGTTTGCAAGCAGATAAAATATCTGGCCTAAATCTCTGTAATTCTTCAAGATAACGACTGGCTTTAAATAAAAACATCCCACTGTTCCATAGATAATTACCAGAAACCAAATAATCTTGCGCTATTTTTTCATCAGGTTTTTCAACAAATTGAGCAACATTATATATAAATTTATTTTCTTCGTTATCTCGTTTATTTCCTTTTTTAATATAACCATAGCCTGTTTCTGCGTACGTAGGAACTATACCAAAAGTGACTAACTTTCCTTCTTGTGCTGACATTGCCGCAATATTAATCGCTTGATGAAATTTTTCAATATCTTTAATAATATGATCTGCAGCTAGCACTAATAATAACGGATCATCATTCTCTGTTATCGCACTTAGGGCTGCTAATGCTACTGCAGGTGCTGTATTTTTACCTTGTGGTTCAAGCAATATAGTAGCTTTACTACAATGAATTTGTTTAATTTGCTCCGCGACTAGAAAACGATGATCTTCATTACAAATAAAGATTGGATCTTGATGTTCAGCTGGCAAGCGTTCCAAAGTATTTTGCAACATACTCATGTCATCAATTAATGGTAAGAATTGTTTAGGGAATGTTGATCTAGATAATGGCCATAAACGAGTACCACTACCACCACACAGTATAATTGGTTTAATAAGTAGTTCATTTAATTTTATTTGATTCATTCTTATCCCATAAAAAATATTTATAGCGAGAGCATAAATCATTAAGACGATTTTATTAAATGAAATAAATACATATGTACTCTACATAAAGCGAGAATTAAGGTGTATATTTATAGCATTCGACAAGTAAATCTTATTTGATTCTGCTGAATAACAATTAAATATTAAAGGTAATTAAAATGTTTAACTACGAAAACGCTTTTTCAAGAAACATTGGCTGGGTTACAGAAGAAGAACAGCAAATACTTCGCGGGAAAAGAGTAGCCATTGCAGGTGCTGGTGGAGTTGGTGGTATACATTTATTAACATTAGCAAGGCTAGGTGTCAGTGGCTTTCATATCTCCGATTTTGATGATTTTGAAGTACACAACTTTAATCGCCAATCAGGTGCATTCATGTCAACACTTGGACAACAAAAAGTTGATGTAATGCAACATATGGCAAAAGACATCAACCCTGAAGCCAATATAACATCTTTCCCCGATGGAATTTTTGAACACAACGTTGATGAATTTTTAGACGGTATTGATTTATATGTTGACGCATTAGACTTCTTTGCGCTAAAGGCTAGAAAAACTGTTTTCAAAAAATGTTACGAAAAGAACATCCCTGTGATCACAGCGGCACCATTAGGTATGGGCTGTGCTTTTCTTTGTTTTATGCCGGGAAAAATGAATTACGAAGAATACTTTCGTTTTGAAGATAAAAAAACTGAGGATGATCAACTTATACAATTTTTAATTGGTTTATCTCCTGCCATGTTACAGCGTTCATATTTAGTCGATGAAAGCCGAGTAGATTTTAAAGAGAAACGGGGTCCATCGACACCTATGGCAGTAAGTTTATGTGCTGGCATAGCCGAGACTTACGCTTTAAAAATTTTATTGAATAGAGGGGACATAATTTCAGCGCCATACGGTTTGCATTTTGATGCATATCGTAATAAATTCAAAAAAACTTGGCGTCCGCTTGGTAATGCAGGGTTACTACCTAAAATAATGTTTAAAGTAGCGAAAAAGATTGTATTAACAACACCCAAAAAAATACACAAAGAGGTTACTTTAAAACCTATTGAACAGATATTTGAATATGCAAAATGGGCTCCTAGCGGAGACAATATGCAACCACAACGAATCGAAGTTATAAGTGATTTAACCTGTATTATTCATGGTCACGATACTCGAGAGCATGTTGTATATGATCTCGAAGGTAATGCTAGTAAACTCGCTTTAGGCTGTTTTATTGAGAACTGCAAAATCGCTTCTCAGTCACTTAATTATAAACTTTCAGTTAATTTAACTACCAATAAAGAGGGACAAGAGCCAAATCATGAAAGCTATAACTTTTTTCCTACCTTTGAATTAACGTTGACACCTGCAGAAGAGGCTCTAGAGAAACATACTCTTTTTCCCTATATCAAAACACGTTGTGTACAACGTAAAAGAATGGGTACTAGAAAATTAACAACTGTAGAAAAGAAAAAATTTGAAGCAATTTTACCTGAAGGCTTTTCTGTCATATGGAAAGAAACTTTTGCCGAACGATGGGCTATTGCTAAGTTTATGTACGGTAATGCAACGACTAGACTAAGTATGAAAGAAGGTTATGATGTACATTCTAAAATTATGGAATTTACACCAATCAGCCAAGATAACAGCCCTGAAAAAAATTGTAATTCAACTTTTAGCAAAGATAAACTACCCGCAAAATCCCTGGGCATTGACCCTATAACAATTGCATTGACTAAGTGGGCACTTAAAAGTTGGGATCGATTTAAATTTTTAGATAAGTACCTTGGTGGTAGTATCACCCCCAAATTACTCTTAGACTTTTCCACTGCTATCAAGAGTTGTGCACATTTTATTATAATTGCTGACGATGAGCCCAAAACACTTGACGACTATTTGTCAGCAGGAGCCGCTATACAAAGATTTTGGTTACAAGCAACCGAACTACAATTAGGTTTTCAACCCGAACAAACGCCTGTTATTTTTTCTGAATATTTACGAAACGAAACCCACTTTACCAATAACGAACTCACTCAAAAAAATGCTGCGGCAATGGATCAGGTATTTAAAAGTCTTATCGGTAAAGAAAATGTAAAACGTGCTGTATTTATGGGGCGATTGGGACGCACAAGTACACCAACAAGTCGCTCTGTTAGGTTAAGTCTTGATGAGCTTAGGTTTAAGCAAGAGAATTAAAATCTTAACGTAGAATACAGTAAGAAAAACCAAAAAAGCCAAAGATTACTCTTTGGCTTTTAGTTCTTTAGCGTTAATATCAACTGATATAGTTAATGATTATCGGCTAACGGGTACTTTTTTAGTAACTTGTACTTTCGCTTCTATACGACGGTTTTTAGCGTGCGCTACACTATTATTACCTAAAGCAATTAAACGCTCTTCACCATGACCTATAGCTGTTAAACGTGAACTATCCACACTAAAGTTATTAACTAATACTTCAACAATCGCTTCTGCACGTTGTTGTGATATTTTTTGATTATAAGCAGCACTACCTACTTTTGATGTATGACCTTCAATGACTAATGAAACTTCAGGATAAGCCTCTAAAAAATCTGCCATCTTTTCAATTTCAGGTAAATACTCAGCTTTAACAATTGCTTTATTATTATCAAAATTAACTAACAAATTCATTCTATTTGTTTCATTAGTAAAGATAGTACAGCCATTACGATCTACTTTATCGGTAATTGGCGTATTTGCACAGTTATCATCAGCATTTAAAACACCATCGTTATCGGCATCTTGGTCATTACCAGTAACAGCAGCCATAAGGCCTGCCGCTGCAACACCTGCTTTTTCAACGATAGAAGGTTTATTATCTCTTGCTGGCATTGACTTATCATCGCCACCGAAGAAATAAATAAAACCTAAACGAGCACTACTTTCTTGATGATGATTTGAAAATTCATAATGCTGTTTACCTTCAAGATAAACCGCTGTATTTTCACTAAGGTAATGACGGTAACCAACACCTAAATTTACAGATTCTTTTTCTTGACCAATATCTAAATAACCTAGACCACCTAAAACATAAAAGCTTTCTTTTTCTGGGAAATATAAAGCTGCAACGTCTGCTACATAAGGCTTATCAAAACGACTATACTCTTTATCAATGTTAATTTGACTAAAAGAGAATCGAGCTTCTAAAGATTCAGTAAAACGATAACCTATTTCAGCACCAAAACCTGCACCGTGACCTTTCGTCGCATACGGGTCTGACGCTTCAAGTGGTTCAGAAAGTTTACGACCATGATCAGTATCGATATAAAGTAAATGAGCACCACCATAGAATTTACCAACAAGATCTTCAGCTAAAGGCTGTTCAGTTGCAAATGCACTTGTTAGAAGAAGAGGAGAAGACAGAAGTACTGCTTTTAAGCCGTGTATTTTTTTCATAAGTTAAGTTCCATGTTAAACGTATTATTATGTATATTAATTCGGCGCATTTTAACAGATTCTTTCAGGCTTGAACACTATTATTTCGCTACTTTTACATGAAAAACCGCCAATAAACAACCTGAGATTAAGCCTAATAAGTGTGCTGTATTAGCTACGTTTACAGGTAATACATCAAGAAACCCTAATACTAGCCAAAATAATAAAAAACCAATGATAGGTTTAGATAGCGATAAACCTTTTTCTGGAGCTAAATAGCCAAACCACCAAACAAAGCCGACTAACGCATAAACAACACCAGATAATCCGCCAAAATTAGTACCTGAAACAAAGAACTGACCTAAGTTTGAAAAAATAGCTGAAACTAAAAAGAGGTTAATTAATATACCTTTGCCTAAGATTTTTTCAATACTTCCCCCTAATTGCCACCACCACATAGTATTAAACACAATATGTAATAAGGAGAAATGAAAAAGTGCTGGACCAATAAGACGCCAAGGCTCTGCAAAAAAAGTACCTAGAGATAATCGAGGATAAAACTGTAATAATAAGAAAATGTCACGCGCCCAACCTAACTCACTTCCTAAAAACACAAACCAACACAGGGCAAATACAACCAAAGTAAAAATACCTGCATGAGCAAGAAAACTTTCTTTGAAACTCGCTAATAAAGTTGAATCCCCTCCCTTCAACGTAACAGTTTTACCATGATGCCATGCCGCTTGTTGATATTTGTCATCAAAAGGCTGTTCAATAAAATGTTCAAACTCTATTTGCGCTTGCTCTGTTTTATCGTGTTGACAATATACGGTATAGCCTTGTTTACTTTCACCTATATCATTAATAATAGCTTCAGGAATCACTTTGGCGTCAATACCTAATGTTAATAAGTAATTAGTAAAAAGTAGCGCAATATTATGTTTTTCTAGCTGTACTAAGGGCTGCAGACTTTGGTGTTCAGACATCTAATCAGTCCTTAGCTAGAAATATTATTAGGATAGTGTTGTTGCCACAAAGTAAAACCGCCATCAAGTGAATATACTTCAGTAAAATCTTGGCTTATCAAAAACTGTGCGGCTTGTTGACTCGAATGTCCATGATAACAGCACACTACCACTGGCACATCAGGATCAGCTTCCCGTAAAAAATCAGTTAAATTTTCATTTGTTAGATGAAGTGCGTCGGTAATCCGACCATTAGCAAATGATGCTTCATCTCGTATGTCAACCACAACACAGCTTTTATCATCTAATATCTTATGTAAATCATTAACTTGCATATGTTTAAAGTTTGCTTGATTATCTGTCACGATAACTCCTAATTTCATTTAAAATAACTTTACCTGCTTTTCCTGAACGCATCACATCAAACCCTTGTTAAAAATCATCAATACTTTAATGATAATAATAGCGGAAGGTAGGTCTCCAATAGACTGTAGAAAACTCGGTATTTTATACCAAGTTTCCAACATTTCACGATCATAAATTCATCTGATCGTTAAGCATTTAGGGATATTCACCTTAAATCACTAGCTATATATTTACCTAACATACCTAGGGTGGCAACTTTACCATCATTCTTTATATTGTGTAACATACTTATAGATACACTTGATATTTATAAACCACCACAGAAAATTTTCGGCCATACCTACTTTTTCATACCATAAATTCAATTTTATTTGGCTACATTAATGGCGGGTATTACACTCATTTTCACCCAAAAATCCGTGAAAAAATTAGTTAATCATAACAATGATGGTTACTACATACGTAAACTGCGCTTATATTTTACTTAATCGAAAAATAGACTTTAATTATTTTGAACTATTAATATCTATTTAAACAGACGTAGTTAGGTATAATCTGTTTCAAACTAAATACAATACAATAAATGCATAAGATTTATGTTTGCGCTACTCATTTACCGAATTATATTATTACTGCTAACGCCTATTCTAATACTAGCGTTGTTATTTCGATCATTCAGCAACTCGCAATATCGCCAACGTTTAAGTGAACGCTTGGGTTGTATATCAAATACAATTTCATCTAACCAATGTTATAAAAATGGTATTATAGTTCATGCTGCAAGTGTAGGAGAGGTAATAGCCTTAACTCCTTTTGTAGAACAGTTATTACAACAGTATCCAGATTTACCTATAACTATCACTACCTTTACCCCTACTGGTTCAGTACAAGTTAGAAAAAAATTTGGTTCACGTGTACAACATACTTTTCTCCCATTAGATATATTTCCGTGTACCTACCTCTTTTTAAATCGTTTACAACCAAAATTAATGATTTTTATGGAAACAGAGCTGTGGCCAAATTTAATCAGTCAGTGTGCACATAAAAATATAAAACTTTTGTTAATTAATGCTCGTTTATCTGCAAATTCAATGAAAAATTATCAAAAAATTAGTGCACTGATAAAACCGACCATAAATTATTTCGATAAAATATTGTGTCAAAGTCAGGATAATTTAAATAACTTTCTTCAATTAGGTGGAGATGCTAAACGATGCAAGGTATCTGGAAATCTTAAGTTTGATATTAGTGTTAACGCGGCCATTCAAGAAAAAAAAGAAATTTTACGTAAGTTATTACCTGTTAATAGGACGATTTGGTTAGTAGCAAGCACACACCAAGGTGATGAAGATAAAGCACTAGCGGCATTTAAAATAATTAAAGAAAAATGCCCTCAATTATTATTAGTCCTTGTTCCTAGACATCCAGAACGTTTTAGCTCAGTTAGAAAGCTCTGTATTGACCAAGGGTTTTCAGTAGCCAAACGCAGTGATAATATTCAGGTAACCGATCATAATATTTGGTTACTAGATACACTAGGAGAGTTAATGCCTGCTTACGCTCTCGCAGATATTATCACTATGGGCGGCAGCTTTAGTCATATTGGTGGGCACAATCCCTTAGAGCCCGCATTATTCAAAAAGCCTATTATTGTTGGCTATGATATGAGTAACTTTACCGATATTTTATTACAATTAGAGCAAGCGCAAGGAGTTATTCAATTGCCTGTTATAGGTGATGATATTCCACAAGCATTAGCGCTTGTAATTATTAAGTTACTCGCGGATAGAGAAGCTGCTCATATACTCGGTGTTCAAGCACACCAAGTCGTATTGAACAACCAAGGTGCAAGTATGCGCACACTAGCGCAAGTACAACAATTAGTTATATGAGTCAGACAATGCAATTAGACGTTTTTAAAAAAGATAATATTTACTGCCTTTTTGATAAAAACCAAATAAAAAACTTCCACCCCAATATGCTTTGTGTCAACTATTGGCAGAAAAAAAATGCCATTACAGGGTCGGCTCAAGGTCGAGGAACAACATGGTTTGTTCAATATAATGATAGCGAAAGCAAGAAGGTACAACATTGGGTTTTACGTCATTATTATCGTGGTGGCTTAATCGGCAAAGTCATTAAGGATAGTTACGTTTTTACATCACTAAAAAACACCCGAGCAGAACGAGAATTTTCTTTGTTAGCACATATGCAAACATTAGCATTACCCGCCCCAAAACCCATCGCTTATCTTGTTTCACGCCATGGTATTTTTTATCGTGCAGACTTGCTTAGTAGCCGCATTGAAAATGCACAAGACCTGGTTGCCATACTATGCAAACAACCGATAACTGATGAGTTATGGTTTGCAATCGGTGCAACAATTAAGAGTTTTCATAAGCAAGGTATTTATCATCATGATTTAAATGCACATAACATTTTGATCGATAATAATAACAAGCCATGGCTAATTGATTTTGATCAAGGTGAAATAAGAACAGCTCAATCAAGTTGGCAACAAGATAACATGCAACGATTACGACGCTCTTTTAACAAAGAACTCAATAAGCTTCCAACATTCCAATGGAAGAATAACATGTGGGAAGCAATATTAGCGGGTTATAATCAGTAGTGTTGCTCTATTATTTTATTAATTTTTTTTCTAAAACTAACATCATTAAGCAACGTATTAATTTTATCAAGTCCCGCTTTATTAATGTTATTTTGAGTATAATAAAACTCTACTATTCCCGTATCTTCAAAGCTCAATACTTTGGACTCAGACAGTCTCCTCAAACTGCCAAAAGCAACTAAATCAGCTAAGCGACAAGAAATGTAACATAACAGTATATGCCGCAACGTCTCTGCTGATAAGCCTTTATTAACAGCTCCGTTTATTAATGGCGATAAACTATATTCGATACCAGTCTCAATAGTTTTAGGTAGTTGCCATTGTTGTGCTAAACTTTTGCCTACTACCGCTGTATTAATCCCCATAGTCTCCTGAAAAACTTTAGCGCGTTCAAATAAACTATAATCATCGAGATAAAATCCAGCTACTGAAGGACGGTAAGGCAAAATAGCTAGATCACCTAAATACGAGAGCAAACAATGAGTTGATAATTCCGCAGCATTTTCTTCACCCACTTCTTTAGCCAAAAGTAAACAAAAAGAACTTGCTAAATAGCTTGCCATCCATAAATTTTTATAAGCGTCGTTCTGTGCTTGATCGGTTAATTTTAGATTATGTTGCACTGCGAGTTGTGTTGCTATATTTTTCACCTGAGTAATGCCTAAAAAAATAATAGCGTGGTTAATATTGGTAATTGGCTGACGCAATGAAAATAATGGTGAATTTACCACGTTCAAAACCTTAGCTGTCATTTCTGCGTCTGTTTTTATCAAATCAAACAGTTCATTTGGCTCAAATCCACCTCGTATTAATGGTATTAATAATGGATGAGGTTTTCTAAAAGATTGAATAATATCCTGAATGACTTCTTGTTGTTCGTCATCGAGTGTTTCAGGTAAATATAGTTTAAAAGCTAAAAAGTCCGCGGGTAATTCAAAATTAGAATTTGTGGCCTTAACCTCATTTACCAATTCCTCTTTTATATTTTCAGAATACAAGCTCGATTTTAGTGAACGTTTACTACTACTTGATTTATCTCGATTCACTCTAGTTTTATAGATAATTTTGGTACGATTTAATCGCCAAATCAAATAAGATAAGCCCAACAAGATACTAAGTGAAATTACAGTTTCTACAGACATTTAAATATCCTGTTCTAATTATCTTTATCAGATAAACCTAAAAAGGAGTGACCATTAATCAAAAGATGCTTATTATTCATGACTCCATTTGTTATAAATATAAGTATCTTAAAATGATTTTAATACCTTTATATTGCATCCAATGCATTTTGGCAACGTTGCAGATACATATCTCTTGCTTTTATTAGTTCAGGCATTGCTTCCTCAGTAGTATAAGGCTTTAATATAACTAATATTTTTAATACTCCTTGATAGAATACTGAATCATTTATTTCATGTACTATATTTTGCGTTTGATAAAAACTTAACCAAAACGTATTAATAATTCGTAAAATACTAACGATTTCAACTAAATCATCATCATTAAAGTTAACAATACCCGCATTTCTTAAAGACACTAATAGTTCACTTACACGCTTTGCGATTGAATGTTGAACTTCCACATATTTTTCTCTTAAACTTGGATTTTTATCAAGTAATACAGGTAAGTTACTATAAAAAAATCTAAACTTCATCATCATTTGAAATACAGCATCCATATAAAGGATGATAGCATCAAGCGGCTTAACTTCATTACTCACTGTAGGGATCGTATCAAGAAGTAAATTACTCGCGTATTCTTCATAAATAGATAAAATAATATCTTCTTTATTACGAAAATGATAATACAGATTACCTGGACTAATACCTAAATGTGCTGCGATATGATTCGTGGTGACATTTCGCTCTCCTTGCTCATTAAATAATGTAATGCTTGCCTGAATTATCTTGTCACGGGTTTTCATAGAGGCTACTTCTTCTTTATAATTTAAGGTAATTTAACTAGTTATATCGCGCATCATACTATCAAAATTCATTAAACTTGAAAACTTTTTGAGCAAATACTTTAGCCTATAGATGATCTATATCATCATTCTAACTACTCTTTAAACAACAGCGATATCTAAACAGGCAACAGGATTAAATAGTATTATATATTAACAGGTTAACTTAATTATTTATTAATAATTCATATTAAGCGTAGTAGTATTAAAACGTAAATCTAATTATGACTATTTATTCAACTTATGGTATTTAGATTGTTAATACTTGTAAGAAACTTAACTAAACCATTACAATGACTGGCATTTACTAATAAACGAAACTTTAAATATGAGCATAAAAGCAATTTACCCTGGTACATTCGACCCCGTTACAAATGGCCATTCAGACTTAATTGTTCGTGCTAGCCTATTATTTGGAGAGGTAATTATTGGTGTAGCTTCAAGTCCAAGCAAACAACCACGCTTCACACTTGAACAACGAGTTGAAATGATCCAACAAATAACAAAAGATTTAAATAACGTTACCGTTGTTGGCTTTAGTGGTTTATTGGTCGACTTTGCTAAGCATCATCAAGCAAAAGTATTAATACGGGGTCTACGAGCAGTATCAGATTTTGAATATGAATTTCAATTAGCCAATATGAATCGACGGTTATCACCTGATTTAGAAAGTGTTTTTTTAACACCTTCAGAAGGTAATTCTTTTATTTCATCAACATTAGTAAAAGAAGTTGTTTTACATAGAGGTGATGTCAGTGAATTTGTTCACCCTATCGTTCAAGATGCACTAAAAAAAGCTATATTAAAATAATCTAAAGGCCGGATGCATTATTGCTCTAACGTTAGTCTTTTTGACAAGTAGGGCAATAAACAGAACTTCTATTTGACTGCCTAATCTCTAGTAATTTTTCTTTGCAAGTTAAGCAAGCCTCACCACCACGACCATAAACAAATAATGACTGAGCAAAATAGCCTGGACGGCCGTCTGCTTGAGTAAAATCTTTTAGGGTCGTTCCGCCTTGCTCAATCGCTGCGCTAAGTACTTTCTTTATAATATCGGTTAAGTCGTTGAAGCGTTGTTGACTTATCATGCCTGCCTGTGTTGTAGGTAAAATTCCTGATAAAAATAATGCTTCATTAGCATAAATATTACCGACACCGACCACGATTTGATTATTCATCAGAAAAGTCTTAATTGGCATTTTTCTGTTTGTTGCTTTTAGAAACAAATAATCATGACAAAAATCATCAGAAAGTGGCTCTGGTCCTAATTTAGCAAGCAACCCTTGTGTGTCATTATGATTATCAAGCCATAGAACCGCACCAAATCGCCTAGGATCATTCAAACGTAATATTGTATTGTTATTAAAAATCAATTCAAAATGATCGTGTTTAGCTACTGTCACACTGCGATCGATAACACGAATAGTACCTGACATCCCTAAATGAAGAAGCAAGCTCCCTATTTCAAACCGAATTAATAAATACTTAGCACGTCTATCAACCCCTAGTACTTTTTTACCAACTATTTTTTGTACTTCATCAGGAATTGGCCAGCGTAATTGAGGATTACGAACAATCACCTCTGCTATTGTGTTATCAATAATGTGAGGGCTTATGCCTAAACGGCACACTTCTACTTCAGGTAATTCAGGCATAAATACTTATGTTACTTAGATAATTGGTTACTTAGATAATTGGTTATTTTCAATAACTTTATACTTCAAAGCATTGGTATAAGTTGATTTTTCATCGTCGCAGGTAGTGCTAACCATAATTTCTTTCGTTGATTATAAACTAATAATTGATCTGATAATGGATAGAGTGTGAATTTTTGAACTTGTTCAATGCCTGCCAAACTTAACGTTATTTCAATACTTTCTTGACCAGACACAACAATATCATCAGCTTGAAGCAGTCCGCTACTTTGCTGCCAAGCAAACATCATTTGCTCAATTTGCTGATTAGTTAAATCAAATAACATTCCTTGGTTAGTTGTTTTCCAACTCCTCGCAATGCGTTCAAATTTAATAGTAGTGTTATTTGATAACGTCATAGAAAGCGTTAAAATAATACTATGTTCAGGTAAAACTAACCCATCATTTGTATCATTATCAGGAAACAATCGATTATTAGTGCTATTAATGAGTAAAATAATAAGCATTACTGAAAAAATAATGACATTGTTCCATGCCGTTTTAGAAAGCTTCATTCAACATCGTAGGTAAAGTAAAGTTATTGTAATCATACTTAACTTATAAGCATAAAAAAACATCTGGGGTGTGTTTAACTGTAGAAGGTTTACATTTTAAAAGTAAATTAACTATTTTTCTGAAAAATTACGTGAAGTTCATCCCTAGAAATCTCGCATAAATAGCACTCATAAAAAAACCCAGTAAAACTGGGCTTTTTATTTTCTTAAAGAAAAAACTAATTACTTAATTTTTGCTTCTTTATAGATTACGTGCTTGCGAGCTTTTGGATCAAATTTTTTGATTTCCATTTTC
>Ga0055584_100004180_pt1 | contig 14171 bp, 15 predicted proteins | sample OSDHelmetaG_FD_58716 | JGI IMG/M metagenome (GOLD analysis project Ga0055584, IMG submission 58716) | Pelagic marine sediment microbial communities from the LTER site Helgoland, North Sea, for post-phytoplankton bloom and carbon turnover... | ecosystem: Environmental > Aquatic > Marine >... | reverse complement strand
CGGACGTCGGATCGTCGTGATGGGCGGGACCGGGGCGCTCGGCTTGGGGGTGTGCGGGGCGCTCATCGACGCGGGGCATGCGGTGACGGCGACGTGGGTCGTGGACGGGGAGGTGGAGCGCGCGCGGGAGCGTTTCGGCGAGGAGTTGGCGCTTCGGCGGCTCGACGCGACGTCGGCCGAGGAGTGCGACGCGTTCGCCGCAGAGCTCGCCGCCGAGGATGCGCCGTGGGGGCTCGTCCAGCTGATCGGCGGGTACCGCGACGGGGATCCCGTGGCGGGAATGGATCCGCGCGGCTGGGCGCAGCAGATGACGCTGAACGCGACCACGAGCGCGTTTGCGATGCGCGCGTTCCTCGGAGGCATGGTTGCGCGCGGGGGGGGACGGGTCGTGGCCGTCTCCTCGCGGGCCGCCGTGCGACCGTTCGCGGGCGCCGCCGCCTACGCGGCGTCGAAGGCCGCGGTGATCGCCCTCGTGGAGGCGGCATCGGAGGAGGTCAAGCGAGACGGCGTGTGCGTGAACTGCGTGCTTCCGAGCGTCATCGACACGCCGGGCAACCGCGCCGCCCAGCCGGACGCCGACTGGTCGCGGTGGGTGCGGCCGGAAGAGATCGGCGCGGTGATCGGGTTCCTGATGTCTCCCGAGAGTAGTGCGGTCACAGGGGCGGCGGTGCCGGTCTACGGCCGCGCCTGACGGCCGCGCCTGCGTCTACGATCGACGTCCGAACACCAAGGGGGGCTGCGCGGGTGGTGACGAACGGCGATGGTTCGCGAGGACGGTGTGAGGTCGCAGTGGTGGGCGGAGGGCTCGCCGGCCTGACCTGCGCGGAGGGCCTGGCACGCGCGGGCGTGGGGGTGGTCGTGCTCGAGGCCGCGGAGGACGTCGGCGGGCGCGCCCGGACCGTGTGGCATCGCGGGAGGCCCGTGGACAGGGGCTTCCAAACCGTGTTCGGCGCGTACCCGCGCACGCGGGCGCTCGTTCGCCGGGTCGGCATTCCGCGGCGTGACATGCGCCCGGTGTCGGGTGGGGCCGTGTTCCACCATGGTGCGTACACCGCGCAGCTTCGCGGGTCGCGGACCGGCCTGGCGCGGTTCAGGGGGCTCTCCGGTGCGGACCGGCGGCGGCTGGCGCTCCTCGGCGCGGAGGTCATCCGTGACCCGGTCGCCCAGTTGGCCGACCCCATGGCCGAGGCCGAGCGCACCGAGGATCACCTGCGCGATCGCGGCTTCAGCGACGAGGCGATCGAGGGATTCTTCCGTCCGTTCTTCGGGGTCGTCTTCCAGGACCGCTCGCTCGATACGGACGCCGGCTACTTCCGTTTCCTTATCGGGATGATGGCGCGTGGTCCGGCGATCATCCCGAGCGACGGGGTGGGGATGATCGCCGAATGGACGGCCGCCTCGGTGCGTCAGCACGGAGGGGGGGTGCGGACCCAGGCGACGGTCGAGGCGATCGAGGCCGACCCCTCGGGTGGCGCGGCGGGTGTCCGGCTCGAGGGCGGCGAGTTCGTCGCAGCCGAGCAGATCGTGCTCGCGACCGACGCGCCGGTGGCTTCACGGCTGCTGGCCGGGCTGGATCCCGCGACGGCCGCGCGGATGCCGGAGTTCCCTGCATCCTCGGTCACCGCGGCGTTCGCGCTTGCGTCCCCGCTCTACTCCGGGCGTGCGATCGTGATCGAATGCGATCCGGATCCCGACCCACGCGTCCGGCTCGACTTGGTCTGCCAGACGACGAACGTGACGCGGCCGGGTGCCGTCGAGGGCCCGCACATCCTGCTGGCCATGCGCGTTACGACGGGTGGCGATCCGCTCGACGGGGTCGAGGAGGCCGCGGAGCGGGCGATCGCGAAGTGGTCGCCGGGCTTTCCCTTCAGTCAGGTCGCCGAACACATCGGGACCTTCGTTCAGCCGTTCGCCCAATATCGCGCGCTCCCGGGGGTGCGCGAGGACCTGCCGGGCCCGCGTACCGCGGCCGAGAACGTGGTCCTGGCGGGTGACCTGACCCGGCATCCGTCGATCGAGGGGGCGGTGTCAAGCGGCGAGGAGGCTGCCCGGATCGTCTCGACGCTCCGGGCGTGAAGCAGGTCGGAAGCCGCAGGGTCTGGTCCCTCGGTGACGTCTCTCGCGCCATCGCGGTGCGCTTCGAGGGGATCGATCAGGTCTGGGTGGAGGCGGACGTGCGCGGCATCCGCGCCGGCGGGAGCCGGATCTGGTTCAGCCTCGTCGACGACACCCTCAGCATCGACGCGTCGATGAAGTCCGTGGTCTTCGACCGGCTCGCCTCGGCACCGGAGGAGGGCGCGCGCGTCCACGCGCTCGGCATGGTCGAGTACTCGCCGCGGCAGAGCCGGATCGGCTTCCGGGTCGCGCGCCTCGAGCCGGCCGGGGAGGGGCTCCTGCTCGCGCGGATCGCCGCGCTCCGCGCCCGGCTGCATTCGGAGGGGCTGCTGATCACGCAGCGGGGTGCCCGCGCTGTTCCGCGGCTGCCGGTGCGGATCGGTCTCGTCACGAGCCGTGACGGCCAGGCGCGTCACGACTTCCTCGTGAACGCCGTCGCCCGCTTTCCGGACGTCGACGTGCTCGTGGCCCACACGCCGGTCCAGGGGGATTCGGCGGCGGCGTCGATCGCGGCGGCGGTCGCGGCGGTGGGGTCGGCCGACGATGTGCAGGTGGTGGTCGTGACCCGCGGCGGCGGGTCACTCGAGGACCTCATGGCCTTCAACAGCGAGGTCGTCTGCCGTGCGGTGATCGAGTGCCCCGTCCCCGTCGTGTCCGCCATCGGGCACGAGGGGGACCGGAGTCTGTGCGACGAGGTGGCCGACCTGCGCGTGTCGACGCCCACCGCCGCCGCGATGGCGGTCGTCCCGGATCGGGCCGCGCTCGACGCCGACCTCGTGCGCGCAGAAGATGTCATTTCGAGCGCGATGGCCCGTGCGGCGCGCGAGGCCACGGCGAGGCTCGACGCAGCCGGCGCTCGGCTCGGCCGCGCCCTCGGAGCGCTCGGCCGCGATGCGCACCGCCGCCTGGCCGCGGTCGACGCCCGGAGCCGCCGTGCGCTCGAGGTGCGCGTCGCGGCGTCGCCCGCTCGGGTCGACGCCGCCGAGCGCGAGTTGGGCCGCGTGATCCAGGTGCGTCTGGAGCGGGCCGAGGCCCGGGTGACGCGGTCGGATGAGTTGCTGCACCTGCTGGGCCCGGAACGCACCGTGCAGCGCGGCTACGCGATCGTGCGCCGGGAGGACGGCGCGGTTGTCGCCGACCGCGCCGCCGCGCCGGCAGGGACACGGCTTCGAATTGGCCTGCGCGACGGTGAGCTGCCGGCGGTGGCGGGCGCCGACACCTCGGAGGAGGGCCGATGAGCGAGCAGCGCACCGACGAGCCGACATTCGAGCAGGCGCTCGCCGCACTCGAGGGCGTCGTCGCGCGCCTCGAGTCGGGCGACGTGGGTCTCGAGGAGGCGCTCGCGCTGTTCGAGCAGGGCCGAGCGCAGTTGGTCATCTGCCGGGCGCGACTCGCGGCGGTGCAACACCGCATCGAGGAGCTGACGGGTGACCAGGGGCCGCCTGACGCCGGAGCCCCCTTCTGACGCGGCCGGTGGTGTGCGCGACGTGGGCGGGATCGCTCGAGGGCGACGGCGACGGGCCGATCTCGTCATCGTGCGCGCGCAGCGTTCTGCCAGTCGATCGGCGCCGCGGCCCGAGACCCGGGCCCGCGCCGTCCACCCCGGCCGGAGCCGGAACGGCCGCCCCTGAGCCGCTTCATCATCCGGATGCCGACCCTCTCGGGGGGCGGCCCGCGAATGGCGATGGTCATCCGGATCAGCGCGGTGTCGCTGATCATGGCCGGAATCATCGGCGTGGGCGTCCCGGGGCTCGAGGGGCGCGCGGCGCTCGTGCTCGCCGGTGTCTCGGGTCTGATCGCACCGCCGGGCCTCGGGCGCGAGGGGCGGCCGGGGCGCGCGGGTACGGTGGCGCTCGGCCTGCTGGCGGCGGCCGTCCTGTTGATGCTGGTCGCGGTGGCCGGCTAGCCCAGTACCGCGGCGGAGCGCCTCGGGGGCGGCGCCTCGCCCCGCCGGCGCGCCTGCCAGCGATCGAGCATCCGGAGGTCGCGCTCGATGCGACCGAGCGGCACCTGGCACCCGGCGCTCGCGACGTTGGCGAAGGCGAGAAGCCGCTCCTCGTCCGAGCGCAGCGTCATCCATTTCGCGAGCACGTCGTCGCCGGCCGGGAGCGCTTCGCTCCCGCCGGCGGGGAGCCGCTCCGGGAACTGGATGCAGTATTCGCGCACGGGTGCCATGGACCGTGGCAGGAGGGCGACCACGGGGAGGTGGGGGTAGATCAGGTAGCGGTACCGGGGCCCCGGCGGGGTCGGCCAGCCCGGACGCGTGGGGCGGCGACCCGGCACGCAGATGAAACCGAGCTCCGTAAACATCTGCCATTCGTCGTCGTTGATCACGGAACGGAGCAACTCGAGCGAGCGTTCCTCGGCCTTGGCCGGGCTGACCCGTGGCTCCATCAGCCAATCCGGTCGAGGCGTGCGGACCCGTGTCTGGTCGTGTCGGCCGGCGGACACTCGCCGGACGGTGACCGCGATCGTTGCCAGCGCGGCGAGCAGGAGCAGCACGCCGAGGCCGGCCACCGTCGCTACCCGCGCGACGCCTGCGCGCCGGGCCCGCCGCCCGTCGCACGCGGCCAGAACAGCACACGGTCCGCGCCCGCGGGCACCTGGTCGAAGTCGGTCACCAGAACGGCCTCGCGTCGTCCCGATCCAGGATCCGAGGTCGGGACGGCAGCCCACATCCCCTCGTCGAGCTGGCGCCGAAACTCGCGGACCAGCCGCTCGCGCTCGGAGTCAGTGCGCGGGTCGCCCTCGGCGATCAATGTCTCACCGTAGCCGGGCATCATGCGCAGCAGCTTCATCGGCCCTCCGGCGGCGCGGGGTCCGGGGTCGACGACCCCGCATCGGCGATGCGGCGCCGACACCGCGCGTTATACCCCCCTGACAGGGTCGTCGCAACGCCCGCCGTGGTGACGAACCTTCGTCACGGGGGCGACCGGCGGCGGTTCGGCCCTGGCCGATCGGGATGCCCCATCTGCCAGCATGACGGGGTGCCCATCGACCGCGAGCTCGTCCGCGCCGCGCTTCCGTCGCTCGAAGGGCAGACGTACCTCAACACCGGCGGCGCCGGTCCGCTCACGGTCGCGGCGGCCGAGGAACTGCACGCCGCCGCCGACCGATCGCTCGCGGCCGGGCGCATGTCCCTCGCGGCGGTCGAGCGCGGAGACGCGATGGTCGCGGGGCTCCGCGCGGACCTCGCGACGCTCCTGGGCGGCGTCCCCGAGGACGTCGCGGTGACGGTCAACACCACGCATGGCGTGAACGCAGTGGTCTGGGGCATCGATTGGTTGCCTGGCGACGCGGTCGTGACCACGGCGCTCGAGCACCCCGGGCTGGCCGCGCCCCTCGCGACCCTGGCCCGGCGACGAGACGTGCGCCTGGAGGTCATCGGTGCGGCCGAGGCGGAGGCCGACCTGGCGGGGGCGGTCGCGCGCCGGGTCGGACCGCGCACGAGGCTGGTCGCCCTCTCGCACGTCGCCTACGGCACGGGAGCGCTCCTCGATGTCGCCGGGGCCGCTCGCGCCGCGCGGAGGGCGGGCGCCCTGACCCTGGTCGACGGGGCCCAGGCGGTCGGCGCGATCCCGGTCGCCCCGGCGGCGCTCGGTGTCGACGCGTACGCGTTCCCGTCCCACAAGTGGCTGCTCGGTCCCGAGGGCCTCGGGGGGCTCTGGATCTCGGAGGAGTGCCGCGAGCGGCTCGAGGTCACGTTCGCGGGCTACGAGAGCGGGACGGACCACCTCCCCGGCGGTGCGTTCACCCCATGGCCCGCGGCCCGCCGGCTCGAGCTGTCGACGCCGCCGTTCGACCTGGTCCCCGCATGGCGGGCGTCGCTGTCATGGCTCGCGGCCCTCGGGTGGGACGAGGTGCACCGAGGGACGGCGGCGGCGGCGGCACGGGCCCGCGAGGCTCTCGCCGGCGTGCCCGGCGTGCGCCTCGTCACGCCTGCAGGCACGGCGGGGCTCGTGGCCTTCACGGCCGAGGGCCGCGACCCGCCCGAGGTCTGCCGGGCGCTCGCGCGCCGCGGTGTGATCATCCGATGGATCGACCATCCTTCCGTGCTCCGCCTCTCGGCGGGCTTCTTCACCGATGACGAGGACCTCGCCCGACTCGTGGCCGCCCTCGCAACACCACCCTCGACGACCCCGGGAGCCCCAGCGAATGGCTGATACCGTCACCGCCGTGAGCGAGCGATTCGTGATCGAGGGGGATCGGCGGCTCGCGGGGGTGATCGAGCCGAGCGGCAACAAGAACGCCGCCCTGCCGATCCTCGCCGCGTGCCTGTTGACCGACGACGAGGTCGTCGTCGAGAACGTGCCGGACATCGTCGACGTGCACGTGATGTTGGCGCTGCTCGACGATCTGGGCGTCTCGATCCGCGAGGAGTCGCACAACGTGCTCGCCCTGAAGGCGGAACGCGTCCGCGAGCCGCGGCTGGACGAGGACCTGGCCAGCAAGTTGCGGGCCTCGCTGCTGCTCGCGGGCCCCCTGCTCGCCCGGTGCGGGCGGGTCGAGCTCCCGCTCTCCGGCGGCGACTTCATCGGTCGCCGACGGGTGGACACGCACCTCCTGGCCTTCCGTGCCCTCGGCGCGGACGTCTCGGTGGCGCGCGGCTACGCGGTCAGGGCCGACCGGCTCTCCGGCGCCGAGATCTTTCTGGACGAAGCGTCGGTGACGGCCACCGAGAACACCCTGATGGCCGCCGCCCTCGCGCCGGGCGAGACCGTCGTCCTGAACGCGGCGAGCGAGCCCCACGTCCAGGATCTCGCACGCTTCCTGGTCGAGCTCGGCGCAGAGATCGACGGGATCGGCACCAACCGCCTCATCATCCAGGGGGTCGACCGACTGCGTGGAGGGCGCTTCCGGATCGGTCCCGACCACATCGAGATCGCATCGTTCATCGGCCTGGGGGCCATCACCGGTTCGGATCTGACGATCCCGGGGGTGCGCCCCGAGGATCTGCGCATGATCCTGCTGACCTTCGAGCGGCTGGGAATCAGGGTCGAGATCGAGGGAGACGTGCTCCGGGTTCCGCCGGATCAGAGCCTCAGGGTGGTCTCGGACGCCGGCGACGCGATCCCAAAGATCGACGACGGGATCTGGCCGGCGTTTCCCGCGGATCTCACGAGCATCGCCACGGCGGTGGCCACGCAGACGCACGGTACCGTGATGATCTTCGAGAAGATGTTCGAGAACCGCCTCTTCTTCGTCGACAAGCTCGTCTCGATGGGGGCGAGGATCGTCCTCTGCGATCCGCACCGGGCGGTCGTGAGCGGCCGCGCGCAGCTCTGGGGGGAGCGGATGGAATCGCCCGACATCCGCGCCGGGATGGCGCTCCTGATCGCCAGTCTGGCGGCGAAGGGCCGAAGCGTGATCGGCAACGTGCGCCAGATCGACCGCGGCTACGAGCGGATCGACGAGCGGTTGAACGCCGTCGGGGCATCGATCGAGCGCCTCGATGACTGAGTCCGCGCCGCAGTCGGCACCGGCGGCCCTGCCGGCCGGTGTCCGGGACGTGCTGCCCGTCGAGGCCGAGGAGCTGCGGGCGGTCGAGGGATCGCTTCGCGAGCGGTTCGCGCTCCACGGGTACCGCGAGGTGATGACGCCGGTGATCGAGTTGGCGTCGGTCCTCGAGCGCGCGCAGGAGGGGCCCGCGGCACCGGCGTATCGGCTCTTCGACGACCGTGGTCGGGTGCTGACGCTCCGCCCCGATCTGACGATCCCCGCCGCGCGACTGGTCGCGACGCGCATGGCCGAGCGCACCGGGCCCGTGCGCGTTTTCTACGTCGCGCGCGCCTTCCGCCCGCCCCCCGCCGGACGTCCCCGCCCGGCCGAGGAGCGTCAGGCGGGCATCGAGCTCGTGGGGCCGTCCGGACCGGATGCGGACGCCGAGGTCATCGCCCTCCTCGTCGATGCGCTCACGGCCGCGGGGCTCGAGGGCGTCCGCATCGGAGTCGCCGACGTGTCGCTCACGGCCGCGGTGCTGGGGGCGCTCGGAGTGGGGGCCCCCGCCGCCGGGCGGCTTCGGGGCGCGCTCGCGGCGCGCAACTTCGTGGCGTGGCGCCGTGGTGTCGCGACGCTCGGCCTCGCGGAGGACGAGGCCCGGCTGCTCGCCGATCTTCCCACGCTCCGCGGCGGGGTGGACGTCCTGTCACGGGTGGAGGAGGCGGTCCCCGAGGCGGCGGCCGCGTGCGCGCGGCTCGCGCGCGCGCTCGAGCTCGCGGGCGGGCGTGACGGTGGCGCCGATGTGGGGGTGGACCTGGGCGTGCTCCGGGATTGGCCGTACTACTCCGGCGTCGTCTTCGAGGCGTACGCGCCGGGCGTGAGCGAGCCGGTTGCGGTCGGTGGGCGCTACGACGGGCTCGGAGCGCGATTCGGCACCGACCGCGCTGCGGTCGGGTTCGCCATCGGCCTGGAGTTGCTGCACAGATCGCTGGCCCAGCGGTCCCGGCCGGACGGGCCGCGTCGTGGCGTCGTGCTCGTCGGCGGACTCGGGCCCGAGGCCGACACCGCGCGCTCCCTTCGCGCGGCCGGGATCCCCGTCGCGGCGACGGGCGACGACCCCGTCGACGCCGACGCGGCGGCCGACGAGGACGACTGGCGCTACGTGGTCCGCCGTGACGGCCCGGGCTTCAGCGTTCGAGATCGCCGCTCGGGTGAGCGGTTCAGCTGCGGACGGCCCGAGGAGGTGTTGCCATCGCGCCCCTGACCTTCTGCGTTCCACTCGGTGCACTCTTCGAGGAGTCGGTGGACGCCCTCGCCGCCGCGGGGCTCGACGTCGGGCCATTGCGCGCCGCGGGGCGTCGCCTCGTCGTCAGCGCCGCCGACGGCACCACGTATGTGACCACGCGCCCGAGCGACGTTCCGACCTATGTCGAGAGCGGCGCGGCCGATCTCGGCATCGTCGGCAAGGACGTGCTGCACGAGCGTCGGCCGGACGTCTACGAACTCGTCGATCTCGGCTTCGGCGGCTGTCGCATGGTCTACGCCACCGTGGCCGGAGAGGATCCCACGCCGGGCGTGCTCGAGCACCTCGGGACCGTCCGCGTGGCCACCAAGTACCCCGTCTGCGCCACCGAGCACTTCCTCTCCACCGGACGCGAAGCCGAGGTGATCAAGGTCAACGGATCGGTGGAGCTGGCGCCGCTCGCGGGCCTTGCCGACGGAATCGTCGATCTCGTGGCGACGGGCCGGACACTCCGCGAGAACGGTCTCGTCGAGCGCGAGCCGATCTTCGAGTCGTCGGCGCGTCTGATCGCGAACCGGGTCAGCCACAAGCTCCGCGCCGGGGAGATCGACGCCCTGTCGGGTCGGCTCGAGCGGGCGGTCGGGGCAGCCCGATGAGCGTCGTGCGGCGCGAGCGCCTTGGGGACGGGGATCCCGTGGCGCTCGCCGCGACGTTCCGCCCCCCACCCGGCGCGGACCTGTCTGCACGGACCGCGGAGGTGATCGACGACGTCCGCCGCCGCGGCGACGAGGCGGTGATCGAGCACGTGGCGCGATACGACGCCCCGGGTTTCGCGGGGCCGCTCCGGGTCGCGCCGGAGGCGATCCGCGCGGCCGCCGGCGCGGCGCCGCAGGCGCTTCGCGACGCGATCGTCACCGCGGCGTCGCAGGTGCGCCTGGTCGCGGAGGGGCTCATGGGTGACGAGGTCGTGCTGGAGCTGCCGTACGGGCAGTCCGTGCGCTCGGTCGCCGTGCCGGTCGGGGCCGCCGCCTGCTACGTCCCGGGAGGGCGCGCCGCATACCCCTCCAGCCTGATCATGTGCGCCGTGCCGGCCCAGGTGGCGGGCGTCTCGCGAGTCGTCGTTGTCACACCCCCCGGCCCCGACGGCGACGCGCATCCGTCCGTAGCGGCCGCGGCGGGCCTGCTCGAGATCGACGAGGTGTACGTCGCGGGCGGCGCCGCGGCTGTCGCGGCACTGGCCCTCGGCACCGAGACCATCGCCCCGGTCGACGTCATCACCGGTCCTGGGAGCGCATGGGTCCAGGAGGCCAAACGTCAGCTCGTCGGGACCGTCGGCATCGACGGGATCGCCGGCCCGAGCGAGGTCATGATCCTCGCCGACGCGGCGGCCGATGCCACATCGGTCGCACTCGATCTCCTGGCTCAGGCCGAGCACGGCCCCGACTCGGTGGCCGTCGTCGCCGCGACCGACCCGGATCTGCTCGACGCCGTCGCCGAGCAGATGATGCGCCAGGGGCCGATCGGGCAGGTGGTCCTGGTGGACTGCCGCTCGATGGATGATGCCCTCGCGCTCAGCGAGGCGATGGCGCCCGAGCACCTCGAGGTGCTCGTCGAGGACCCGGAACCGCTCGTCGCGCGCGTCACGACCGCCGGTGCCGTGTTCGTCGGACGCCACGGGGCCACGGCGTTCGGGGACTACGTGGCGGGGTCCAACCACGTCCTCCCCACCGGTGGGGCGGCGCGCTTCGCATCGGCGCTCGGGCCGGCCACGTACACTCGGCGCATGTCCGTCGTCGAGATGTCAGACCGGGCGGTCGTGGAGCTCGTGCCGCACCTCGCCGCGCTCGCCGACGCCGAGGGCTTCGCCCTGCACCGCCGTTCGGCCGAGCGCCGCGCCGCCCTCGCGGGCGAGCCCGGCTCCCCCGGCGCCTGATGTCGCGCTCGGCAGCGCGTCGTCGTGCCACAGGCGAAACGGACGTCCGCGTCCAGATCGACCTGGACGGCACCGGGACCGTCAGCGCGTCGACTGGCATCGGCTTCTTCGACCACATGCTCACGCTGCTGGGGCGGCACGCGCTGATCGACCTGGAGGTGGAGGCGCGCGGTGACCTGGAGACCGGCGGCCACCACACGGTCGAGGACGTCGGCATCGTGCTCGGCGGGGTGATCGACGAGGCGCTCGGCGATCGGAGCGGGATCGAGCGCTACGGCTCGGCAACGCTGCCGATGGACGAGGTCCTGGTGCTCGCGGCCGTCGACCTTTCCGGGCGGCCCTTCGCGGCGATCGACGTGCCGTTGCCGGTGACGACGGTCGGTGGGTTCGAGTCGGACCTGTTGGAGGAATTCCTCCGCGCGGTGGCGGTCAACGCCCGTGCCGGGCTCCACGTCAGGACGCTTGCCGACGGCGGGCCGCACCACGTCATCGAGGCGGCCTTCAAGGCCACCGCGCGCGCCCTTCGCCAGGCCGTCGCCCGGGAGGGCCGCGAGACCGGGGTGCCCTCGACCAAGGGCGCGCTGTGATCGGGTTCGTCCGACGCGGTGCCGTGGTGGCCCGCCGCACGTCGGTGCAGCGGGTCGTCTTCGCGGCATGAGCACGGCCGATCCCGTCCGGGTCGGGGTGCTCGACTACCGGATGAGCAACCTGCGAAGCGCGGTCAAGGCCCTCGAGCGCCTGGGCGCCGAGGTCCACGTGGCACGCGCGCCCGGCGAGATCGGGCGGCCGGACGCCCTCGTGCTCCCGGGCGTCGGCAACTTCGGCGAGGCGGCTCGGCGGATCGAGTCCTCCGGACTCGCGGGTCCGGTGCGCGACTCGGTCGCCGAGGGTGTGCCGCTGCTCGGCATCTGTCTGGGGATGCAGTTGTTGTTCGAGTGGAGCGAGGAGGAACCCGAGGCCCGGGGCCTCGGCATCCTCGCCGGTGGCGTGCGCCGGCTCCGGACCGATGCCAAGGTGCCGCACATCGGCTGGAGCGAGGTCACCTGGGCGCCCGGCGTCGCGACGGCCCCGCCGGACGGCGGACCCCACGCCCGCACCTACTACTTCGTCCACAGCTACGCCTGCGCGCCCGACGCGGCCGATGCGGTGATCGGGACCGCGATCCATGGCACGGAGTTCGTGGCCGCGGTCGGTCACGGGTCGGTCACCGGGGTTCAGTTCCACCCCGAGAAGTCGAGCGATGCGGGCCTGGGTCTGCTGTCGCGCTGGCTCGACGCGGTCCGGGCGGCCGCGCCGTCCGCGGCGACGGCCGATCGATGATCACCCTCTACCCGGCGATCGACATCAAGGAGGGGCGGGCCGTCCGCCTCGTCCAGGGGGACTTCGAGAAGTCGACCGTCTTCAGCGAGGACCCGGTCGCGCAGGCGCGCGCGTTCCAGGAGCAGGGCGCGACATCGCTGCACGTGGTCGACCTGGACGGGGCGCTCGCGGGCGCCCCGGTCCATGCCCCGCTCGTGGCCTCGATCGCAGCGCAGTTCGGCGGGACGGTCCACTTCGGCGGCGGGCTTCGCTCGCGGGCAGCCATCGAGACCGCGCTCGCCGCCGGCGCCACGCGGCTCGTCGTCGGCACCGCGGCCCTCGATGACGAGGAGCTCCTGCGGTGGGCGATCGACCGCTTGGGCGACGGGCTGGTCGTTGCGCTCGACGCCCGCGACGGTCGCGTGGCGACGCATGGCTGGACCCAGGTCAGCGATCGCGAGGCGGTCGACGTGGCCGAGGAGCTGCTCCGGACCGGCGTGCGCCACCTCCTCTACACCGACATCGACCGGGACGGGATGCTCCGTGGTCCCAACCTCAGGTCGCTGCGGCGGGTCGCGCAGGCCGCGCCGCCGCTGCACGTGATCGCCTCCGGCGGGGTCGGCTCGATCGACGACCTGCGGCGGCTGCGTGACCTGGGGGTCGAGAACCTGACCGGGGTGATCGTCGGGCGGGCCATCTACGAGGGGCGGGTCACGATCCCCGAGGCCCTCGAGGTGCTGGCCGGGTGATCCGCCTGATCCCGTGCCTCGACGTCGACCGCGGGCGCGTGGTCAAGGGGGTCAACTTCGTCGGCCTGCGTGACGCCGGCGACCCCGTCGAGCTGGCCGCCCGCTACGACCGCGAGGGCGCCGACGAGCTGGTCTTCCTCGACATCACGGCCAGTCACGAGCGCCGCGGGACGATCGTCGAACTCGCCGAGCGGACCGCCGAGGAGGTGTTCATCCCCTTCACGATCGGCGGCGGGCTCCGTACCGAGGAGGACATCCGCGCGGTCCTGGCGGCGGGCGCCGACAAGGTGTCGCTGAACTCGGCCGCCGTGAAGGACCCCAGCCTGATCGAGCGCGCCGCGGCACGCTTCGGCAGCCAGTGCATCGTCGTGGCGATCGACGCCAAGCGCCGGCCCGCGGGCGGCTGGGAGGTGTACCTCAACGGCGGGCGTCTGCCCACCGGGCGCGAGGCGGTCGAGTGGGCGGTCGAGGCCACCGGTCGGGGTGCGGGGGAGATCCTGCTGACCAGCATGGACCGGGACGGGACACAGGACGGGTTCGATGTGGAGCTGCTCGCCGCGGTGTCAGGTGCGGTGCCCGTTCCGGTCATCGCCTCCGGCGGCGCCGGGACACTCGCCCACTTCGCGCAGGCGGTCGCCGACGGCAAGGCCGACGCCGTGCTCGCCGCGTCCGTGTTTCACGACGGGGTGTACTCGATTGCCCAGGTCAAGCGCGCCATGGCCCAGGCCGGGGTGCCCGTCAGAGCCTGACGTCGCGGTCGCGCCGCTCGCCCCGCGGCATCGGCCGCCGTGTGTGAGTTTCGGCGTTGCGGCCCCGCGTCGTGGCTCGCGCCGCCCGGTGGCTCGGCGAGAAACGGGGTGGGCCGGTCCGCTCGTCCCCGGGGCGGGCGTTCTGCGCTCCGCCCCAGCGGGGTGTCGCGGTTTCCCGGAGTCCACCTTCGCCGCCCGTGGGGATGTGGGCGGGCCGACGGGCCGTCCGAGGTCCCGGTGACGGCCGAAGGCCGTCCCCGGGCCGGCATGTCCAGCGTGCGGTCCACGGGGCGCGGTCGGTGAACGGGGGCGTGGTGGGCCGTGGCGCCTCGGGGTGTGGCGTTTCCCCTGTGTCCATCAAACCCTCGCCCGTGGTCGCGCCCGTGGTCATGTGGGCCGGCCGGAGGGCTGTCCAGGGTCCGGGTGTCGGCCGCAAGGCCGTCCCCGGCCCGGCATGTCCACCGGCGTGTGGCTCGCGGGGCGCGTGCGGGTGAATGCTGCGTTCGCGCGCGATTCGAGACGGGGCGAGTCCTCTGTCGCGCCGAGGTTGGCGGGCTGGTGGGGCCTGCCCGGTCACATTCGAGAAACAGCGCGCCCAATCCCAATCGCTGCGGATCCTCGGCTCAGCGAGTCGGCCCGGGGGG
>Ga0055584_100004179_pt1 | contig 14173 bp, 12 predicted proteins | sample OSDHelmetaG_FD_58716 | JGI IMG/M metagenome (GOLD analysis project Ga0055584, IMG submission 58716) | Pelagic marine sediment microbial communities from the LTER site Helgoland, North Sea, for post-phytoplankton bloom and carbon turnover... | ecosystem: Environmental > Aquatic > Marine >... | reverse complement strand
ACTCTTGGTGGAGTTATGACTAAGATTATCGAGAAAAACACGACTATTCCGACAAAAAAATCTCAGGTTTTCTCAACAGCTCAAGATAATCAACCAGCTGTTTCGATTCACGTTCTTCAAGGAGAAAGAGAGTTTGCAAACGATAACAAAACTCTTGGTCGTTTTGATCTAACTGGAATTGCTCCAGCTCCACGAGGAGTACCTCAGGTTGAGGTTACTTTTGATATTGATGCTAATGGTATCGTTCATGTTAATGCTAATGATAAGGCCACAGGTAAATCTCAAGAAATTAAGATTACTGCTGGCTCAGGTCTTTCTGAAGATGAAATAGAAAAAATGGTTCAAGAAGCAGAGGCCAATAAAGATGCAGACATGAAGAGAAGAGAAGTTGTTGACACAAGAAATCAGTTAGACGGTCTTATCCTTAGTACTGAAAAAATGATTCAAGATGCTGGCGATAAAGTATCTGATGATGCTAAAAAAGAAGTTGAAGCTGCTGTTGAAGAGGCCAAAAAACATCTTGAGTCTGAGTCAATCGATGAACTAAAAGGTGCACTTGAAAGACTTCAAAATGTTTCTCATAAAGTTGCCGGAGAAATGTATCAGCAAGGTGCAGGTCCTGAAGCTGGTCCAGAAGCTCAGCAACAACAAGAAGCGGAAACTAAGTCAGATAAGAAAAAAGATGACGACGATGTAGTAGACGCAGACTTTAAAGAAGTCTAAATTTTTAAAATCTAAATCAATAGAGGCAAGTTTTAACTTGCCTCTTTTTTTAGAGAGTATATTTCAAATTAGGATAGCGGATGTCGACAAAAAGAGATTATTACGAAGTTTTAGGTGTTCAAAAAGGTGCTTCCAAAGATGAGGTTAAGAAAGCTTATCGTAAGTTGGCCTTAAAATACCATCCTGATAAAAATCCAGATAACCCAGAAGCTGAAGCAAAGTTTAAAGAGGCCTCTGAGGCAGCTGATGTCCTTCTTAATGATGAAAAACGAGGCCGGTATGATCAATTTGGACATGCTGGTATGGATGGACAAGGTGGATTCGGAGGAGGATTCGGGGGCGGCGGATTCTCAGACTTTTCTGATCTTGGAGATATTTTTGGAGATATTTTTGGCGATATCCTTGGTGGGGGAAGACGTAGAAGAGGTCGTGGACATCAAGGTCAACCAGGTGCCGATCTTCAATACGAAATACAACTTGATTTTAAAGAAGCTGCCTTTGGTGTTGCTAAAGATATAAAGATAAATCGTTCAGTTTCATGTGACACTTGTCATGGGACAGGCGGTAAAAATGGATCTAGGCCAACGGATTGTGATTATTGTAAAGGCTTTGGTGAAATTAGAAGACAACAAGGCTTTTTTACAGTTTCCTCGCCTTGTCCTAAATGTCATGGCTCTGGGCAAATGATTTCTGATCCTTGTGAAAAATGTCATGGTGATGGCCGAACAAAAAAGAGCGTAAGCCTTGAAGTTAAGGTACCTGCTGGGATTGATCATGGGCAACGCCTTAAACTTAGTGGTGAAGGAGAAGTGGGAAAAAATGGAGGACCTTCTGGCGATCTTTATGTTCTTATTTCCCTTAAAGAGCATGATGTTTTTGAAAGAGATGGGTTTGATGTTTATTGTACTGTACCCGTAAGTTTCTCCCAAGCAGCACTCGGTGCTGAAATAGAAGTGCCTACCCTTGATGGTAAAGTTGCAGTTTCAATCCCTGCTGGAGTTCAGTCTGGTAAAAAAATGCGACTCAAAGGTAAAGGTATTACTAAGCTTGGAGGCTATGGGAAGGGTGATCAAATCATTTATATTCATGTTGAGACTCCAACTAAACTTACTTCTGAGCAAAAAAGAATTTTTCAAGATTTGGCCAAATTCGATGATACAAAAAGTAACCCTATGAGTAAGGGGTTTTTTGACAAGGTCAAAAACCTTTTTCAGTAGTTTTTTGCATTGAGAAAATTCAATTCTTTGTCACGCTCTTAAGACAGGTGTAAAGTATTCTTAAATTCAAAGATAGGATATTTTGCATGAGATCACTGACTTCCTTTTTTTTAGTAACTCTTTTGCTTCTCTTCCAAGGATGCTCTGGGATAAGTATGATATCTCCCCAGGACGTCAAAGACCTTTATACTGATAAGTTTCTACTTGATATTGGTTCAATAAAAGAACAATACCGCCAAGGAAGATATGAAATGGCCTTGGTTAACCTTCAAAAAATTGACGGAAATAAGCTGCTACCTTCCGAGCGCTCTCTACGAAGAAATTTAATTGGGGTGATTTATTTTTCAAAGGAACAGTTTGAACAGGCCATTTATCACTTTGAACTGGCCATGGTAACCGCAGGTTTAGATAGATCACTTAATGCCCAGATTAAATTAAATTTGGCCTCAAGTTACTTTAAATTAGGTTTTATGGATAAGGCCTTTTCCATTACTGAGGGAGATGATTACAAGAACCTTAAGAGTAAAGAAAAGAAAAAATTTCAACTTCTGCGTTATAAAACATCAAAAGAGCTTGGTAAGTCTTATGCCGCTTTAATAAGTCTTGGTCGCTACCTTGAGGATTTGAGTAATCTAGATGATCTTAGGAATGAGCCAAACTTTGGATATTTAAGACAAGAGTTTTTAGAAATTGGAAAAAATCAAAAAATTCGTTTTCTTGAAGAATTTGATGAGAAAAGACCTCTTGTTACAGGTTACCTAGGATATTTACAGGCCGAGAAACTCTACTACCAAGGTGACAATCATGAAGCCGAAGATCTTATTGATTGGATTAAGGAAAAGTATGAGAACCAAGCAGAGCTTATTGGGTTAGTACAAGATTTTAGTTTTAGAAGAGAAAATTATTCTAAAATGGATCCTAACGCAATAGGAGTTATTCTACCATTAAGTGGAAAAAATAAGATTTTTGGTCAAAGGGCCTTACTGGGGATAGACCACGCTTTGAAACAACTTCAAGAAAGAATGGGGGTTGATAAGCTTCCTTATAAACTTATTATAAAGGATAGCAAAAATAGCCCTACTGTAGGGGCCTATTGGGTTAAAGAATTAATTGAGAATAATCACGTTAGTACTATAATAGGAGGGCTTTTTTCTTCGGAGTCTTCGCAAGAGTTTTTAGAGGCCAAAAAAAATGGTGTTTTATTTATTTCTCTTGATCAAGTTTTTCTCTCAAGAGATCAAAAGGATCACCTTCTTTTAGAAATTCCTGGGTCTGTTGAGTCTCAAATTAACGAGCTTTTCTCAGAGAGGATTCTTAATGAGTATGGTAAAAATGTTGCGATCCTTTATCCTTATGGTCAAAGAGGTCAGGCCTATGTAGATGAATTTTGGCGTAGAGCAAATATTCATGATGTTAATGTAACAGACGCTCTTAGCTTTGAGCGCAGTCAAACAGATTATAGAGAAGATATTAAAAATGTTCTTGGCCTAAAGTATAAGCGTTCTCGTAGTGAGGAAGTTGAAATTTATAAGGAAATTCAAGGATTAGAAAAGCTAAGCTCTATAAGAAGAATTCAAGTTCTCAATCCGCAGATAGATTTTGATTGGATCTTTATTCCTGCATTTCCGAACGAGGCACTTCAGATTGTTCCAAGCTTTACTTATTATGATGCTTTTAGAGTTAAAATCTTTGGTGGGCCTAGTTGGCGTTCAAAAGCATTATCAAGAGAGAGCTATAAACTTGGAGCTCTTCACTTCATTGGAGATGATGTGACAGGTCAGGCGAGAACTTTTCAAGAAGACTTTTATCGAAGCTATCAGAAGTTTCCAAAGTTAATCGAGATGAGGGGCTATGATGCATTAAATATAGCTCACTCTATTTTATCTTCGGAAGATTTTAATAAAAGAGAGGCCTTTGATAGATATATCCAATCAAAAGAGAAGCTAGTTGGTATAACTGGTACCTGGAATCTAAAAGAGAAACTTTGGCTCAAAGACCTTAGCGCCCTTAGACTACACAAGGGCAAGGTCAAAAAAATCTTTGAAGATCAGGAAAATTAAGACTTTTTAGCTTCAATTCTCTTTTTAATTCTGGCCTTAAGCTTAGCTTGACTCTTTTTTCTTTTCATTTTGAAAACTTGCTTTTTTCTTCCTCTACCCATGGTATCGACCTTTTGTGTTAAGTTGAACTGCGGCCCATAATATTCAACAAAGTTGCTGATGACAAGGGCTTTTAGGTGGTAATGAAATTATGAAAATGATACTTTTGATGTATTAAGGAGGATGCTCTGTCAGGGATTTTGATAGGGTTACTGCAATATGTCAAAAAAGAAGAAGACAAAGAAGTCTACAGCATCAAAACAAAACAAATTTCAAACATCTATAGATGAATCATTAATGGATGATATCGTTTTCTTTCGTAAGAAGACTCTTAGAGGGAAAACTGTTAGAGGAAACCTGGAAAAGGCCAAGATAGCAAAAGATATGCTTGAGCGTTACACTGGCCATAAATTTAAAGATTTTCAACAACAGATTATTCTCACCAACTTTCATTATTATGTTGAGCGCTTTAATGAAATAGTTCCAGACCCAATCTATACACAAGGCTCTGCTTTTAAGGCCAGTTCATCTAAAAAAGAGCAGGTTACTATTATTGAATTCGGTGTCGGCTCAGCAATGGCGGCCCTTATAGGTGAGTTGATGTCGGCCGTGGGGCCAAGAGCAGTGTTGTTTTTAGGGCTAGCTGGAGCTGTGCATCGATCATTAGAAGTAGGAGACTTCGTGTTACCCATTGCTTCTATTAGAGCAGAAGGAGTTTCTAAGCACTTTCTGCCGCCCCAAGTTCCTGCTCTGCCGACATTTAAAATTCAAAAATTTGTAAGTCAGATCCTTGTTGAAAATGGATATGAATATAGGACTGGTACAATTCATTCAACTGATTTAAGATTTTGGGAGTTTGATGAGAAATTTAAAGAAAATCTTGTCGACGAAAGAGTTCTTGCTGTTGAAATGGAAACTGCTGCTTTGTTTACAGTTTGTTTTGTGAGTAAGGTTAATATAGGGGCATTACTTTTAATCTCTGATACCCCTATGAAGCCAGGTGGCATTAAAACAAAAAGTTCGGCCGCAAGCGTATTTAAAAATTATACTGATACACATATTGAAATAGGTATTCAGGCCATGAAAGAAATAAGTGGTCGTGGTGAAAAAATAAGACATTATACTTGGTAAAGGAAACTGTATGTTCAGAAGAATTTTAGATTGGTTTTCAAATGACTTGGCCATTGATTTAGGTACGGCAAACACTCTTGTCTATGCTAAAGATCGCGGCATAATTGTTAATGAGCCCTCAGTAGTAGCAGTTCACTCTGGTGTTAAGGGCATTAATAAAGTTCTAGCTGTCGGTAAAGAGGCCAAGCAAATGCTTGGGAGAACACCTGGTTCAATTAAAGCAATTAGACCAATGAAAGACGGTGTTATTGCTGACTTTGAAGTGACTCAGGCAATGCTAAGGTATTTTATCCAAAAGTCATTTACAGGGTCTAAACTTGTTAAACCAAGAATTATTATTTGTATTCCTTTTGGTATTACTCAAGTAGAGAAAAGGGCAGTAAAAGAATCTGCGGAACAGGCAGGGGCCAGAGAGGTTTATCTTATTGAAGAACCTATGGCCGCGGCAATAGGGGCCGGGTTACCTATTACTGAGCCTTCAGGAAATATGATTGTTGATATTGGTGGGGGGACGACAGAAGTTGCTGTTATTTCACTCGGTGGAATCGTGTACTCAAAATCAGTAAGAGTTGCTGGTGATAAATTTGATGAGGCCATTTCTAATTATATAAAGAAAAAATACTCCCTCCTTATAGGTGAAAGAACTTCCGAGGCCATTAAAATGTCTATTGGAAATGCTTACCCATTTGATGATGAAGTAAAAGTATCTGAGGTTAAGGGAAGAGACTTAATTGCAGGTGCTCCAAAAATTATTGAGGTTACATCTGATGAAATTAGAGAAGCGCTAACGGATACAATTACTGAAGTTGTTGAAGCTATTAAAACTTCTTTAGAAAAGACTCCTCCTGAGTTAGCGGCCGATATAGTCGATAACGGAATAATTTTGGCCGGAGGCGGTTCTCTTCTTAAAAACTTAGATGTTCTCATTAAAGAAAAAACAGGACTTCCTGTTTCTATTGCAGAAGATCCTCTTACAAGTGTTGTTAGAGGGTGTGGAAAAGCATTAGGCTCCATATCTTTGCTAAGACAGGTGACAACTCTGTCTTAAAAAATTTGGACTAAGATGGTATCAAATATTGAAACGGATTTTAATAATGATAAATACAATTTCCTTCGTCTGAAATCATCGGAGAGTATTCTCAAATTAAAATCAATAGTGAAAAAAAAGCTTGATGCCTTACTTTGGCGTAAGGAATTAGGCTTTTTTAAAATAACTTGTGACTCTCTTCAAGAAAATGATGCTGGAGAAATTACAGGTGTTAAGGCCAAGCTTGATTCATCTGAAGATATTGCTAAAGAACAAGAAGGAGAAGAGTTTTTTCTTCACTTTATTGATAATAACGTAAAATATCTTGCTAAAATAAAATTAGAACATGTTTTAGAACAAAAAGAGATATCATTTAATTTTAAGAGTTTTATTTTTAAACTTGATCAACGTATGGTTCAAAGGATTGAAACATATAAGGATCATGAAGTTTACGGCTTTTTTAATCTTAAAAATGTCACAAGCCCAAATAGGCAACTCGTTCTTATTAAAGATTCTAATAATGAACAATTAGAACTTTTTAAAAAATTTAAAAAGCGTCAATATGAATCAGTTTTTGAGGGAGATAAACCTTTTGGACTTGGAGATATGATCGGCTTTCGAGTTGTCGATATATCGACAGTAGGTTGTTCGATCCTATGTAATGAAATTGAAAAAGGGTTTTTCTCTAGAGGCTATGCTAACTTTAATGTTCTCTTTGGAGTAAATGGGCAAAGACTCAATGTAGAAGGGGCCAATGTTGTTTATTTGAGTCCTTATGATAGACCCGAGCACGGCCCTATAGAAAGGTTTAGAGTAGGGCTTAAATTTAACGAAAATAATGAAATAGCTAAATTATTACCTTACGAGGAAGAAAGCGAAATAGAATCTGTATCCTATTTCGAGAAATTTTTGGAGAAATAGACCATGATAAAATATTTAATCATCGTTCTATTCAGTTCTTGCGCTTATTTCAAACAAGTTTCTCACCCGGAAAAAAAAGTTGTTCGAAGTAAGAGTAAAGCAATTCATGAATATACACTTAAAGATAAGGCCGGAACATTCTCTCTTAAAAGAGAAGTCGGTATTTCTAAAAATGATAAAGATTTTGTCGTTAAAAAGATTATTTTATCTCAAGAGGATAAGACTCTTCCCCTTGAGAAGACAATTACGATTTCAAAGCCTGGTTCACTAAAGGGAAAAATTAATATTTTAAGGCCACAAGTTTCGCAATATAGTGTTTGGTTTGAAAAGAAAAAATATTTTTCTGAAATGAAAATTATGCCTAAAGAAAAGAAACTTTTAATTAAGTTAAAAAGCCCTTTTAAAAAATGGAATGGAAACAAAGAAGTTCTTTTTCCAAAAGGCTCTGGTCTTTATTGCTTTTTTTCTCAAGTCGTAGAATGTGCTAAATTTAATAATTTTATTTCAGAGTCAACTAAAAGAGGGCTTGGGGAAATGAATTTCCATATTATTTGGGAAGGCTATCCTTATTTTCATGCTCAATATGATAACCTTCCTTCGAAGGTTTTTTCTGATGCAAGAATGTCATATGAAGGAAAGAATGCACAAGGATATAGAAAATATAGCCTCTCTTTTGATAATCAAACATTGTTTTATTTATTAGATAAGCAAAGTAACATCATAGGTCAGTACTGGGTTTCACAGGGCTATTCCCTTGAAAAGAAATTATGAGAAAAATATTAAATGCCTTATTCACCATTTTGATGGCCTTAATACTGGTTTTTTCTTTAATGAGGCTAAGCCCCGGTGATCCGGTTGAAAGAATTTTAGGGCCTAATGCAACCGAAGAAGAGATTCAAGTCTATCGTCAGCAATTAGGCCTTAATCAAAGCTTTCCTGTTCAATTATCTCAATACTTAATTGGAGTCGTTAAAGGTGATCTAGGTGTTTCACTTTTTAAAAACAGATCAGTCGTTGAGCTTCTAAAGGAACACTTTGTACCAACCGCTATTATTGCTTTTTTCTCTGTTTTTATTTCGGCCTTATTTGGACCTTTTTTAGGACTCTATAGTGCTCTGAAAAAGAGTCAGGCCCAAGATAGTATTATAAGAATACTTAGTTTAGGACTTCTGTCTTTTCCGATATTTTCATTAGCACCTATACTTGTTCTTATTTTTTCTATCAAACTAGGTGTTTTTCCCGTATCTGAGTGGGGTAGTATTTCCCATATATTTTTGCCAGTCTTAACTCTTGTTCTTCCTTTAGGATCTATTTTATTGAGGGTTTCTCGGAATAGGTTTCTTGAAGAATGTAGTGAACCGTGGGTTCAGGTGCTACATGCCAAAGGATTACGCGAAAAAGATATTCATATGAGAGTGGCCAAAGCATGTTTGCCCACAATTTTAACTGTCATAGGTATTCAATTAAGTATCGTCATAGCGGGTACTATGATTACGGAAACGATTTTTGATATACCCGGTATGGGGACACTCCTTCTTGATGGTATTCAAAATAGAGATTATCCAGTAGTGCAAGGAATAATAATTTATTCTATGCTTGTGTATATGATTATTTATTTTTTCTTTGATTATTTAGGAGAAAAAATAGATCCAAGGTTAAAAATGACTTATGACTCGTAAGAAGTTAAACCCAGAAATTAAATGGGGTCTCTCTATTTTATCTCTCTATATGATATGGGCCTTTTGTGGCCTCATATATAATAGCTTTTATAAGGGTACAATTAGTCGACCTTATTCTCCCTACGCAGATATGAAAAATGAGCTTATTGCTCCCTTTACTCAAAACTATCTTCTTGGAACAGATATCTATGGCCGCTCTATTATGGAGCTATTGTCGACAGGGTTAATATATAGTCTAAGTGTAGGCGTTTTGGTCACTGTTATCTGTTGTCTTATTGGAGTAATTTTAGGTTTTATTTCGGTGGCCGGACACCCTTGGCTTCGAAAAATAAGTGAATCTGTAACAAATCTAATTTTTGTTTTTCCAACAATACTTCTAGCAATAGTTTTACTTTCTTTTACAGGGGAATCACTTGGTGCTTTGGTTCTGATTTTAAGCCTAACGGGTTGGCCAAGTTATGCAAAAATTAGCAGAGGAGAGACCCAAAGAATAATGGGATTAAGTTACGTTGAAAGTGCCAAGGCCGTTGGGGCCTCGAAGTGGCGGATGTTTTTTAAAATAGTTATCCCAGGAATATTTCCAGTCCTTTCTATCCACTTGATATTAGGTATCAGTGGAGTCATTATTAGTGAGGCCACATTGGGCTTTCTTGGGCTTGGTGGTAGTGCTTACTCTTGGGGGGCACTTCTTTCCCTGAGTAAAACAGTTTTGTTAGAGGCGCCATATATTGTTATTATTTTTAGTCTAGTACTAGCTGGTCTTATTATAGGACTTAATTTACTGGGAGATGGACTTAGAGACTATCTAGATCCAAAAAGTTAATATGAAAGGATTAGGTCAACTATTCATTACTGGGATTCAAGGACATTATCTAACAGATGATGAGGTCAAATTTATATCTGAAAACGATATTGGTGGAGTGATTCTATTTGATCGTAACTTTGAAAGTATTGGGCAGGTGGGAGAGTTAGTAAACTCAATTCAAGAGCTCAATAAAGAAAATCCTCTTTTTATTGCTTTGGATTATGAAGGCGGACGAGTTCAGAGATTTAGAAAATCTCTTTCCGTTATACCTCCGATGTTAGAAGTGGGGCAACTTGGTTCACCTAAATTATGTTATGAGATTGGTGAGATTATGGCCGAAGAAATTAAGGCCATAGGTATTAACATTAACTTGGCCCCTTGCTGTGATATTTTTTCACAAAAAAATAACAAAGTGATTGGTGATCGTGCTTTTGGTAAAGATCACGAAACAGTTTCTAAATTTGTTACTTCAATGGTGAGAGCATTTCAAAATGCGGGAGTCATTGCCTGCGCTAAACACTTTCCAGGTCACGGGCCAACCTCAAAGGATTCACACTTTGAACTACCCGTTGTTAAGAAAAAACTTGATGATATTCATCAAGAGGATATTCAGCCTTTCATTAAGGCCATCAAATCAAGAGTTGAGATGATTATGATGGCCCACTTACTTGTAGATGATATTGATGAAAAGCTTCCTACTTCACTTTCACCTCAGGCGCATAAAATTCTTAGAAAAGAGCTCGGGTTTAAAGGTGTTATTATCAGTGATGATATGGATATGAAGGCCATTACTGATAACTTTGGGCTATTTGAAGCGACAAAAATGGCATTAGATTCTGGAACTGATATTGTAGAGTTTAGTAAATTTGAAAGTGCTAAAGAATCTTACGAGAAATTAATAAATTCAGACTTTGATCAAAGCTTTTATCAAGAAAAAGTTGATAGAGTCCTTAAGCTTAAAAAGCAGTATATAGGCAGTTATGAACCACTTTTTGTTCCCGAGATCGGACAAAAAATAAAAACCGAGCAAACAGTGTCCTTTTTAGCGGAGCTTGATAAAAAGTTATCCAGCTAGCGCCCTAGGTTGATATTGCCATCTTTGACGCACTCCTTTAATTATTTGATATTCTAAGAATAAAAAGATTAATGAAAAACTTGATTGTCTTACTCCACATCTTTTTCTTCTTGGGATTACCCAGTGTAGGTGATGGGCAGAGTATCGTTAAAAATCAAAAAGAGGAAATTAAGACATTAAGTACTCAATGTAAGGAAAAAAATTATAAGAGTTGTTTCAAGCTTGCTGAAATATATGAAAGAAAAGGTGCAACCGCCAGATCACTTAGTTACTACAAAAATTTATGTTCCTCAAAAAGAAGTCCGCATTACAGAAAAGCTTGTGAAAAACTAATAGGTGGAAGTGAAGAAGTATTTTTACTTGAAGGGCTTGATGCGAGTGAAAGATATAGAGCGATAAAATATGGAAAAGAATGTAGGGTGCAAGCATTTTCCGGTTGTTGGAATTTAGCTCAAATTTATCTCTTAAAGGAAAAAAAGGAATTGGCGACTCCTTTAATTAAGCGTTCATGTGCTGGTGGCGTCGAGTCGGCCTGTTACTTTTTAAAGGGAGACCAGTCCTCATTTATTATTTTAAACACTTCCGTTGTTCTATTTGGGATTTGCGCTTTTATTATTGCATTTTCATTCTTATCTGGTGAACAAGAGTTTAAGGCCAGTGAGTCACTTGATGATACTTCAGAAAAGAAAATAGATTATAAAAAATACGGTACAATTCTGCATTACTCACGTCCTGCTTTTAAAAGATATATTTATCCAATTGTTGCTCAGATGAAAAAGAAGAAAAAGATTAGGGATAAATATAAAAGAAAGCTCGCAAGCGCAGGTCTAACAGATGTAATGAGTGCTGAGGAATTTTATTCATTTAAGCTTTTTCTTATTGTTGGCTTTCCCATACTTTTTTTGGCGGTACGTGCTTTTCTAGAAGAAACATGGCCACTAAAGCTTATCCCTTTACTTGCGGCGATTGGTTATATGTACCCTGATATTTGGGCAAATGGACGAACAGAATCAAGAAGAAAAGAAGTAATTTTATCGATGCCTTTTAGTGTAGATATGTTGGCCTTATCAGTAGAGGCCGGCTTAGACTTTGTTGCGGCCATTAGTAAAGTTGTTGAAAAGGCGAAGCCAAGTGCTCTTAATGATGAGTTTGAAATCTTACTTAAAGAAATAAAAGTGGGAGCAAGTAGGGCAGAAGCACTGAGAAATCTAGCTTGGAGAATTGATCTTATTCAAATTTCATCTTTTTGTGCAACACTTATAGCTGCTGATTCTGTAGGTGCTAATATCGGGCCAATTCTGAAAAACTTGGCCAAAGAAATACGGCAGAAAAAATCTGCAGAAGTAGAGAAGGCCGGGGCAACAGCGGCCACAAAAATCCTTTTTCCAATGCTCTTTCTCATTGTTCCGGCCGTTTTTATTGTTGTAGCGGCCCCTATTGCACTTGAAATGATAGCGGGAGGTAATTAATGAAAGAGTATAAAATTCTGCATAAAAGTATACCGATAGCCCAAAAGGTAGCTCTTGCTGATAATTCAATATCGAGAATGATAGGTCTAATGTTTAAACCAGGTCTTGAAGCAGGTGAGGGACTTCTTATTAGACCTTGCAACTCAATTCATACGTTTTTTATGAGATTTAATATTGATGTTCTATTTTTGGATAAGGAATATCGAGTTCTAAAAGTTATTAGAAATTTAAAACCATGGCGAATGACAAGAATGTACTTTAAGGCCTTTCAAGTTCTCGAACTTCAAGGTGGTACATTGTCAGAAGACATTCATGAGAATGAGCAATTAGAGGTCTTATGTATAAGTTAGTTGCTGTCGGAGGAAAATTAAGGGGTCAAGAGTTCGTTCTTGAGGAAGGCGATAATATCGTTGGGCGAGGGGATGAAAGTAATGTTGTATTACCAGTTAATGGTGTTTCAAAAAGACATATGTCGATAACCGTAACTTCTGATGTGGCCTATTTAAGAGATTTGGAAAGCTCGAATGGTACATTTTTAAATGGAGAGTTAACAAAAAGTGCTACAGTTAAGGATGGAGATTTAATTGCATTACCTGATTTGATATTCAAGCTTGTATATGTAACAGAAAAAAAGATTATTATCCATAGGAAGGCGACAGAAACTGGGGAAGAAGAAGAGGAGGAACCTACTTATGTTAAGCCACCTCCTATGCCCAAAGAATTGCCATTAAAGATTCTTCATATTTTTAAATATAAAATCATGCCATTTATTCATGGTATGAATGAAGAGTATGAATGGAAGGTTCTTTTTTCAATTGCATTGTCACTTTTCGTAGTGGCCACAATATCGTTAACTATCTTCCCCATTCTCAGTGATAGTAAACAAATTCTTCTCGTAGAGACAGCTAAAAGAGGAGTTCACTTTGCTCAGGAAATCGCTAGGATAAATGCACGGGCATTAGAGAAAAAGCAGTTAGATCGGATTGATACTGCTTTTTTAGAAACGGAAGATGGTGTTTCAAGTTATGAGCTATTTGATATGGAGGGTAGAATTGTTCGTCCTATTGGTAAACTAAATGAGCATATTTCTGATACTTTCTCAATTAAGTCCCTTGAATGGGCGAGTTCTAAAAAAAGCGCGAAAAATGAGCTTGTTCAAATTCTTAAAGAGGGTGTTATTGGTGTTGCGGCCAAAATAAATGCTTATGATGCAAAATTAGGTTCTTTTGAACCAGTTGGTATCATCTCAATACGTTTTGCACCACGCTCCTTAGCGGTAGAGGCCACTAAAAATTCTCGTGCCTATTTAGAGTCTCTGAGTACTTCTGCTCTAGTGGCCCTTATTTTCTTTGGTATCGTTTATTTTTTAACATTAAGACCTTTTGAAGAGCTGAAATATCAGATTGAACAGGGAATGAAAGGTAAGATAAGAAACGTAGAATTAAAGCATATGATGGTAGAGCTTAAACCTCTGGTCAACGTTATAAATACTCTTTTACAAAGAAATAGAGAGTTATCAAGTGATGGGGAGAGTGCTGAATTTGCAGAACTCGAAGAAGAGGGCCCATATATTGATCATTTAAAAGAGTTTTTGAAAGGTTCTGGTAGCCCTGCTATGGTTTTAAATTCAAATAAAGATGTCATGGCATTAAATATGACAGCTGAGGATTTGACCGGTATTAGGCAAAATGTCTCTGAAGGAGACAATATACTTGAGTGTGCACGAGAAAAGGGTTTTGCGGCCACGGTTATTGAGCTGTGTGATAACTCTGCCAATAATCAAGGATTCTCTGAACAAGGTGAGTATGAGTTAGGAGGATTTAATCATCAAGTTTTTGTTACCTCTCTTATAGGTAGTGATAATTTTGCGAAAGCATTTTATGTCACTTTTGTTAAGGAGGAATAATATAAATGAAGTCCGCTGTCGTTGTTAAAAAAAATATTAAGTCTCCTGAAAAGAATGGGAAGTATTGGAGGCTTATTTGTCTTAATGGCCCCAATAAAGGGACGGTATATTATCTTAACGG
>Ga0055584_100004178_pt1 | contig 14175 bp, 14 predicted proteins | sample OSDHelmetaG_FD_58716 | JGI IMG/M metagenome (GOLD analysis project Ga0055584, IMG submission 58716) | Pelagic marine sediment microbial communities from the LTER site Helgoland, North Sea, for post-phytoplankton bloom and carbon turnover... | ecosystem: Environmental > Aquatic > Marine >... | reverse complement strand
GATTATCCGGGGCTCAGCAATGCGCGCCGCATTACGTTTGAGTATGTAATGCTGAAGGGCGTGAATGACTCGCTGGCCGATGCGAAGGCGATGGTGGAGCTGCTGAAGGGTATTCCAGCCAAGATCAACCTGATCCCGTTTAATCCGTGGCCAGGCAGCGTGTTCGAATGCTCGTCGAACAACGCGATCCGGCGGTTTGCTGACTATCTGAGCGAAGAAAATATGTCCGCCCCGATCCGCCACGCCCGCGGCCAGGACATCATGGCGGCCTGCGGGCAATTGAAGAGCGCCAGTGAGAAGCTTCGCGCGTCCGCCAGGCGGGCGGCAGAGGCCGAGGTGGCCTCCGCCTGAACTATGTAGTTCTAGCTCGTCGGTTTACTTGCGGCATTGTCGGCCACGGCTGGAGCGACCGTAGGCTCTGGCTGAAGCGTGATTGTGACGTCGCCGTCATACTTGTTCGCGGCGCTTGATGCCGCGTCGACGGCGACCCCAATGAAGCCACCAAGAAGTAAGTTGCCAGCCGTTGCGCCGGCAAAGTCACTTTTTGTTGTTGAAAGACGCTTGCTGATACCCGTCTTTTTCACACTTCATCATGATATTTTGCTTATTCTTTTTGACCGCCACGCTGCCCGGTGTTGACGCGACTGTGCCAATTACAGCGCCTTCGCGGAGCAAGTCGCACTTAGTTTCCGAAGGGATCGTGTTGATCTGGATCGTTTGGCTGGTGCCTTCAACAATGGTTGAACAGGCACCAGCCAAACAACGCCGCCGCGAGGATTGTGCGGGAAGGGGACATTGTTCCATTGCTCCAATAGGATTCTAATCGACAAGCGGTATGCCATTGTGGTTACGGCTTATCGACCAGAATATAATTGGGGCTGTTAAGCTGATTTTAACCTTGGCATTAACAGACGGAAAGGAATCAGCATGGCCAATGCCAGCGCGACTTTCACGCCAAAATCGCCAATTCCCAACGTAATCCACGGCACCGGCGTCGCGTAGAAGGCCAAGCTGAAGAACAGCGCCGTATCCACTGCCGAGGCTAGGATCGACGAGATCAACGGCGCCTGCCACCACGAGCCGCGGCGGAGTTTGTCGAACACACTCACGTCCAACATCTGGCTGACCAGAAAGGCAATACCAGACGCAAGGCCGATACGCGGCGTAGCCAGTATCATCGACAGCACGATCGCGACTGGAAAGCTTAGGAGCACCATCTTTCGGGTGGCGCTGGCACCGAATGACCGATTGGTCAGGTCGGTGACCAGAAAACACACCGGGAACAACAGCGCGCCGAATGTCAGCCAGTCGTTTATTGGGTATTGAACTGTGATGTTGGAGGCGAGGATCAAACCGATCATCGCCATGGTCGCCAACAGAATGCCGCGCGGCAAACCCATTAAAGGATGACCAATCACAGGCAGAGCCATTAATGGATGTCCTTCGGTCCGGCGATGGCGGCGCGCAACTTTTCAAAGGTGAAGTCCGGGGATTTAGCGATATCCAGGACAATTTTTTCCTTTGCGGCGATACGAGCGGCGGCGGCAGGCACTTGGCGGGCCACGTCCATCGGGATGACAACGGCACCGTGCTGGTCAGCGTGAATCAGGTCGCCGTGATTGACGATCATGCCAGAGATCATCACCTGGCAGCCATAATCGACGCCGTGAACATGCGCGTGGCTAGGTTTGATCGAACCGGCCAGCGCCTGAAAGCCCTCAGCCCAATCCGGAATATCGCGGATGCAACCGTCGGTAACGACACCGAGGCTGCCTAGCGCCTTATGCACGTTAGACTGAACCTCACCCCAAAACGCGCCATGGCCGACATGCGGGCCGTCCAGATCCTGAATCACGGTGATCTTTGGCTCATCGCCTTCGTTCACATAGCCGTAATACGCGACGCGGAAATCCGTCGAGGCCTGGCCACTGCGCGAGCCGGGCTGGACGCTGCGGCAGGTGGCGGTGCGGGCATAGCCGACGATGGGCGGCAGGTCAGGAAAGGGGCATACCAGCGGGCGGGTGGTGAAGCCGCTGTCGCGGAACTTGTTGTCGATCTCTTCCAGCGCATTGCAAACGGTCGGCGTGTCCAGGGCGCGGAGGGCGGCCAGTTCGGCTTCGGTCAGGCGGTCAGTCATCGTGATATCTCCAACGGGAATTATGATGGTGGCCAAAGGCCATGCGATCTGGCAGCTGTCAAGACGGTGGGGTTGTGCTGGTCAGCAAAGCGGCGGATAAACAGGGGTGGTGCAACAAACAATAGTTTGGAGATGGAGGCGATGATCGAAGGTTTGATTACAACGTTGGCTAGCCGGTTCGGTATCAGCGAGAGCATGGCGCGTCAGGCGATATCTATGGCGATGAAAGCGTTGAACGACGGTGGCGAAGGCGATCTGGCTGGCGAGTTGCAGCAGCGCGTTCCTGGATTGAGCGATGTGGCTGGCGGCGGCGGCCTCATGGGCGGATTGATGGGGGCTGCCAGCGGTTTGTTGGGTGGCGGCGGTGGCAGTTCACCGCTAGCGGGATTAGCCGGCATGATTGGTCAGGACAAAATGGCCGACGTGACCAATGTCGTTTCTGGCTTTGTTGGTGAACAGACCGATGATGACCTTGCCGGCCGGATGCAGTCTGCGTTGACCCGGCTCAGTCAGTAAGTTCTGCATGATCTGAATCAAGGCGGGGGGGCCCGCTTTGCGGTTTGATTGAATCCGCGGTGAACGCAATTGCCACCGGGCCAACATGGTGCGGTCCGATGGCAAAGTGAAACCCACTGATCGGAGGTTCTTTGTCATGCTGGAAAATCTTGTTGATAGCCTAGCCAAGCGGTTCGGGATCGATCACGCACTGGCCCGCCAGACCCTCGCAATGATGCTGCAGGAGTTGCACGAAGGCAGCGAGGGCCATCTCGCCAGTGAGTTGGAAGATGCTATTGGTGGTTTGGGCGACGTAGAGGCTGCCGGCAGCGGCGGCGGCGGGTTTGGCCTGATGGGCGAGGCCAGCGGCTTGGTCAGTGGCACACCGGATTCAGGGCTGCGCGGGCTCAAAGCGCTTTTGGGCGCAGATCGGATCGATAGTTTCGATCAGGTTCTGTCCGACGTGGTGGGAGAGCAGGCTGGGCCAGAGTTGGGCGCGCGGTTGCAAACAGCGTTGGCACGCCTGGGGCAATAGTTCTGCCGGTGATCCCCGCTATCCACAAGCGGTGCTCGCGACGACTCGCTAACGATGATGTGTGAGAATCGGCTAGGGTGCACGGCATGAATATAGCATCGCCCTTCGCCCTGCCGGTCACCCAGTCCTTTGCCACGCCCAGCCGTGAGCCACCTGCCAACCTTGACGCTGAAATGGCGCTGTTGGGCACGTTGCTGGCCAACAATAACGCCTTTGACAAAGTCGGTGACTTTTTGCTGCCAGAGCATTTCGCTGATCCGGCGCACCAGAAAATCTATGGCGCGCTCAAACGTGTCGTCGAAACTGGTGGCACGGCAGATGCGCGGACGCTGAAGCACGTGTTGGGTCAGGAGGAAAGCCTGACGGAGCTGGGCGGCGTTCAGTATCTGGCGGAGTTGGCAGCGAACGCGCTGACCATTATCGACCCGAAGAATTACGGGCAGCTGATCTACGATCTCCATCTGCGCCGGGAACTGATCGGCCTGGGTGAGGAGGTCGTCAACGACGCCTTCCGCCCGGACAACGAATTCAGCGCGGTAGAGCAAATCGAGTCGGCGGAGCAGCACCTGTTTAACCTTGCGGCAACCGGCGATGGCAGCGGCGATTTCCGCTCGTTCGGTCACACACTCAAAGATACGCTGAAAATGGTTGAGGCCGCCTATCAGCGAGAGGGCAGGCTGACCGGTATCACCAGCGGCTTTACCGATATGGATCGGCTGTTGGGCGGCTTGCAAAAGTCAGACCTGCTGATTCTTGCCGCCCGCCCGGCCATGGGCAAGACGGCGCTGGCCACCAATATTGCCTTCAACGCGGCCTCAGCCTCCAGTTCGGAGCGTGATGAGGCCGGCAACGTGATTGAGCGCACCGGCCACAACGTCGCGATTTTCTCGCTGGAGATGTCCGCGGAGCAACTGGCGCTGCGGATCCTGGGTGAGCAGTCGGGCGTGCCGTCCGACGCCATCCGCCGCGGCGCCATCGATCAAAGCCAGTTCGAGGCGGTGTTCGAGGCGAGCCAGCGGTTGAATTCGCTTTCCTTATTCATCGATGATACGCCGGCCATCACGGTCGCAAACATGCGCACCCGCGCCCGGCGATTGATGCGGACCCATGGCGCGCTCGACCTGATCGTGGTGGATTATTTGCAGCTGATGCAGGGCTCTGCTGGCTCTAAATCCGATGGCCGTGTGCAAGAGATCTCGGAGATTACCCGGGGGCTGAAGACGGTTGCGAAGGAAATGAACGTGCCGGTGATCGCGCTCTCGCAGCTGTCACGGCAGGTGGAGCAGCGAGAGGACAAGCGGCCTCAGCTATCAGATTTGCGCGAGTCGGGGTCGATTGAGCAGGACGCGGACGTGGTCATGTTCATCTATCGAGAGGAATATTACCTGGGCCGCAAAGAGCCGGACCCCGGCACCGACGCGCACGAGAAATGGCAGCAGGATATGGACCGGGTGCACAATGTGGCCGAGGTCATCATCGCCAAGCAGCGTCACGGCCCAACCGACCGGGTGAAGCTGTATTTCGACGGTGCCTACACCCGCTTCCGGGACTTTGTGACTGAGGGCGACGAGGACGACGGGTTTTATTGAGCGATGCTCCTCGGTCGTTTAACCATCGATCTGGCAGCAATTGTCGCGAATTGGCGGCAGCTTGCGGCGTTGTCTCAACCTGCGCAAACTGGTGCGGTGGTCAAGGCCAATGCCTACGGCCTGGGCCTGCAACCTGTGGCAGAGGCTCTCGCTGAAGCCGGCTGCGACAGCTTTTGGGTCGCGACGTTGGACGAGGCGGTGGCGCTGCGCCAAATCCTGCCGCGCGCGCGGATTGCGGTGCTGGGTGACCAGGTTGAGCCGAACATTCAGGAATTCATCGGCAACCGCCTGACACCGGTGTTGAACCACCCAGGTGCTGTCGAGGCGTGGCGGCGGTGGGCGGCTCCTGCCGCGGCGTGGCTACATCTGGATACCGGCATGCACCGCCTGGGTTTATCGCCGTCGGAGTGGCAAGCCTTGTTAGCTGAGACGTCCGATTGGCAGGCGGTAGGTATGCGGGGCATCATGAGCCACTACGCCTGCGCCGACGATCCTGATCACCCGCTGAATGTGCAGCAAAGAGATCGGGCGGTTGCGGCTGCGCGTGCGGCGGGCTTGCGCCTCAGCCTTGGCAATTCCAGTGGGATTTATCTGGGGGCGAAGTTTCGTGGCGATACCGTGCGCCCTGGCATGGCACTCTATGGCTTGAACCCCACACCATACACGGCCAATCCGATGCAGCGAGTTGTGACGCTGGAGGCGCAAGTGTTGCAGGTCCGGCAGGTCGACGCCGATGCTGGCACGGTCGGCTATGGCGCTTCGGCTGCAGCAATGCCGGACCAAAAACTGGCGACGGTCGCGCTGGGCTATGCCGATGGCTTGCATCGGGCGCTATCTGGCAAGGGGCATGTGTATTTTGCGGGGCAGGCGGCCCCTATCGTCGGGCGCGTATCGATGGACTCGATCGTGGTGGACGTCTCCCACCTGACCCCGGCGGTGCGGCCTGGCGATTGGGCTGAGGTAATAGGCCCTAATCAATCCGCGGATACAGTGGCAGACATGGCAGGTACGATCGGCTATGAGATATTGACGAGCCTAGGGGCACGTTATGCCCGTTCGTATTTGCCTTCAGGGACCGATTAGGTGATTAACCCGTTTGCATTCGTCGGCCGCGTGGTTTTGGATTTCTTCCAAACCATCGGTAGTGTCGCTGTTTTCGCATTTATGGGCCTGTCGCACGCGGTGCGACCGCCATTCTTCTGGCGCAACTATATGCGTCACTTCATCGAAATCGGCTATCTCTCCCTGCCAGTTGTGGCGTTGACCACGCTGTTCAGCGGCATGGTGTTGGCCTTGCAAAGCTATTCCGGCTTCAGCCGCTTCTCGGCAGAGGGCGCCGTGGCCATGGTCGTCGCGCTCTCAATCACGCGGGAGCTGGCACCGGTGCTGGCGGGCCTGATGGTCGCCGGGCGGATTGGTGCAGCTATGGCCGCAGAAATCGGCACTATGCGTGTGACCGAGCAGATTGATGCGCTGGAGGCGCTCTCGACCAACCCCTACAGCTATTTGGTGGCGCCACGGCTGATCGCAGGCATCCTGATGATGCCGTTTCTGGTCGCGGTCGGCGATATCATCGGCGTTATGGGAGGCTATATCGTCGGTGTTTACAAGCTGGGCTTTAACTCCGCCGCCTATCTGCAACAAACCTGGGACGTTTTGGAAACCGAGGACGTGGTCAGCGGCCTGGTCAAGGCGGCGGTCTATGGCTTCATCGTCACGTTGATGGGCTGCTACCACGGCTATCGCTCCACCGGCGGCGCGCAAGGCGTTGGCCGGGCAACGACACAGGCGGTGGTGTCGTCGGCTATCCTGATCCTGATCGCGAACTATTTCGTGACAGAGCTATTTTTCACAAAGTAGCAAACATGCTTAAAATTCAAGGTCTCACCAAAAGCTTTGGCGACAATCATGTGCTGCGTGGCATCGATCTGGAGATTGAGCGAGGCGATTCGCTTGTGATTTTGGGCGGGTCAGGATCTGGCAAGTCGGTGACGCTGAAATGCATCATGGGGTTTATCCACCCGGATGCCGGCACAATAACTTTGGATGGCGACAACCTGGTTGGCTTGGAAGGGCGTGCGCGGTCTGCCATGAACCAGCGGGTTGGCATGCTGTTTCAGCACGCGGCGTTGCTGGATAGCCTGCCAGTCTGGGAAAATGTCATGTTCGCCCCCTTGCGCTTTGGCCGCGTGTCGCGTCGGGAGGCGCGTAAAGCTGCTGTAGGCTGGTTGGAGCGTGTCGGACTGGACGAGGCCATAGCCGGTATTTTGCCCGGCGAACTCGCGACCGGCGCGCAAAAGCGCATTGGCCTTGCTCGCGCGATTGCAGCAGAGCCGGAATTGCTGTTGTTCGATGAGCCAACGACAGGCCTGGACGCGCTGGTAGGCCGTCAGATCGATGCGCTGATCCGTTCGACGATCACGGACATGGGCGCGACGGCGATTACCATCACGCACGATATCGACTCCGCTCGCCGGGTCAGCGATCACGTGGCGATGCTCTATCAGGGACAGATTGCGTGGAGCGGCCCGGCGGCAAATTTGATGCAGAGTGGAGACCCAGTGGTTGATCAATTCGTTCATGGCCGGCTGACAGGGCCAATTCCTGTGCCAGCGCTGCCCGAAGCACGAGCCTGAGCATGGCCAAGGGTAAGACTCGCGCGGTATTCGTCTGCCAATCCTGCGGCACGACCCATGGGCGGTGGGGCGGCCAGTGCACTGGTTGCGGTGAGTGGAATACGATTGCCGAAGAGCCGGTGTTGCAGGCGGCCTCGGCGACCGGGCCGCGGGCGATGTCCAATCGGCTGGCCGTGGTGGCATTGGCAGGCAAGGAGCAGCCGTTGCCACGGCTCAAAACGGGCATCAAAGAATTTGATCACGTCTGCGGCGGCGGGTTGGTGCCTGGCGGTTGTATTCTGATCGGTGGCGACCCCGGTATAGGCAAGTCTACGCTGCTATTGCAGGTGGCAGCGCGCGCGGCGGCAGCCAGCGGCAAGCGTGTGCTGTATGTCTCCGGCGAGGAGGGCGTTAGCCAGGTGCGGATGCGGGCAGCCCGGCTGGGCCTGTCCGAGGCGGAGGTCGATCTGGCATCAGCAACCGGTGTCGGCGAGATTTGTGCGGGGATCTCCCCAGATTATGCGCTGGTCGTGATCGACTCGATTCAGACCATGGCGGTGGAGACGATTGAGTCGGCGCCGGGCACAGTCAGTCAGGTCAAGGGCGCTGGTCACGAACTGAATCAGGCTGCCAAGAAGCAGAATGTGCCAGTGGTCCTGGTCGGCCATGTGACAAAGGACGGCTCTATCGCCGGCCCACGGGTGCTGGAGCATCTGGTCGACACCGTGCTGTATTTTGAGGGCGACCGCAGCCACCAATACCGCATCCTGCGCGCCGTGAAGAATCGCTTTGGCCCAACCGACGAAATCGGCGTGTTTGAGATGACAGGGCTTGGCTTGGCAGAGGTGCCAAACCCATCCGCCATGTTCCTAGGCGCGCGGGATGCTGATGGCCCGGCGGTTAGTGGCTCTGCAGTGTTTGCCGGCATTGAGGGCACGCGGCCATTGCTGGTCGAGATCCAGGCCTTGGTCGGGCAGCCTGGCGTTGCAACACCACGACGGACGGCGGTGGGTTGGGATTCTGCGCGGCTGTCGATGGTTCTGGCGGTCTTGGAAACCCGATGTCTTTATGACTTCCAGGGCCGCGACGTGTTCCTGAACGTCGCTGGTGGCTTGCGCCTGGCGGAGCCTGCTGCCGATCTAGCGGCGGCGGCGGCTTTGGTCTCTGCCCTGCTGGATAAGCCGGTGCCGCGTGATGTTGTACTGTTTGGCGAAGTAGGGCTTTCCGGCGAGTTGCGCCCTGTGGGGCAGGAGTCCGCCCGCCTCAGGGAAGCAGAGCGGTTGGGCTTTGGCCGGGCATTGGCGGCCCTCGCGGATAAGGGCAAAAGCAAGGACAAGAGCAAGGATGCGGCCCATGGCGCTCTTGCGTCGATCCGTATCCCTCGGCTATCGGATCTGACCGAGTGGCTGCGTGAAGGTGGCTAAACCCAAATGCCAGACCTAGATCAATTCTTTCTGTTGGATGGCGTGGCTGCAGCGGTCGTATTGCTGTCAGCCTGGATTGCCTACCTGCGTGGTTTCGTACGGGAGGTGTTCTCGCTTGGCACCTGGATCGGGGCTGTGGTCGCGACGGCCTATTTCTACCCGCAAGCCAGCGCCTTCATCCGTCAGCACATAGAAACTGAGTTGGCTGCCGATCTGGCAGCGGGCGTCGGTGTGTTCTTTGTCTCCTTTATCCTGTTGCGCCTCGTTAGCGGTGCCATAGCGGAAGCCATTGCTGGCTCGGAGCACAATGCGATAGATCGGGCAGCCGGCTTTTTGTTCGGCATCCTGCGCGGGCTTTTGTTGCTGGTCGTGGCCTACATGGCATTCGCCTGGTTCTTTCCCCAGACCGAACAGCCGAAATGGCTCAATGACGCCAAAGTCACGCCAATGTTGCGTGAAGGCGCGCGTGAGCTTGAAAAGGTGCTACCGTCCGGTTGGAAGACTGAGCCGGGGGAGGCTGCGCGTCTCAAACAGTTAGACCGGCATGCGGCAGAACTTGAACGATTGCGGCAAGGCTTTAACATCCCGGCACCGTCTGTGCCGGCAAACAATTCAGGGTCAGTAATTCCTGGCTATAACGCAGACGCGCGAGGGGGCCTCAACACCCTGCTCCGCTCCTCTAGGGAGACTGGCGATGATGGCACGAGGCGTTAGGCCTAACCACGCGACGATCCTGGAGGATGAGGGACCGCGCGAGGAATGCGCGGTCTTTGGAATTTATGGGGCTGATGAGGCGTCGGCTCATACTACGTTGGGTCTCCACGCGTTGCAGCACCGCGGGCAAGAGGCTACCGGCATTGTCAGCTTCGATGGCAAGCGGTTCCATGCCCAGCGTGGGGTTGGTGAAGTCGGGACCGTGCTGAACAAAGAGGATGTGATAGAGCGTCTGGTTGGCCACGCTGCCATCGGCCACAACCGCTACGCCACAACCGGTGAGGGCGCGGTCCACAACATACAACCGCTGTTCGCCGAGTTTGCGTTTGGCGGTTTTGCCATCGCTCACAATGGCAACCTGACCAATGCGCAGGCTTTACATGACCGATTGGTCCACGGCGGCTCTCTGTTTCAATCGACGACCGATACGGAGGTGATCGTCCATCTGATCGCGCGCAGTATGCGAAGCACGCTGGTCGACCGATTGGTCGACGCACTGCACCAGGTGGAAGGCGCTTATAGCCTGGTCGCGTTGAGCCAAAAAAAGCTGATTGGTGTGCGCGACCCGCTGGGCATTCGCCCACTGGTGCTGGGCCGCTTAGGTGATGCGCATATTATGGCCTCGGAATCCTGCGCCTTTGATATTATCGGTGCGGAATTCATACGCGACGTAGAGCCGGGTGAGCTGTTGGTGATTGATGAGAGCGGGATTACCTCTCTCTTTCCATTCGCCAAGCAGCCGAGCCGGTTTTGTGTCTTCGAATATATCTACTTTGCCCGCCCTGACAGCGTCATGGAAGGCCGCGGCGTTTACGAGGCCCGCAAGCGTATCGGCGCAGAGTTGGCGGCTGAGTCTCACCCAGAAGGCGGAGCCGACGTTATCGTGCCAGTGCCGGATTCTGGTGTTCCTGCCGCTATCGGTTATGCGGCGGCGTCTGGCGTGCCATTTGAGTATGGCATTATCCGCAATCACTATGTGGGGCGGACTTTTATCGAGCCGACGGCGCAAATCCGCCACTTGGGCGTGAAGCTGAAGCACAACGCGAACCGGTCGATGGTGGAGGGCAAGCGCATAATACTGGTTGATGACAGCATCGTGCGCGGCACCACCAGCCGCAAAATTGTGGAGATGATGCGCAGCGCTGGCGCCAAGGAGATCCATATGCGGATCTCGTCACCGCCGACTGCGAACCCTTGCTATTACGGCATTGATACCCCGGAAAAAGATGATCTGATTGCAGCCCGTTTGGACCCTGCAGGGATAGCCAAGGAAATCGGCGCGGATAGTCTGGCGTTTATTTCGATCGATGGATTGTACAGGGCGATGGGCAAAGACGGGCGCGATAATGCAGCTCCCGCTTTTTGCGATGCCTGTTTTACCGGTGACTACCCCATTCGCCTCATCGACCGTGATAACAAGAAGGCTGCAAAGCGTGACCCTAAACCGATTGCGTAAGTAGACTGATGGCGGAAAAGACAGAAGGCCGGCTGGCTGGCCGTGTAGCACTGGTCACTGGTGCTTCCCGCGGGCTAGGCGCGGCTATTGCAGAGCGGTTCGCGGCGGAAGGTGCACACCTGATCCTGGTCGCGCGCACTCAGGGCGGTCTTGAGGAAACTGATGATCGTGTTCGCGCCGCGGGCGGTGAAGCAACGCTGGTGCCGCTCGACCTCACCAAGTTTGACGAGATCGATCGTATGGCTGCGGCTATCGCTCAGCGGTTTGGCAGGTTGGATATTCTGGTCGGCAATGCCGCCATGCTCTCGCCGTTGACGCCGGTCGGTCACCTGAAGCCGAAAGATTGGCAGGCGGTGATGGATTTGAACGTCACAGCGAATTGGCGCTTGCTGCGGGCCTTTGATCCTGGTTTGCGGCTGTCAGAGAATGGCCGGGTGATTATGGTGACCAGCGGTGCAGCGATGGAGGCATTTGCCTACTGGGCTGCCTATGCAGCTAGCAAGGCTGCGCTAGAAACCCTGGTATCAAGCTATGCCAAGGAGGTGGCCAAGACGGCCATTCGCGCGAACCTTCTGGATCCCGGCGCCATGCGAACAAAAATTCGGGCAGAGGCGTTCCCAGGTGAAGACCCCATGACGCTGCGGCCACCGGAGGAAGTTACTCCGGTCGCAGTATCTCTGGCTGAAGCGGGATGTACCCTGCAGGGGCAAGTCGCCCGCGCCTACGGTTAGGCCAGGGCTGCCGTGGCCGGCGGGATTGTTGCAAATACCCCCCTAAAGCGCGCCTTGGTGCTGAGCATGGTCACGTTGGCCACCACGCTCTATGGCACCACCGTGCTGGTGGTATCGGTGATCCTGCCGCAAATGCAAGGCACGCTGTCGGCGACACAGGACCAGATCGCCTGGGTCCTGACCTTCAACATTCTGGCGACAGCCATTGCGACGCCGATGACTGGTTGGCTGACAGCACGGTTTGGCCGACGCAATGTGATGATCTATTGTCAGGCGGGCTTTACTGCCGCGACGCTGCTGTGCGGCATGGCAACTTCGCTAGAGACACTGGTATTTTATCGGATCCTCCAGGGTGCGTTGGGCGCGCCGCTGATCCCGTTGGCCCAGGCAACGATCCTGGACACCTATCCCAAAGAGCAGCACGGAACCGCGACATCGATATTCGGCATGGGTGTCGTTATTGGGCCTGTGCTGGGTCCGATTTTGGGCGGCTATTTGGCAGACGCTTATACGTGGCGGTACGCCTTTTACATGATCGTTCCGGTCGGCGTAGCCGCAACGGTTGGCTTGTATTTCTTGCTGGCTGACAAGGGCAAACAGTCGGGCATCAAGCTGGATTGGACCGGTTTTCTGGCGTTGGCAATTGCCATTAGTTGCGTCCAACTCATGCTCAGCCGCGGTCAGCGGCAGGACTGGTTTGATAGCATCGAGATCATATTGGAGGTGGGGATTGGCGCGATGGCGCTGTACATCTTCATCGTGCATTCGCTGACCACGGCTAAGCCGTTCCTCACTCCAAGCCTGTTGCTAGATCGAAATTATGCCCTGGGGCTGATGATCGTCTTTCTCTATGGCATGCTGAATTTCACGCCGATGGTGCTGTTCCCGCCGATGCTGCAGTGCCTGATGGGATATCCGAACTCGATCATTGGGGAATTGTTGGGCGCGCGCGGGGTTGGAGCCTTGGTTGGCTTTTTCGCTGCGATGTTTGTGGCGCGCATCGACCCACGCATTGGCATGAGCATCGGCATGGGCATCCAGGTGGCCAGTGGTCTGATCATGATGACGTTTGACCAGAACGTCGCTTTTGAAACTGTGGCGTTTGTCGGCGCATTGCAGGGCGCTGCCGTCGGGCTGTTCTGGGTGCCGTTGACCGTCGCGTCGTTCAGCACGTTGAGTCCGGCCTATTTGGCAGAATCGTCCGCAATCTTCCATTTGTTGCGAAATCTGGGCTCCAGCATTTTTATCTCCCTGTCGGTTGCGACGGTGATCCGCAGCAGTGGCGAAAATTATGCGCGGATGGTAGAATTTGCCTCGCCGTTCAACGAAAATATTCCGGCCGCTGGTATGACATTGGACACGGTGACCGGAATGGCAGGAATTTCCGGTGAGATCTTGCGTCAGGCCAGCATGCTGGGCTATCTAAATGCATTCGCACTTTATACGGCAGCTTGTCTGGCAAGTTTGCCATTAATCCTTATGTTTAGGGTTGAGAAGCGAAAGCCGCCGGCCTAAGGCCGGGCGCCTCCGTGCGTACCAGGGTCGGCACAGCACCAAACAACTCGCGTTGCGAGTGATCCACCCACCCGTAAGGCGCGTAGTTTGTGGGATCGCGAAGTTATGCAGCGGTCCGGCAACACGGAGAATACTGATGGATAAAAATGAGCTGTCGGCCTCGGCTGACGTAGACGCAGAGGAGCCGCATATGGCCGAGCATCGCACTTCCGAAGCCGCAAAACGTCCGACGAAGGAAGAGGCGAAAGCCGCTGTTCGCACGTTAATCGCCTTTATCGGCGAAGACCCTGACCGTGAAGGCCTAATTGACACGCCAAAGCGGGTTGTTGGTGCCTGGCAGGATTTCTTTGCCGGCTATAACGACGATCCGGCAGATATCCTGGGGCGCACGTTCGAGGAAGTCGACGGCTATGACGAGATCGTCATTGTTCGCGATATTCGCGTCGAATCCCATTGCGAGCACCACATCGTGCCAATCATTGGCAAGGCACACGTGGCCTATCTGCCCGATCGTCGGGTCGTTGGCATCTCCAAGCTGGCCCGCGTCGTCGACGCCTTCGCTAAGCGAATGCAGGTGCAGGAAACGCTAACAGCGCAGATCGCCGACACTATCAACAACGTGCTGCAGCCCAAGGGTGTCGCCGTGTTGATTGAGGCAGCGCACATGTGCATGACCACCCGTGGCGTGCATAAGCCGGGCGCGGATACCTTGACCACCTGCACCCGCGGTGTGTTTAAGACCGATCCGATGATGCGTCGTGAGTTCCTGGACTTGGTGGTCAAGCGCTAAGCTGACTGCCGATTTTGGATGCTAAGAAAGGCTGCTGGGCATGATCTAGCGGCCTTTCTTGCGTTTTGCTGAGGGCGTGCTGCCCCCTTAGTCTGCCGGCGGGAATTATCGACCTGTCGTCAAGTTTCCTTCAGCCTGAGGTGGCGCCGCAGGCGCCCTCGAAGGCCGCCGGCG
>Ga0055584_100004176_pt1 | contig 14177 bp, 10 predicted proteins | sample OSDHelmetaG_FD_58716 | JGI IMG/M metagenome (GOLD analysis project Ga0055584, IMG submission 58716) | Pelagic marine sediment microbial communities from the LTER site Helgoland, North Sea, for post-phytoplankton bloom and carbon turnover... | ecosystem: Environmental > Aquatic > Marine >... | reverse complement strand
TGCAGATCGTGTGGCGGTGGCGATCGCAGAGTTGGAACGAACGGGGGCATTCGACCGACAAATGCTGTGCGTCATTGCGCCTGCAGGTAGTGGCTACGTCAACCCCACCCCGATATCGATTCTGGAAATTGCCACCCGTGGTGATTGCGCGACCGTGGCGGTCGGCTACGGATTGCGACCATCCTTTTTGTCCTTGGATCGTGTCGATGTGGCTGCAGACACACAACTTTTACTGCTCGCCGGAATCATCGACGCGTTAGCTGCGCGAGCCAAGCCGGCTCGGTTGGTTTTGTACGGCGAGAGCCTCGGCGCTGGAGTTCAACAGGCCGGTCTGAACCGCATGGCTCCCACCGGTGGATGCCTACCCGGTGCTGTGGACCGGGCGCTGTGGGTGGGTACACCGGGGGGTGCTGGCCGGGATCTGTTCCGAGCACGTCTCGATGCCGCGGGAATTGCGCACGGCACTGTTGATCATCCCGGGCAGATCTCTACCCAGCATGATCCTCGTGTGTGGTTCCTTGAGCACGATGCCGACCCGGTGGTGCGCTTCGCACCGGATGCGCTGTGGCGACAACCAGCGTGGTTGAACGAAAAGACACGTGGAAGCGGCGTGCCGGCCAGCATGTCGTGGCGCCCGGTAGTTACCTGGGTACAGCTGCTGGTGGACACTTTTTTCGCGACCAACATTCGCCCCGGTGACTTTCAGGCTCGGGCCCACGACTACCGCGCGGACCTCGGCGAGGTCGTGCGCGCTGCCTTCGCCCTGCCCATGTCTGATGCGGCAGGGCAGCGCCTGGAACGAGTGCTTCGCGAACTGGAGCAGGATCGGGCCATATTGATTTCTCACCACGAGTTCCGCCCCGGTCACGAGGCCAATTAGCCTCATCCGTCACACTAGGTACGTGAACGAACTACCATAGAAACTCCAAGCAAGTGGGGCGGCAGCGATTGCTGCTCGTCCATCGCTGGTGAATGATCCGCGAAAGGCGCCGTTGCCCGTGTCCAACACCATGTCTTTTGTCGGCCGCGACATGGCGGTCGATCTCGGCACCGCCAACACGTTGGTCTACGTGCGTGGCCGCGGCATCGCGCTCAATGAGCCTTCGGTTGTGGCCATCAACCAAAACACCGGCGGCATCTTGGCGGTGGGCAGCGAGGCAAAACGCATGATTGGTCGCACCCCGGGCAGTATTGTCGCGATCCGCCCGCTCAAAGACGGCGTGATCGCTGATTTCGATACGACCGAACGAATGCTGCGCTACTTCATTCAAAAAGTCCACCGCCGCCGCCACCTCGCCAAGCCACGCTTGGTTATCTGTGTGCCCTCGGGGATTACCGGGGTTGAACAGCGTGCGGTGAAAGACGCCGGCTATGCCGCGGGCGCTCGCAAGGTATTCATTATTGAAGAGCCGATGGCTGCCGCAATTGGGGCGAACCTGCCCGTACACGAACCCACCGGCAACATGGTGGTTGATATCGGTGGTGGCACCACCGAGGTCGCGGTCATCTCCCTCGGCGGCATTGTCACAAGTATTTCGATTCGGGTGGGCGGCGACGAACTCGACAGCGCAATCATCAACTACGTAAAGAAGGAATACTCCCTCCTTTTGGGTGAGCGCACCGCAGAGGAAATCAAGGTGGCGATCGCATCGGCGTTCCCCATGCCGGATGAGCCGCATGCTGAGATTCGTGGACGCGATCTGGTCAGCGGCTTGCCGCGCACAGTTGTGGTGACCGCCGATGAAATCCGCAGGGCGATCGAAGAGCCCGTGAACGCCATCGTCGATGTTGTGAAAACAACCCTCGACCGGACGCCACCGGAGTTGTCCGGCGACATCATGGATCGCGGCATTGTGCTGACGGGCGGCGGGGCATTGTTGCGCGGCATTGATGAGCGTCTGCGACACGAAACGGGAATGCCGATCGTGATCGCCGAGAATCCCCTTGATTGTGTGGCTCTCGGGGCGGGCAAATGCGTGGAAGAGTTCGAGGCGCTACAGCAGGTTCTGATCTCTGAACCCCGACACTAGGAGCCCGTTCTTTGCGCGAATTGCGGAAAGCTCGGCTGGTTTTGGCCCTGCTCATCTTGACGTCCATCACGCTAATCGTGGTGGACCTTAGAGGTGGCGTTGGTGGCCCACTTCAACCGCTGCGCACCGTCACCACGGCGGTGTTTGGGCCGTTGGAACGCGGCGCTGCCGCAGTAATTTCCCCCGTTCAGTCCTTCGTGCAGGCGGTGGCGAACTGGGGTGATCAACAGGCCACCATTGATGAGCTCACGGTGCAGAACGAGCAATTGCGAGCGCAGGTGGATACGGCTGACGTAGATCGCGATCGGGTAGCGGCCCTGGATGCTCTCCTCGGTCTTGCCGCAGATACATCTGTCGACATTGTTCCGGCCGAGGTGATCGCAGTTGGTCCCGCTCAAGGTTTTGCTTGGACGGTGACTCTTGATGCAGGCTCCGGCGACGGGGTTAGTGAAGGGATGGCCGTTCTCAACGGGGGTGGGCTGGTTGGGCGCGTGGTTTCCGTCGGACCTGACACGGCCACGGTGCTGCTTATCGTTGATGCCACCTCAACGGTGGGTGGACGTCTGGCGGGATCTGCTCAGATTGGCATCGTGTCTGGCACGGGCCGCCAAGATCTCATGACGATGCAACTCCTCGACCCGCTGGCGCCGGTGCAATCTGGCGATGTGGTGGTCACCTTCGGGTCTCAAAGTGGGCGTCCGTATCCACCCGGAATACCCGTAGGTGTTGTGGAAAGTGTTTCTGGAACCCCGGGGCAGTTGACGCGCGTGGCCAATCTGACCCCCTATGCCGACGTCAGCATGATGAGCATCGTGGGCATCGTGGTCAACCCACCGCGCACCGACCCGCGTCCGGTCATCACCGCACCACCGCTTGCCGAGGGGAGTTAGCCATGGCGTGGCGACGAGCGCTTCTCATTGCCACCCTGCTGATCCTCGCGGTGGTGATTGAACTGACCGTCTTGGCGCCGCTGCCCTGGTGGGGGGCCACCCCGCCGCTGGTCCTTGTCGTGGTGGCCGGTGTCGCCCTGTCCTTTGGACCCATCACCGGCGCGGTCGCTGGTTTTGCTGGCGGGCTGCTCCTCGACTTGGCGCCACCCGCCCTCACCACCGTGGGCATTGCCGCGCTCATCCTTACCGTGTTGGGCTATGGACTCGGGCGCATCTTTGACTCCGATGAACGTCCCCTATGGCTGACCACGGTGGTCACGGCGCTCGCCGCAGGAATCTCTGTGCTGGCCACCGCTGCTCTGGGCGGTCTGCTCGGTGACGTGCGTGTTCGCTGGGATGATGTTCCAGGGTTCTTGGCCGCCGTCATCGTGTACGCGGCCTTTCTCTCGCTGCCATGCGTGCCCGGTATCCGGGCACTGAGTCGACGTGTGGTGCCCGAAGCATTCCCTCGCTAAACCCTCTAAATGTGCCATCGGGGTCGGTTTCGGGTCACAATGGGGCGAGGGAACCAGATCACGGTTCGATAACGTCGAAAGATGTCGCGCCCATGATTGATCGGAGGCAAGGATGAGTGAACGGTCGAATATTCGACTCGTTGTGCTCGGCGTCCTGCTGATCTCTCTCATCGGTACCTTGGTGGCGCGCTTGTCCTACATGCAGCTGGTCGCCGGTAGCGAATATGAAGCGCAGGCAGCGAATAACTCCACCCGCGAGGTGTTGAACCCGGCCGTACGCGGACTCATCCTCGACCAGCGCGGACGTCCACTCGTGGCCAATCGGATATCCCTCGTGGTGTCCGTTGACCGACTAGCCCTGGCTCGTGAAGATGACGACGGTGCCGCCTCCATCGCCAATCTTGCCCAGGCTCTGGATGTTTCGGAAAATCAAATCCGTGAACGGATGCTGCCGTGCGGTCAAGAAGGTGCTGCGGCGCCGCCGGTGTGCTGGGACGGATCCCCGTATCAACCGGTGCCGGTCGCCACCGACGTTGAGCCGGAAACAGCGCTCGCCATCATGGAACGTCGCGCGGATTTCCCCTCCGTGATCGCCCAATTGGAGTCAGTGCGCGAATACCCGCAGCCCTTTGATGCCAACATGGCACACATTTTGGGCTACGTCGGCCCGGTATCTCAGGAACAGCTTGACGCGCAGGGCGAGTCGGGTGATCCGGCTCGACTCCGTAGCCGCGACCTGATTGGCCGTAACGGCCTTGAGGCGCAGTACGACGCCAACCTGCGCGGAATTCCCGGCATTACTTCACTTGCTATTGACACCGCCGGTCGTGTGACGGGCACTGCGGGTACCTCAGATCCGGTCGCCGGAAACTATGTTGTGACGCATATTGACGCGCGATTGCAGACCGTGGTGGAAGAGGAACTGGAAGCAGCGGTACTACGCGCTCGTGAATCCGGTAACGATGGCGAGTCGGGGGCGGCGGTGGTGATAGATACTCAAACCGGCGGCGTCTTGTCGATGGCGAGTTACCCCACCTACGATCCCGATCTTTGGGTCGGTGGTATTTCGGCTCGCGATTACGACATCCTGTTGGAAAGACGCGCTCTGTCCTCCAACGCCATCCAGGGTACCTTCCCGCCTGGCTCAACGTTTAAGCCGATCACGACCGTTGCGGCAGCCGAGCAGGGCTATGACCTCACCGAGACGTACAACTGCCCCAGTGATTACAAGGTTAGTTCTCAGACGTTCCGTAACTTCGAATCTGAGGGTTTTGGTCCCATTTCCTTCCAACGTGCCCTCGAGGTGTCCTGCAATACCGTCTTTTATCGGTTGGCTGACGAAATGTGGCTCAAGGCCGGCGGCAATGCGGCAACTCTTGAGTCTGCTGACCCCATTGCTGATGCTGCGCAACGATTTGGGTTGGGCACAGCCACCGGCATTGATCTTCCGGGTGAAGCACCCGGTCTGGTTTCTGGTCGCATTGAGAAGCAAGAGACCTGGGAAAATCGGCGTGATAATTGGTGTGCCGACGCAAAGGAAGGCTTTCCCGAAACTCGCAAATCTGATGCTGAATTAGCCGACTACTACACCGCACTTGCCAAAGAGAATTGCCTGGATGGTTTCCGGTGGCGCAATGGTGATGCCATCAATGCGTCAATCGGGCAGGGAGATACGGCTGTGACTCCGCTGCAAATGGCCATGCTGTATGCCGCGATTGCCAATGGCGGCACGCTCTATCAACCCCATGTGGCCAAAGCGATTTTGACCAGTTCTGGTGAGGTGGTCCAAGAGGTGCTTCCCGAAGCTATCGGCCAGGTTGCCGATAGCGAAACCTTGGCGTTCTTGCGCACCGCCCTTGCCGGGGTGACCGCTGAGGGAACCGGTGCATCCTCCTTCGCCGGGTTCCCGTTGGACCAGGTACCGGTGGCCTCCAAGACCGGTTCGGCTCAGGTTTTCAGTGATGTGTCGACCATCTCGTGGTACGCCAGTTTCGCTCCGGCTGATAATCCGCGCTACGCCGTCGTGATGATGGTGACCCAGGGTGGCACGGGCTCGGGAACATCTGGACCGAGTGTGCGCAATATTTACGAAGCCCTCTTCGGGGTCGATGGTGATCGGGTCAACCCCAAGAACAGCGTGCTGATCGATGCCGCTCCGGCAAGTTTGCTTCCGGTGGTCCGCCCCGATGGAACCCCGGTTGTTCCCGGGATTGACGATGAAGCCGCCCGGCTGGGCCGCGACCTTTCGGTTGGTCGCGCCGATAGCGCTTCTCGGGCAAGCCCGTGAGTTACCCGGCGGGGGATTCAGGGGCGAGCACGAGGTCGATGACCGCGCGGCGATTCATCGGTGGTCGCGCCGAGGACAAACAGTCCTACTGGCGTCGCGTGGACTGGTGGCTAGTTATTCCCGCCGCGTTTTTATCGGTGGCTTCGAGTGTTTTCGTGTGGTCTGCCAGCAGAGCCGATCTTGCTCCGGCAGACGATCCGCAGTACTTTCTCGTGCGTCATCTCATTAACGTCACCATCGGTGTGGGACTAGCGTTCGTAGTGTCTCGCTTTAACTTTCGGCTACTACGCGCCTACACGCCCATCGTTTATGTCGTGTCGATTCTGGGTATTCTGGCGGTGTACTCCCCGATCGGATTATCCATCGCGGGGGCGAGGGCGTGGATCTCCGTTCCCGGTGGATTCACGCTGCAGCCGTCTGAGCTTGCCAAGGTTGCCATCGTCTTGGGGTTGGCGTTGGTGTTGGCAGAGAAACTAGACGCCGAGTCAGAGCCGAGTGACCGTGACGTTCTCATCGCCCTGGGATTAGCGGCGCTGCCCATCGGCCTGGTGCTGCTGCAAAACGACACCGGCACCGCCCTGGTCATGTCGGTGATCGTGTTAACCATGATTTCGGTGTCCGGTGCTAAGCGCCGCTGGATTATTGGGCTCATCGGTGGTGGCATCCTCGCCGCCGTCGTTGCCGTACAGTTTGGCGTTTTGCGCGACTATCAGATTCTTCGGCTGACCTCCTTCCTTGATCCTGAAGGTGAGTCCGGCGCCGCGGCATATAACGGCATCCAAGCTCGAATCGCGATTGGCAACGGGGGGTTGTTTGGCCGCGGTTTATTCGAAGGCCCGCAGACGCAGGGCAATTTCGTGCCGGTCAACGAGAGCGACTTCATCTTCACGGTTATCGGTGAGGAAGCCGGATTCATCGGGGCTGTAATCTGTATTGCCCTACTCGCCATCATTATGTGGCGCGGGTTGCGCATCGCTTTGAACGCAGATGACCTCTTCGGGCGCCTGGTGGCCACCGGTGTTTTGGCCTGGCTCATGTTTCAAACATTTGAAAACCTCGGCATGGCGATGGGCATCATGCCGATCACCGGCGTGCCGTTGCCCTTCGTTTCCTACGGGGGGACGTCTATGTTTGCTTCCTGGATCGCCTTAGGTCTGCTCGTGAACGTCAACGTGCACACACAGGCGAAGCTCTAGCGGGCTATCCGAGGCGCGATTGCCAACCGCGATCAGCTTGGCCGCATCCTTGGTTAGGCTGACCCCATGTCTGCATCCGTGTATCCAGATCTTGAGCGCGTGCTTCCCCTGGTTCAAAAACCGATCCAGTATGTGGGTGGAGAGGTGAACGCGGTCAGCAAAGAGTGGGACAGCGTCAATGTGCGCTGGGCCTTGATGTATCCCGATGCCTACGAGGTGGGCGCCCCAAATCAAGGCGTGGCGATCTTGTACGAGGTCCTCAACGGCCGTGCCGACGCATTGGCCGAGCGCACCTATGCAGTCTGGCCCGATCTTGAAGCGCTCATGCGCGAACACGGGATTCCTCAATTCACCGTGGACTCCCACCGCGCGGTTGGTGATTTCGACCTGCTCGGAATTTCCTTTGCCACCGAACTTGGCTACACCAACATGTTGACCGCTTTGGACCTCGCCGGAATACCGCTGCATTCGCGTGACCGCGGCGACGACGACCCCATCGTGGTGGCCGGTGGTCATGCGGCGTTTAACCCCGAACCGGTTGCTGACTTTATCGATGCGGCCGTGCTGGGAGATGGCGAACAAGCCGTCCTGGCCATTACCGACATCGTCGCTGAATTCAAGGCGGCCGGGTCACCCGGTGGTCGAGCGGAACTCATCCACCGCCTCGCTGCATCGGGCGTGGTGTACGTGCCATCACGATACGACGTGGAATACCTACCCGATGGACGAATCCGTCGCGTGAAACCTATCGACGCTGATGTGCCCTGGCGCGTGGCCAAGCACACGGTGATGGATCTTGACGACTGGGACTATCCGCGCGCACCCCTGGTACCTCTCGCCGAGACCGTGCACGAACGCATGAGTGTGGAGATTTTTCGCGGCTGCACACGTGGCTGCCGATTCTGTCAGGCAGGCATGATTACGCGTCCAGTTCGCGAGCGCAGTCAGGCGGGGATTGAAAAGATGGTGGCACGAGGCCTCAGCGCGACCGGGTTTGAAGAGGTCGGGTTGCTGTCACTATCTAGTGCTGATCACTCCGAGATTGCACCACTAACCAAGTCATTGGCTGACTGCTATTCCAGCTCTCAGACGTCACTTTCCTTGCCGAGTACGCGCGTGGATGCGTTTAACGTTGACTTGGCAAATGAGTTGTCTCGCAACGGTAGACGTAGCGGGCTTACCTTTGCGCCCGAAGGCGGCAGCGAGCGTATGCGTAAGGTCATCAACAAAATGGTCACTGAAGAAGACCTCATCAAAACGGTGAGTACTGCCTATGCCGCAGGGTGGCGCAACGTGAAGCTTTACTTCATGTGTGGGCTCCCCACCGAAACTGATGAAGACGTTTTGCAGATCGCTCGTCTGGCCAAGGAGGTCATTCGGGTGGGGCGAGAGGTGTCAGGAACTCGCGACATTCGATGCACGGTGTCCATCGGTGGTTTCGTGCCCAAACCCCACACGCCATTTCAGTGGGCGGCTCAGTGTGATCATGAAACAACCGATGCACGACTGGCCAGGTTACGTGACGCGGTACGTTCAGATAAGCAGTTTGCCAAGGCAATCGGCTTCCGCTATCACGACGGAAAACCAGGGATCGTTGAAGGTTTGCTCTCTCGCGGTGATCGACGAGTGGGGGCAGTGATCGAGCGGGTGTGGCGTGAGGGGGCCCGCTTTGATGGCTGGAGCGAGCATTTCAGTTTCGATGCATGGATGAGCGCAGCCGAGATCGCCCTGGCCGATCAGCCTGTTGATGTGGATTGGTTCACCACGCGTGAACGCGACCACGCCGAGGTGCTGCCCTGGGATCACCTTGATTCGGGTCTGGATCGTGAGTGGCTATGGGCCGATTGGCAGGATGCTCTCGAACAGGTTGAGGTGGAAGATTGCCGCTGGACGCCCTGTTTCGACTGCGGCGTATGCGATCAGATGGGAACTCAGATTCAGATTGGGCCCACCACCACGTTCGTGGAGATTGACCGTTAGACGTGGCAAAGCGAGTTCCCCCACGGGTTGCCGATCATGTGCCGGCCATTCAGCGTCTTCGTATTCGGTACGCCAAGCGTGGGCGACTCAGGTTCACCAGCCACCGCGATTTCCAACGTGCACTTGAACGCGCCCTCCGGCGCGCTGAAGTACCCATGGCCTTCAGCGCCGGTTTTTCACCTCACCCCCGAATCTCCTATGCGAATGCTGCTCCTACCGGGGTGGCCAGCGAAGCAGAATATTTCGAAATAGGTGTTGTGCGCCACTGTGATCCGCTCATGGTGAAGCAGCAACTCGATGCAGCGCTACCCCCCGGCCTGGACATCGTTGATGTTGTTGAGGCCGCAACACCTGACTTCGCGGCTCGACTCGAAGCGAGTAGATGGAGTATTCGACTCGATCAGGTGGACGCATCTGAACTCGCCGCGGCAGTCACGGCGATCATGGCTGCTGATGAGGCGCCGGTAGAGAGAATGACCAAGGGCGGGCAACGAACGATCGATGTGCGCGCCGCTCTGCTCGCGGCCTATGTGACCGCAGGAACGGGTGATGGGTCTGCTGACTCGACACACAGTGCCGGTGCGGGCATGGAACAAACCGGCTGTGTCATACTCAATGTTGTCGTACGGCAGGTCACCCCTACCGTACGACCACACGACGTGCTCGCTGCTTTGCGTAGCGTGGCGGGCTTTGTGCCTCCGGTTCCCGCACTGGTGACCCGAGAGCAGCAAGGCCCCCTCGCAGCGGAGGGATTGGTCATTGAAGATCCCTTGGCCGCAGACCGCGACCGTCTGGCTAGTAGCCCCACCTAGGGCTTAAACGAACGCGAATTGCTCCACGATCCACACAGGCTTTTTTCATGCTTGCTTAACCGATACCGCTTGGCTGGAACCGCAACGCAGACCGATGTGCCCTTGCCGGGCACTGTGCGCATGCGGGTCTGCCCCGAAAGGACTTTTTTCATGGTCGATTCGACCACTCCCTCCCCACCGCCCAAACGACGTCGTGCCGCCTCACGTCCGGCTGGTCCACCCCCAGAGGTGGAGGCTGTCACGGCACCGATTCCTACCGCTGAGTCAGCGCCGGAAAAGAAGCCGGCGCGAAAGCGCAGCTCTCCGCGAGCCAAGGCCGATGCCGCGGCGCCCAGCGTTGCGGCGGAGTCAGGCGAAGCCCCCGCCGTGGCTGCCACGGCCAAACGTGTCGCCCGCCGACGTAAAGCTGAATCCCCGGCCGATTCAGAGGCTGCGAGCTCCTCACTGACTCCTGCCGCAATTGAGCCGGAGGCTGGCGAAGCCGCTAAACCGGTCAAGCGCAGCCGAACACGTTCGGTGAAGACTGGCACGCCCGCCGCTGCAACGAAGGGCGCTGAGGAATCGGTCGGTGGCGCAGGGGATGCGCCCACCACCACGCCGGTGAGTTCGGCTGTGCCGCTATTTCAGCCACCCGACCCTGCCGCTGCGGCACCACGCCGTAGGCGCACCACCGCCAAGAAGGCCATTGTTGATCCGGTTGAGGACAACGAGCCCGCCGCCAACTCCGCTGCCGGCGATGACTCTAATTCGGGCACAGATAGTGAACAAAGTGCAGCCGCTGATGACCCAGCCAACCGCCGCCGCCGCCGCCGAGGTGGTCGGGGTCGGGGTAGATCTGCCGGCACCCAGGACAGCGAGGCCAGCAATGTTGGTGATGATATTTCCGCCGATGAACAGGCAACGACTGCCAAAGGGGAGCAGCAGGCAGAGGCTGACTCCGCCGATGATGTCGACGATGATTCCGCCGATGATGGATCGGGGGAGGAGAGCACCTCAGCTCGCCGCCGCCGCCGCCGCCGCCGCAAGGGTCAGGATGCATCCGGAGAACCAGACGACCCCGAGCACACCGTGGTGCGCGTTCGAGAAGGTCGTACGCGTTCGCCTGAGGCCACATCGGGGAAGGGATCAACGCGACTTGAGGCAAAGCGCCAGCGACGACGCGATGGCCGCGATGCTGGTCGCCGTCGAGCACCAATTCTGAGCGAGGCGGAGTTCCTTGCTCGCCGTGAATCCGTTGATCGAGTCATGGTGGTCCGCCAGGTGGGGGATCGCGTCCAGATCGCTGTCGTGGAGGACGGGGTTCTCGTTGAGCACTACGTTGACCAGGGCACGTCCTCGTCAATGGTGGGCAATGTCTACGTCGGACGAGTGCAAAATGTGCTGCCTTCAATGGAGGCCGCGTTTGTCGACATTGGTCGCGGACGCAATGCTGTCCTTTACGCCGGTGAAGTCAATTGGGACGCAGCCGGTTTGGAGGGTCAGCCCCGTCGTATCGAATTAGCTTTGAAGTCTGGCGATCCCATTCTCGTTCAGGTCACCAAAGACCCGGTGGGCCAAAAGGGTGCTCGGCTGACGAGTCAGATTTCACTTCCGGGTCGCTACTTGGTTTATGTTCCCGATGGCTCCATGACCGGCATCAGTCGCAAGCTCCCCGATCGTGAGCGCACACGACTCAAGTCGATCCTGAAGCGTGTTGTGCCTGAAGATGCCGGCGTCATCGTGCGGACCGCCGCAGAAGGTGCGTCCGAAGAGGAGATCATTCGCGATATCGAACGACTCAAGCTGCAGTGGGTCGATATTGAGGCCAAGCAAAAGACAGTGTCGCCACCAGGCGTCGTCTCTGCCGAACCTGATCTGGCCATCAAGGTGATCCGCGACATCTTTAACGAAGACTTCTCGCGGATGGTGATTTCTGGATCTGAGCTTAGAGCCAGCGTTGACGAGTACGTCGCCGCTGTTGCCCCGGATCTGGCGCCCCGAATTGAATCGTGGACATCGGCGCAAGACCTCTTTACCGAATACCGCATTGACGAACAACTCACCAAGGCCCTCGACCGCAAAGTGTGGTTGCCTTCGGGTGGCTCACTCGTCATTGATCGAACCGAAGCGATGACCGTGGTTGATGTCAACACCGGACGCTTCACCGGGCAGGGTGGCAACCTGGAACAGACCGTCACTGAGAACAACATTGAGGCCGCTGAGGAGATCGTTCGTCAGCTGAGGTTGCGCGATATCGGCGGAATCATCGTGGTCGACTTCATCGACATGGTGCTGGAGAACAACCGCGATTTGGTGCTTCGTCGTCTCGTTGAGTGTTTGGGTCGGGATCGGACCAAGCATCAGGTCGCCGAGGTCACCTCCTTGGGATTGGTGCAGATGACGCGCAAACGTATCGGTCAAGGGTTGCTGGAAGCGTTTTCCACGACGTGTGAGTCATGCGGCGGTCGGGGAGCACATGTGTCCTTGACGCCGGTCACTGCAGTTTCAGCCAGCAGCGCTGATGCCGACGGTAGCGATGAAACGCCAAAGTCGCGTGGCAAGAGCAGCGGCCGAGGATCTACCAAGCCCAAGGCTGAGAAAGTTCCTGCTGTCGCCACGGCTGGTCGCCGTAAGGGCAAGGGAGTTGACCCTGCTGATGTGATCGCTTCAGCTGCTACGTCGACAGAGCCACCGGTAGATGCCGGGGCGGAGCAAACTGACGCCTCAACCTGAGGTAGTCTCCATGGTTGGCTCCGCTGATCAACAGCGTCAAGCCTGAACAAACCCGAGGAGTTCCCGTGTACGCCATTGTCCGCGCCGGTGGTCGGCAGGAGAAGGTCGCCGTTGGCGATGTCGTCGTTATGGACCGTGTCCATGCTGAACCAGGGGCGACCGTGTCGTTACCCGCAGTCCTCGTGGTTGATGACGGCGCCATCACCGCAAGCGCTGACGCGCTTGCCCAGGTGGCCGTCGATGCTGAGGTTCTCAACCACGAGCGTGGTCCCAAGATCCGCATCATCCGCTACAAGAACAAGACCGGTTACCGTCGTCGTATGGGCCACCGTCAAGACCTCACTCGGGTGAAGGTCACCTCTATTTCTTCAAGTGCTGGGAAGTGACCCATGGCTCATAAGAAAGGTGCGTCAAGCACCCGAAACGGACGTGACTCCAACGCTCAGCGTCTGGGCGTCAAGCGGTTTGGTGGCCAGGTTGTGGGCGCCGGTGAAATTATCGTGCGCCAACGTGGCACTCATTTCCACCCGGGCACGAACGTGGGTCGGGGCAAGGATGACACCCTGTTCGCTTTGAGCCCCGGTCGTGTTGAATTTGGCTCCGCACGCGGTCGTCGCGTCGTGAGCATCGTTTCCGAGGCCTAGCCTCGTATCCGGCAGTGCCGTTGCGCGCTGCCGCTGGGTTGATGAGGCCGAAGTCGTGACAACATTCGTTGATGAGGTCTTGATCCATGCGATCGCCGGTGACGGCGGCCATGGATGCACGAGCATTCATCGAGAGAAATTTAAGCCTCTCGCCGGCCCCGATGGCGGCACCGGCGGACGCGGCGGCGATGTCATCATCACCGTTGATCCTTCGGTCACGACCCTGCTGCCCTTCCATCGTCGCCCGCATCAGCGAGCAACATCTGGTCGGCCGGGCCACGGCTCGAATCGCAGCGGTGCTGATGGGGACGATGTCATATTGCCCGTGCCCGACGGCACTGTTATTAAGGACCGGCAGGGTGAGGTGCTCGCCGATCTCATCGGCGCCGGCACGACCTATGTCGTTGCCCGAGGCGGCCGCGGTGGATTAGGCAATGCCGCGTTGGCCTCGCCGCGTCGTATTGCGCCGGGTTTTGCCCTTCTGGGTGAACCTGGCGACCACTCCGACGTGGTGTTGGAACTAAAGACGGTGGCCGATGTGGCCTTGGTCGGGTATCCCAGTGCCGGCAAATCGAGCCTGATCGCCGCGTTATCAGCCGCACGTCCTAAAATCGCCGACTATCCCTTCACCACCCTGGTACCCAACCTGGGTGTGGTCTCTGCCGGTGATGTCACGTTCACCATGGCAGATGTGCCGGGGCTCATTCCTGGTGCGAGCGAGGGCCGTGGTCTTGGTCTGGAATTTCTGCGGCACGTCGAGCGCTGCTCGGTACTGGTGCACGTGATCGACACCGGCGCCCTGGAAACCGACCGTGAACCACTAACCGATCTTGACACGATCGAGGCTGAGCTGGCCGCCTATGGCGGGCTCGAGGACCGTCCGCGGCTGGTGGCGTTGAACAAGATCGATATTCCCGATGGTCGTGTTATCGCCGAAATGGTCGAACCAATGCTCGCTAAGCGAGGGATTCCGACCTTCGCGGTGTCGGCGATGAGTCGTGAAGGGTTGCGGCCCTTGATGTTTGCCATGGCCCAATCCGTCGCAGCGCATCGTGCTTCCGTGATGGTAGACACGGCCACACGCATCGTGATCAATCCCAAGGCTGTAGAC
>Ga0055584_100004175_pt1 | contig 14178 bp, 10 predicted proteins | sample OSDHelmetaG_FD_58716 | JGI IMG/M metagenome (GOLD analysis project Ga0055584, IMG submission 58716) | Pelagic marine sediment microbial communities from the LTER site Helgoland, North Sea, for post-phytoplankton bloom and carbon turnover... | ecosystem: Environmental > Aquatic > Marine >... | reverse complement strand
GATTCCCTGATTGAGCTGGGCGACCTGCTCGGGGTGGTCGGCGCGCAGCTTCTTGAGGTCCTCGACCAGACTGGCCAGAGCAGGGTCCAGAGCGCCTTTGCCCATCTCCTTGAGCGCAAAACTGGCCTGGATCTCGGAGGTGCCTTCGTAGATGGTCGTGATGATCGAATCGACGTGATAATGTGCTGCCGCGGACTCGGCCATGAATCCACTGCCTCCGTGAATCTGGATGCCGCGTCGTGATACGTCGTTGGCGACTTCGGTCGACAGGTATTTGCACAGCGGCGTCAAAAAGCGCAGCAGTTGTTGGCCGGATTCGAGTTCGTTCTGGAGCGTCACGCGGTCGATGCCAATATCATCGCGATCGGTAGCCAGATAGGCTTCGGTTGCTTCCATGCGATCGGAAAGAGTCGCTGTGCGGTAGAGCAGGGCGCGAGCGCCTTCGATCTCCATGGCCATCTGGGAAAGCATGGATTTGACGAGCGGCTGCTGGATGATGGGAATCCCGAATTGGACTCGTTCGCTCGCATGGGACCGAGCTTGCCGGTACGCTGCTTCGGCGATGCCCAGACCCTGAGCGGCGACGCCCAGCCGTGCGGCATTCATCAGGTCCAGCATCGCTCGGAACCCATTGCCGCGTTCGCCGAGCAGGAAAGCCTCGGCGTGATCAAACTCGACCGCACATGTCGGGGATCCGTGCAGCCCCATTTTCTCCTCGACCCGCGAGACGCTCACCGGGTTCCGGCTCCCGTCGGGCAAGTTCACCGGGCAGAGCATCAGGTTGAGACCGTTGGTGGTTCCCTTGGACTGCGCGTAGGTTTCCGCATCTCGCGCGAGAACCAGATGCACCTCGGCTCCACCGTTGGTGATATAAATCTTGCCGCCATCGAGAAACCAGCGTCCGTCGATTTCTTCCGCCTTGGTGGTGATGCTGCCCAGGTCCGATCCGGCTTGCGGCTCGGTCAGGTCCATGCAGCCGTCGATCTCACCGGTAGCGAAGCGTGGGAGATAGCGTTGTTTGATCTCCTCGCTTCCATACTTCTGGATATCGGAAGCGGCACCCGCCGAGAGACCGACGATGGTCATCAAGCTGGTGTCGGCGCGCGAAAGCATCTCGAGGTAGAAGATATTGAGCAGGTTTGGGAGACCGTAGCCGCCGTAGTCGGGGCTGAGCATCATGCAAGTCAGCCCTGCATCGCGAAGGCGATTGTACCCCGCCACGATATGGGGCGGCTTTTCGACCGAGCCATCCTTCAGGACCACCTCATCGTGCCATGCTGGTTTCGAGTCGTTTTCGATATCTTCACAGATATCGCCAAGGGACGAGAGAATCGTTTTGAAAGTATCGAGTTCCTCGCCGAGGTCAAAATCTTCGGCGGATTTAAGGCGAAAGAACGTCTCCCAATCGACTCGTTTTTCGAGGAAAATAGAGATGTCTTTGTGAAAGAATTCAGAACTCATGGTCCGCACGCTCCTTGTACTGGTGTAACGATACCACGCCCGGGCAGTTGAGCCACCCACCCCATGGGGCCTGTGGCCGATTTTCGCGAGGGGGGGTGCCTGATGGAGCGCTTGCCACGGCGGCCTCTGTTGCGTACCGAACGATCCGTGAAATGGTTTTCGGCACTTTCGACCGATGAGGATATCGTGAGCGCGACGCGTTCCGTTGTCGATACGGTCCACGCGGGGATGGGTCCCCAGGAGCCGAATCTGGTGCTTTTGTTCGTCTCGGATGGTCACGCCGAGCACTATGGCGAGGTCGCGGCTCTGGTGGGAGGCGAATTCCCGGCGGCCTTGATCATCGGCTGCACCGCGCGCGGCGTGATTGGCGGAGGCCGCGAGGTCGAGTCCTCCGGGGCCTTGTCGCTCACGGCAGCCTCCTTGCCGGGCGTCACGTTGAACCCCTTTCATCTGGATGCGGAAGAATTGCCCGAGGCGGAGCGGGCTTCGGCCTTCTGGTCGCAACGCTTTGGCGGATTGGTCGGGGAGGATCCCTGTTTTCTCTTGTTGGCGGATCCGTTCTCGATGGACGTGGAAGCGATGGTGCGTGGCCTCGGAGCTGCCTTCCCCGGTGCGCCCGCGATCGGAGGTCTTGCAAGCGGGGGCAGGGCTCCGGGCGAGAATGCCCTGTACATCGGCAGCGATGTTCACCGTAGTGGTGCTGTCGGGATCGCACTCTCGGGCAATATTCTTCTCGAGACTGTCGTGGCGCAAGGCTGTCGCCCCGTTGGCTTGCCGATGTTCGTGACGCAAGCGCGGGAGAATATTCTGTTCGAACTCGATGGAAGGCCCGCGTTGCAGGTGGCCAATGAAGTCATCGAGAGCCTTTGCGAAAGTGGCGAGATGGCGGCAAATCAGACTCTCCTCATCGGTTTGGGGATGGGGGATGGTCAGGGGCCGTTCGGTCAGGGGGATTTCCTCGTACGGAACCTCGTCGGCAAAGATGAGCCGTCGGGGTCGCTTCTGGTGGGTGCGATGCTGGGGGAGAAGCAGGTGGTGCAATTCCAGCTTCGAGATGCGACTGCCGCGCGAGAGGAGCTTCAGGCCTCTCTTGCGCACATCGGCGGTGGGTTTGCAGGGGCGGTGCTCTTGTCGTGCCTCGGCCGCGGCGAGGGGCTCTACGGCTGCCCGAACTATGATTCGGATCAGGTGCGTGCCCGCTGCGGAGAGATCCCCGTGGTGGGTTTTTTTGCCGAAGGCGAGGTCGGGCCGGTGGGAGGCGAAACCTTCGTCCACGGCTACACGAGCGTGATCGGATTGTTTCGAAGTCGAGACCCCGAGCCGGCCTCAGTTGAGGTAGCCGAGGGCTCGTAGGGATTCCTCCATCCGCTGCGGGATGGCTTGATCCTCCATTGATGTGCCGTGGTCCTGCCCCGTGAGATCGTCTCGAATTCTGGCGCTTTCCCGACGGTGCGCCTCGATGATTGCCTGTCGGTCGGGCGGCAATGCGGGCTGCTTGATTGTGTGCCATTCGAAGGGGTCGGTTGCGAGGGGATAGTTGCGAGTCTCCTCGTCGGAGTAGATCGACTTCCAGTTCTGGTTACGCGCGCCGAGAGCACCTTTCTGATGCCAGGAGAAATAGACTTCGCGGTCGGGTGCGATGGCCGTGCCGAACATCGCGTCGCGCAGGCTACGGCCCTGGCCTTGTGGGAGTCCAGGGAGTTGCAGAAGGTGCAGCAAGGTTGGGGCAACGTCGGTCAAGCTGGCGCTGCCAGCCACCTCGACCCCCGCGGGAATTCCCGGTCCGCGCAGGATCAGGGGAATCCGGAGCTGCTCGTCGTGGAAGGCGAAGCCGTGACCAGGCAAACTATGTTCGCCAAAGGATTCGCCGTGATCGGAGAGCAGGATGACCAAGGTGTTCTTGCTGAGTCCGGTCTCGTCGAGTGTGTCGAGGATCTGGTCGACCAGAGAATCGGCCTCTCGGATCGTCCGATCATAGCGATCGACATGCTTTTGCTGAGGGTCGGGCACGTAGGGGAGCGGCCCGCCGTCTTTCCAATGGTTGTCGTTGCGGAACATGGCATCGAACTCGGGACTGGAATCATAGGGGTCATGGGTTTGGTAGGTATGGAGAAAAAGAAAGAATTGCTGATCGACGTTGTCTCGCAGGTATTTCGCGGCTCGCGCAAAGCTTGCCGGTCCCAGCTTCTCGCGAATCACGGATTGCTCGGTGAACGCGTCAAAGCCGCGCCAGAATCCGAAGAGACCGGAGACCAGCGCATTCTCGGTAATGGCGTCGGTTTGGTAGCCGGCGGCCTGAAGACTCTCGGCCATCGTCGAGACCGGTGATCCGGGTCGCAGTCGGCCGCGCACCGGCTGAGCATCGGGGTAGAGTCCGGTAAAGAGCGAGAGGTGAGAGACGTCGGTCTGCGGGAAGGTGCTGAAGACGTCCAGAAACGTCGTTCCCTCCTCCATCAAACGCTCATCGATCGCTGGTGTGGTCTCGCGTGGGTAGCCGTATCCGGACATATGGTCGGCCCGCAGGGTGTCGAGGCAGATCAGCAGGACGTTCGGTTGCGGCACCTGCCGGGGCGAGCGTGTCCTGATTTCGGGCCAGGCCCAAAGGCCGCGCGTTGAAGGCAGGCCTTTCTGGTCGGTGACGCGCAAGGAAAGCTCGCAGTGTTCGCCGCCTTGCGGCACGGGGACGCGAGCTGACTGCCATCCCGTGCCGGGTTCATGATCCACTTTCCCTTCACCAAGAAGTGCCGTGCCGGTCTGTCCGTCACAGGCGAGTTCGGCATGGTAGCGCAGGGGCGGAGCTGGCACGGCGCCGGCCGTGGGTGTTGAGCCGAAGTAGAATTGCAGTTCGGATTGCGCCGGTATCGAAAATCCCTGACTCCGCAGTTCGCTGGGCGCCGGTGTGGTCAGGAAGAGTCGGGCATTTACGAAACCACCGGCGTCGCGACCACGTTCGTCTTGGATAATCACTCGATAGCCATCCCGATCTTGTTCAATGCTCCAGGACTTTTCGATACGTCGCCAGAAAACTTTGTCCTGAAGACCCTTGGCGATGGTATTGTCGTTGGTCGCGAGACCCGCGGCGAAGGTCTGGATGCTGAGATTGGCGCGCCGGATTTCGTCGGGTTCGATCTGGATGGAAAATTGCGCGACACCGTCCTCAAGGGGGATGCCGGTCCGCTCGGTGTGGATTTCCTCACCGAGCAGTCCCAGGACCGGACGGGCGGTAGCCCCGATGATGGATCGGGCGATCGGTTGGTCCGAGTCTATCCCGAACTGTTCGGGGCCGAGTCGCTCTTCGACGCGCCATCCCGGGGGCGGCGGGCTGCAACTGGCGATCAGAAACGCCAAGGTCGGAAGTGCAAGGGCTCGAATCACGACAGACATGTTCGCGGTCTCATGCTCGCAGATACAGTGTGGCTGCGGAAACACGTGTTTCGTCGCGATTGCTTTCGAGTCTGAACTGCAGTTCGGATTCGTCTGCCTTCTGCTCGATGGCCCGGAATGTGAGTTGCTCCCCCGGACCGCTGAAGGCACGAATCTTTACCCCGCGGAGTTCGCGGATCTCGGGCAGGGATCCATCGGGTCGAGCATAGGCCTGTCGAGTCGCATCGATTTGGGCCTGCAGCAGCAAGGTGGCGGGAAAAACCGGGTGGCGCGGAAAATGGTCGCCATAGATGACGGACTCTTCGGGCAGACAAAAGCTGCCCGCGATACCCTTTCCCGACCCCCGCGGTTCGCGGGGGTCGAGATCGATCGTGGGCCGGTAGTCTGAGGGCTGTATGGTCGGTCGGGGTGCGATTCCGCCGGCACATAGTTCCTCGAAGAGGTGTTTTACACGTTCCTTGTCGTCGAATTCAGCCATCGGCAGGAGAGGACCGATCGCCCGTTGCAGCGACAGACACGGGGTTCCCTCGCTGCTGGCCGTCCCATGATAGGAAATTGCCTGACTCCGGATGGCGGTGATCGTCACCTCGATCTCCAGCGGCGCGCCCGGGGGCGGCACCTGCAGGACCTCCACGAGCCCCGCGGAGGCTGCTACCGGGCGTTGATCGAATTTGAGTTCGGGAATCGTTGCCCAGGAGGCTAGTTGGCCCACGGCCTCGACCAGCAGTCCGAGAGGAAGTCCCTCGGCGCCACCTCGTGGTTGGAGCAGGCCCCTGGCTTGCTCACCCGGTTGGATCGAGAGGATTTGATCAATGAGTTGGAAAGACATTTCGACAAGCCTCGAAATGCTTTACCATAGAAGCTGATGCTTTTCCGATCTAGGCCCGGTTCTGTCCCGGGGGCGCAACCCATTCGCACATGAAGATTTACGAGAATCGACGTTTTCACTGTTTTATTCTGGGGCTGGCGCTATTGTTTGCCCCACAGCCAGCGCCGGCGGCCGACGAACTCGACCGGCGGGTTGGGGCGCGTGGGTCGGTGCGAGTTCTGGTGCGATTGGCGCTGCCTGAGGCACCGGCCATGGCGTCTGCTGAGGACCGTGCACGGGAGCGTCGCGAGCGGATCGCACGCGCCGGCCACCGCCTCGTGGCGCCCCTGCGGAAACGGGGATCGGGCGGCCTCGTTCGTAGCTTCTCGGAGGTGCCCTGGGTCGCGGTCGAGGTAGATGCCGACGGCCTTGCCGACCTGCGGAAATCCTCCGACGTCAAATCGATGATGCTGGATCGCCGCGAGCGGATCCAATTGCGCGAGTCCTCGGATCTGGTGGGTGCCCCTGCGGTCCATCGTCGCGGGGTCGCGGGTCAGGGTTGGGCCATCGGGATTCTGGACACCGGGGTCGATGCCGCGCACCCTTTTCTGGGGGGGCGCGTTCGGAGTGGCGCGTGCTTTTCCAGCGATGCCAGCTGCCCGAACGGGGAGACCACCATGTTCGGTCCCGGTGCGGGCGAACCCTGCGACTATGGGGAAAGTTCGTGCGGTCACGGGACCCACGTGGCCGGGATCGCGGCGGGGCAAGGACTCTCGATCTCAGGTGTGGCCCCGGCGGCCGAAATCATTCCGGTGCAGATTTTCACTCGATTCAGCGGAGAGGATTGCGAGGATATGGGCGAGGATCCCTGCGCGCTGGCCTACCTCTCCGACATCACCCGCGGGCTCGAGTATCTGTACTCGATTCGCAACGAGGTTCGAATCGCTGCGGTCAACCTCAGCATCGGAGGCGAGCTCTATTCCTCGGTTTCGGAGTGTGAGGCTGCCGATCCGCGGACCGAGATCGTTGGTTTGTTGCGCGATGCCGGGATCGCTGTGGTGGCGGCGGCCGGCAATGAGAGTTCGACCGATTCGCTGACCACGCCCGGATGCCTTTCGAATGTCATCAGCGTTTCGTCGACGAATGATGTCGACGAGATCTCGTCGTTTTCGAATACCGCTGACTTTCTGGACTTCTTCGCGCCGGGAGCTGGGATTGTCTCCTCTGTGCCGGGGGGGGACTACGCGAGTATTTGGGGCTCTTCACAAGCAGCACCGCATGTGGCCGGTGCCTATGCGCTGTTATCCGAAGCCCTCGGTCAGTCCTCGGTCGACTTGAGCAGCGAGATGTTGCGAGCTGCGGGTGAACCGATCTCGGTGAGCAATCTTCGTCAGGATATTCCCCGGCTTCAGATCGATCGGGCTCTCGATCTTTTGGAACTGGATCGCCGGGGCACAGGTCTCCAGCGGACACCCGACGGGGAGCGGATCTTGTTGAGCAAGGACCTGGCCGGCGAGAGGTGGGCAATCGTTCTGAATGCGGGTGATGGTTCGGTTTCCGGGAACGTCTTCCTGGAAGATGGGCGTGATCCGGCCTTTGTCTCCTGCCTTGCCTCGGGTGAAGCGTCGAGCGATGGGTTTCTGTCTTTCTCGTGTGCAGGAGCCTCGCAGTGTCGGTCGGGTTGCCAGTCGGAGGACTGGTCTGCGTTGGGTACGGTGACCTTGCCCGAGTCGTTCTTTTTGCCGCGACCGCGTTATCCACTGCCGGAGCCGTTGGCGCAGGGGGGAGGCCGTGCTTCGGACTCAGAGGCGGGAGTCCGCGAAATTCCCGAACAGGATCGCGTCCTGGTCAGCAAGGATGCCGGCGGGAAGCGCTGGGCGATTGCCTGGAACGAGGACGGGACAGTTACGGGGAATGTCTATGATCCCGGGGGCGGTGCGCCGCAATTTGTCTGGTGTTCCGACCTCGGGAACGACGGGAACCCCGACCTTGCGGCGCGAGTTTACCGATTCCGTTGCGCGGGGGCCGATCCTTGTTTTGAGGACTCCTGTCGCGCGGAGAACTGGACGGACCTCGGCGCGGTCGAGTTGCCCGGATCCTTTTTTCAGCCCTGAGCCGATTCGGGAAGTCGCGCGCAGAATTCAGCGAGGCCTTCCTGCCACGGTGGCAGGAGGATCGGCGTTTCTCTCGCTGAGACCAGTGGGGCGTAGGCGGGGCGCTGTGCCGGTCGCGGGAAGGCGTCCGTGCCGACGGGTTGCAGGTCGACATCCAGCGCCAGAAGTCGAAGCAGTTCTTTTGTGAATCCGAACCAACTGGTCTCCCCGCGGCCAGCCATATGCCATGTCCCGTAGTCGTGGCGCTCCAGCAGACTCGCGATTGCTGTCGCCAGATGTGGAGCGTAGGTGGGGGAGCCGACCTGATCGTCGACCACACGAAGATTGCCGCTGGCGGCCAGGCGGATCATCGTCCGGGGAAAGTTTGCTCCCTCTTCGTGGAAGACCCAGGCGGTGCGGGCGATATGGTGTCGAGGGTTTACCAGGCGTACCGCCTCTTCACCGGCCAGCTTGCTGGCGCCATAGACCGATGCCGGACGGGGGCTGGCGGATTCATCGTAGGGACTCGAGGCCATCCCGTCGAAAACATAGTCGGTCGAGACATGGATCAGGCCCGCGCCCAGCGCGGCGGTGGCTTCGGCTAGGTTGCGCGGCCCCACAGAGTTCACGCGATAAGCTGCTGCGACCTCGGTCTCGGCAGCATCGACCTGGTTCCAGGCGGCCGCGTTGATGACCCAATCGGGCCGATGGCGGTCGACTATAGCGGCTATTGCGGAAGCGTCGGTGATGTCGAGCATCTGGCGATTGCAGGAGACCACTTCGTGGCCGCCAAGCGCTGCCGGTAGCGATCGTCCGAGTTGTCCGTCGGCGCCGGTTACCAGAATTTTCATGGCAAGTTCGCCCAAAGCTCCTCGAGGGTGCCCTTCCATGCCGCCAGGGGCTTGCCGGCGCGGTCTTTCTCCGACAGGGTCGGGTCGTTGAGCGGCCAGTCGACGCCGACCGCCGGGTCGTTCCAGATCAGACAGAGCTCATGGCCGGGGTCGTAGATATCCGAACATTTATATTCGACCTGTGCGGAGTCGCTGAGCACGCAAAAGCCGTGCGCGAAGCCCACCGGGACGTAAATTTGCCGAAAATTTTCAGCCGACAGTTCCACCGACAGCCAGCGACCAAAGGTGTTCGACGCTGGTCGGATATCGACCACAACATCGAGAATCGCACCCTCGATGGCGCGGACGAGTTTCGCTTGCGGGTGGGTGAGTTGGGCGTGGAGTCCGCGCAGGGTTCCCCGGGCGCTGCGCGAGTGGTTGTCCTGAACAAAGCTGTCGGGGATTCCGGCTTCGCGGTAGCGTTCGGCGTGGTAGGTCTCGACGAAAAAACCACGGTCATCGCCGTGGACCTTCGGTTCGACCAGGAGCACGCCGGAGAGGTCTGTCGGCGAGACCTTCAACCTTCCGGCCCCTCCTGGGCCAGCATGCGGATCAGGTATTGCCCGTAGGAGGTTTTTGCCAGTGGTTGGGCCAATCGCTGGACGTCGGCAGCCGAGATATAGCCTCGGCGCCAGGCGATTTCTTCGAGACATGCGACCTTGAGGCCCTGACGTTCCTCGATGGCCTGAATGAAGTTCCCGGCCTGCAGCAGCGCTTCGTGGGTGCCCGTATCGAGCCAGGCCAGGCCCCGACCCATTCGTTCGACTTGCAGGTCGCCATTTGCGAGATAGGCGCGATTCACATCGGTGATTTCGAGTTCGCCGCGAGGCGATGGTTTGAGCCCCTGGGCTATCTCGACGATGCGGTTGTCATAGAAGTAGAGCCCGGTGACCGCCCACGAGGAACGGGGTTCGAGGGGCTTTTCTTCAAGCCCGATCGCACTTCCCGATCCGTCAAATTCCACAACTCCATATCGCTCGGGATCGGAGACCCAGTAGCCGAATACGGTGGCGCCGTTCTCGCGGTTGCCGGCCCGCTGCAGCATCTCGGTCAGGCCCTGTCCGTAGAAGATATTGTCGCCGAGGGCGAGAGCCGCACGACCTCCCTGAAGGAAGTCTTCCGCAATCACGAATGCTTGGGCGATACCCTCCGGGCGCTCCTGAACTGCATACTGCAGGGAAATCCCGAGTTCGGAACCATCGCCGAGCAGGCGCTGAAACGCTGGCTGCTCATGCGGTGTTGTGATGACCAGGATCTCCCGAATGGACGCCTGCATGAGCGTCGCGAGAGGGTAGTAGACCATGGGTTTGTCATAGATCGGGAGGAGTTGCTTGCTGGTGGCGCGGGTGACCGGATGCAGGCGTGTGCCGGCGCCGCCCGCGAGAAGAATTCCGCGGATGGATGAACTCATGATCGACTCCTCAGGCCCAGACGGGCCCGCTCGGTTGGGTCCTTCTGCACCGCGTGGCACCAGTTCTGATGCGCAAGGTACCAGGCAACGGTCATGCGAAAGCCTTCGTCCACCCCGACCGAAGGTCGCCAACCAAGCTCTCGGGCGGCCTTGGTTCCATCGATAGCGTAGCGGCGATCATGTCCGGGGCGGTCGGTCACAAATTGACGAAGTTCCCGGTAGCTTTTCAGCCCGCGTTCCCCGAGGGCTGCATTCTCGTTTGCGGGGCGGTGGGTCTCGAGAAGTTCGCAGATGGAGTCGACCACCTGCAAATTGGTGCGCTCCCCACCGCCTCCGAGGTTGTATTTCTCGCCGGCGACGCCCTTGCGGAGCACCGTGAGAATGCCGTCGCAATGGTCCTCGACGTAGATCCAGTCCCGTACATTGCTGCCATCACCATAGATCGGGAGATCGGTGGCATCGACAGCGTTGAGAATCATCAACGGGATGAGCTTCTCGGGAAATTGGTAGGGACCATAGTTGTTGGAGCAGTTCGTGAGGAGAGTCGGCACGCCGTACGTGTGGAACCAGGCGCGCACCAGATGGTCGGCCGAGGCTTTGCTGGCCGCATACGGCGAGTTGGGCGCGTAGGGCGTGGTCTCGGAGAAAGCCCCTTCCGGACCGAGACTCCCGTACACCTCGTCGGTCGAGACATGGAGGAAGCGGAAAACATCGCGATCTTCCTGCGCGAGGGATTCGTGGAGTTGTCGTGCCGCTTCGAGCAATTGGAAGGTGCCGATAATATTGGTGCGAAGAAACTCATCCGGACTCTCGATCGAGCGATCTACATGGGATTCCGCTGCGAAGTTGACAATCCATCGGGGTTTTTCTTCGAGAATCAATTTGTGGGTCAGGTCTGCGTCGGCAATATCACCCTCGACAATTGCCAGACGTTGGGTGTCCAGGCCTGCCAGCGACTCCCGATGGCCTGCGTAGGTGAACTTGTCGAGGACAAGGATCCGGGCATCGGTCCGCTCCAGAGCCATGCGGACGAAGTTGACGCCGATGAATCCAGCCCCGCCTGTGACGAGCATGGTTTCCACGAGGTTTCCTTAGCCGACGTCCTCGTGGGCCGCCACCGCAGGGGCATCCTCGAGGCTCCCGTCTAGGGAGTGGCTGGCGTTGAGGGAGATGGCGCGTGGCCCTCGCCCAGAAGGTCGAGCAGGGCCTTTACCGGTTGGAAGGTCTCGCGGGGAACCTCGACAAAGATCGTCGTCCATCCGGCCATCGAGCCGTTCCACAATCCGGGGTGTTCCAGGGCCAGAAGATCGCGGCCTTCGCTGGATTTTTTCGCGACGAAGACCGCCTTGGTGTCGACAAAGTCCTGGAGGTCAAACGGTCGGCCCGAGGCATCGCGCAAGGCGCAGACCATATCGGTAGGATTGAAATGGGTCGCTTTCTCCAGGTTGCGAGTTTGTTCGCGGTCGTTCGGGTTGATCTCGGCGGTCTCCACGATCTGCCGCGAGACGCTGCCATCCCGCGCGCGCACCCAGAAGGGACCTCCGCCGGGGTCGCCGGTGTTGCCGACCACCCCGCAGACGCGCATCGGCCGGCTGGCTACCTCCTCGAGGAGCGCTGGCACCGGCTTGTCGAGCGCAAGTCCCAGTTCGGTCTCCAGGAAGTTCCCGGCAGCTTCGACCAAGGTGTGTTCGTTCGGGGACTTCTGGAGCTTCGCGCGCCATTGCAGGGTCTCGCGCTGCAATTGGGCCAGTAGTCCCCCGAGGATCCGGCGCCAATGCAGGATCGGCTCGCGCCGGTCGTCCGGCACGATGTTGTCAATGTTCTTGATGAAAACGAAATCCGCATCGAGTTGGTCGAGGTTGCGGAGCAGCGAGCCGTGTCCTCCCGGGCGGAAGAGGATCTCTCCGTTTTCGGTTCGGAAAAGCTCTCCGTTCGCGTCGAGGGCAATCGTGTCGGTCGAGGGCGCCTGGGTAGAGAAGCTATGTTGGAATCCAACCGCCTGTGCTTTCTGGATTACAGGTGCGACGCGGGAAAGAGTCTGCTCGAATTGGGCCTGATGCTGGAGGGATACGGTGAAGTGTACTCGTGCCTGGCCATCGCGATCCGCCAGAAGCGAGCCGGCTTCACGCAGGTGCTCTTCGAAAGCCGTACGAGTTGCGTTCGGGTAGCGGTGAAATGGCAGCAGGCCCTTGGGCCGGGCGGGCAGATTCAGAGAACCGCTGTCGAGCAATGCATCGACCAGCGGTGCGTAGTTCCCTGACTGGATCGTGGTCTCGAGCCCTGTCCCGGTTCCGTCGAGATAGCGCGCGAGTTCTCCCTGGATGGCGAGGCGGTCTATCGCGGAAAATGTCTTCAGGAGATCGAGGTCCTCGGGGGCGTTGGAGGACTCCAGACTCTGCCGATCGAGCGCTCGCCCACTGGATTTGGCCTCCAGCAGCGTCTTGAACATTCGCGAGGCGGCACCCGAGGCGGGAACAAAGGAGAGATAGCGTCCCGCGAGAGCAGCTTGCTCGAACTCGTCGAGGCAGCCTTCGATCTCGCTGGGGGACAGCTTCCGAACCCCATCGCCCAGGGTTGCGGGCCGATCGAGTGCCCGATAGCTGGCGCTGCCTGCCAGAAGGTCGCGCTGTCGGGCGACCTCCTCGAGGGTCAAGCCGCGGGCTGCAATGGCGGCCTGATCGGCCTGATCGAGATGGAGGTCGGTTGGTTCACGCATCAGGGGCGAGATAGCATGTCGCCGGTTGTCGGGAAACGGCTTGGTTTTGGGAACCTGCCTGCTTAGTGTACATCCGTACCGCTGGGAAACGTATAATGGGCAAGGCAAGCGAACAGATCGGTGGTGTGGGAGATCCGTCCAACGGCACCTCCAGGCGGATTCTGGACGCCGCAGAAGATTTGTTTGCCGACGCCGGGTTTGCCGGGGTTTCGGTGCGTGAAATCGCAGGTGCGGTCGGTCTGAATCAGGCCAGCATCTACAACCATTTCTCGAGCAAGCGTGCTCTCTACGAGGCGGTGCTTGATCGGGGACTCCGTCCTCTGCAGGAGACACTTGCAGCCGCCGCCTTGTCGCTGGATGCGCCCGACGCTGGCGATCGCTTGCTCGAAGACCTTACCGAACAACTCTGGCGTTCGCCGAATCTTCCGCGCCTCATCCAGAGGGAGATCCTCGATGATGGCGAGTATCTGGAGAGACTCGCCGAACAGTGGCTCCGGCCGATTGTCGAGGAGGGGCGGGGGGCGATGGAGAAGTCTTCGTGGGCGGCGAGTTGGGAGAGCGACTCCGACTCCCTTATCATTCTTCTGATGTACCACGTGATTTTCGGGTACTTCTTTTCGGCGCCGCTGACTCGTCGCGTCTTGGGCGTGGAGCCTGCCAGCGAGGAGATGCGGCACCGCCAGGTCGAGTTTCTCAAGCTAGTGGCGCAAAGATTGATGGTGTCGAGCTAGTCGGCTCAGACCGAGCCTTTGACCTCGGTTTCGCTGGGGCCGGCCTCAGGACGTTCTTCAAGGGAGACATAATCGCGTGTGGCGGCGCCGATATAGAGCTGCTTGGGGCGCACAATCCTCATGTTCGGATCCTCGAGTGCTTCGGCCCATTGTGCCACCCACCCCGATGTCCGTGCGATCGCAAAGAGCACCGTAAACATATTGGTCGGGAAGCCCATCGCTTCGTAGATGATGCCCGAATAGAAATCGACGTTCGGGTACAGCTTGCGCTTGATGAAGTAGTCATCTTCCAGGGCGATCCGCTCAAGTTCCAGAGCGATGTCGATGATCGGGTTTTTGCCGGTGGCCTCGAAGACCTGATAGGCGATCTGCTTGATGATTTTCGCTCGTGGGTCGTAGTTTTTGTAAACACGATGACCGAAGCCCTCGAGTCGTACTTCGCCTTCCTTGACCCGTTTGATCATGTCGGGGACTCGGCTGACCGATCCGATCTCGCGCAACATGCGGACCGCGGCTTCGTTGGCTCCACCGTGACGTGGGCCCGACAGGGCAGCGGCTGCCGCGGCAACCACTGAGTACGGATCGGCGTGGGAACTGCCCACCGTCCGGGCGGCGGTGGCCGAGCAGTTTTGTTCGTGGTCGGCGTGCAGGATGAAAAGGACGTCGAGCGCGCGTTCCAGGATC
>Ga0055584_100004173_pt1 | contig 14179 bp, 22 predicted proteins | sample OSDHelmetaG_FD_58716 | JGI IMG/M metagenome (GOLD analysis project Ga0055584, IMG submission 58716) | Pelagic marine sediment microbial communities from the LTER site Helgoland, North Sea, for post-phytoplankton bloom and carbon turnover... | ecosystem: Environmental > Aquatic > Marine >... | reverse complement strand
GTAGAGCGGACGACTGTAGATCGTTTGGTCACTTGTTCAAATCAGGTTATCTGGATCTATATAGAGGACGCAAGTCTTCATTATCTGTTTTATAAGTATACTTTTTCTAATACTTATAAAATTACAAAATAATACAAAAAATGAACCAAACAAAAATAATAAAATCAATATATATTTCTTTCATAAAGAACTTCAAATTCTAAGTTAAAACTAAAATCGCTACCATTTAAATCAATTGATTCACCATATTCGTCAATTAATTGTATATGCATTCTTTTAATATTAACAGGACCAAAGTAATTTCTTCTTTTTACAGTATCTGTTTCATGAAAAATAAATAATTTATTATTAACTTCTTCCGTCATTGGTATTCTTGATAATATATTTTTTTCTAAAAAACTGTCCTGATATACTATTTTTACTAATTCATGCATTGATTTTTGAAAATCATTTATACATAAAAATAAATATTTTGTGACATTTAAATCATATTGACAATCACTTGTAAACTGAAATTCTCCACTATAATTTTCTTTTCTAAATCCTAATAACCAACCTAAAGATGTTGTTGAAATCCTTTTATCTAATTTTTTACCTGTAAGTGGTTTTTTACTATTTGGAGGACAAGGATTACAACCTGGGTCATTTGTATTTTTTACTCTTAAATTAATATTTCTTTTTTTTGATTCTTGAAATTGTTCTTGAGACTTTTCTATATTTTTCTCTCCACATTTCATTTCATAATCAAAACTAATATCTAATTGACTTGTTATTTCATTATTTCCATTACCATCAATAGCAGTAACTTTTGTTTTATGAGTAGTAGAATCAAATTCTATTTTAACGCCTATACTATTTAATGCATTTTGACTAGTATTTAAATACTGAATTAAATCTGTTTCATTATAATTACCGTCGGGTACTTCTATAGTTGTTTCCGTAACAACGCTTGTATTTGTAGTTTTTTTTACGTATATTTTATTTGTTTTTTTCTTAACAGAAATATTATAAATTGTATTATTAATTTCAAATGATTCTAGACGCATGGAGAGAATATTTTTCAACGCGACAGGTAAATCAATATAAAAATCAGTTGATTTAGAAAATAAATAATTTTTTCTAAATTTTGTATCAATGCTAAGATGAGTAATTGTTTTTTTTGTTTCGTGTTGATTTGAACTTTCTTTTTTATAAGGAGGATATTCAAACTTGTTTGAAGGATGTAATAAATCGATATTTGGATTTTGATGAAATTCTTCTTGTTTTGATTCTTTTTTTATTACTTCAACTAATTTTAAATTTATTTGATTTATAAATTTAACTAATCTTTTTTTTTGTTCTTTTGGATATATTTGTATTTGCATAATTTGCGCTATCTTTTTTTTTACTTTTGTTTGCAAATCAGCATAATCAAAGTTAATGGCTTCAATATTTAAAAAGTGTTTTAAATCATCAATACTATAATTAGATATATCTAAGTCTAAGTTATTCATATGTACTAATATAGTATTGTGAATTTATTTTAACTGTTTTTATGATATTAAAATAAATATCATAAAAAAGTACTAAAAAAAATGCACGATAATTAACGGCGTCTGCGACGTCTACGGCGAGTTCGGCGACGTTTTTTGTCACCTGGACATGAACCACACATACCACCGCGTCGGCTTCTACGACTTTTGCGAGATTTGCGGCGGCGACGGGAGCGTCTTCGGCGGCGTCTTCCTCCTTCCTGAGCGGCAGGAGGCTGTGATAAATCGGCACTGGCAGGAGTTCTTTGAATAGCATCACTTCCTTGTTCTTTTTTCTTAAGTCCAACTGCAGCGAGACCATTAGAAAGACCGGCCTTTAATGAATCTAAAAATCCACCTCTTTGTTTTCTACGACGTCTTCTAGTTCTTCTTCTAGTTCTACGCATTATATATATAGTTAATATAAATAAAATTTTTTGAATAGTTTAAATTTCGTAATAACTTTCTAAATATTATTTAGTATATGGATGTCGAAACAATAGAATTATTTCAAAAATCAGAACTGCCAAAAAAAGGTTGGTTACAATGTTGTTTTCATTGTAATTCAAAAACATCCCTACTTACTCATATAACTACATTTACAGATAATAAAAAAATATATAAATTTTATGCACACATATGTAAAGATTGTAAACAAACCTTTAGAAAAGATGAAATTATGTATTACAATTTCATGCAAGAAAGTAAAATTTATATACGAGATAAATATTATTATTTACTGTCCAGTTGAACCAAAACCTCCAGACCCTCTTTCTGTACTAGTCAACTTATTTACTAGTCTAACATGAAAGTTTGGACACAACCCCGGCATGCAAATTTGTGTCATTCTAGTTCCCATTTTTACATACGAATAACTATTTGATACTGTATTGTGTAGTGCGGCACAAAGATTTCCACGATAACCTGTATCAATAATGCCAACATTATTCGCTAAACTAAAGTTTGTCTTATAAATACTAGACCTAGCATAAAGATAGTATGGAGAAGGTTGCATAGAAGGAATACTACCAACAATATTACGAACAATGTATGCAGCAATCTGAACTCTCAAATTACACAACTTTTTCTGTCCTGGATTATATGTGTAAATTCCATCTTGTGACCAGCACCACTCCTTTACCCACGGAACAACCAAATCAAAACCACTATCCTTAAATTGATTTTTTATCTTTTGCCCTAGTTGGTCCTTAACATACTTTGACTTTTCGTGTTCACTAATCTTTTCCATATAAAATTCAATAAGTTTCTTTCGTTCTTCATCAGTGTAATTTTCATCAAATTCATCACTTACTTTTATAAAAACACAATAATCATTAATGTTGGCATCTTTTATACTAAAAATAGCACTCGTTGAAGAACTCATACAATCACTAGGATAAATAATTTGACTGGGGTCTTTTGTTTCACCGCTCATGGTATTCAATATACTAAATTTATATTTAATATATTGTAAATCAATTTTATACATAATATGCTTAGCAACGAGAAGATGAATTGTTCATTAAAGGTTCTTCATAATTTCCTGTCATCTTTCTATAAGATAATTTCTTTTTTAAATAATCACTACTAGACATAAATCTTAAGTCTTTTGTAATTGTTGCCTTACCTTTTCCACAATTATTATTACATGTGGCAGGTAAATATGATGGAAGAAAACTGCTTCCCGATGGTGGTATAAGATTAGGATTGGGCTGTGAAAAAGGTGGTACAGCATTAGGGTCACAATGGACTACTCTGTTATCACAGCGTATCTCTTTAAGTTTTATATCTTTAATATGTTGTGAAGAAGCAACCTTAGGTTCTCTTTTATGCGTGACCATCTGATCAGGACTATTAACAACAGATGGGTCGCTTATTGTAACAACACGAGATGCTAATCTTCCTAAACCCTTCAAACTTCTTTTATTATAATTATAATAACTAGTTTGCCGGGACACCTTTTTATCATCACTAACATTAGCAAAACCTGTGGGTGGACAACAACGATTATTATTAACCATTCCCATAACAGGATTACTTCTAACCTTTCCTCTTCCTACCATATTTAATGCAAATGGTTGACCTCTCTGTCCTGCATATCTATTTTGCATATTTAATTTAGTTTTTTCATTTGCCTTTCTTCTTAACACTGCAAGTGACATATATTAACTTGTTAGAAATTAAATATACAATAAATATCTATTTTCCGGGTTTTCTTCTAAGCAACGTTCTAAAGCATAATATAACTTTGTCTCACATAAACTAGGTAAATGAGTTTCTAAAACCAAATCTTTTTCTATTTTTTTTAATGAATCAACAATTATCATTGCTAATGAAAAATAACAACTTTTATAAGATATTTCTGACGGTATCTTAGTTAATTTTTTCATCTCTGGAGAGAAATATTTTGATGATTTTTCTAATGGTTGCGTTATTTCTATTTTTTCATTTTTGATATCAATTAAAGATTCTGAATTTAAAATTAAAAACATAAAATTATCATTATCTAATTCTAAATAATATATATTTTCTAGTTTTATTTCTGATAAAGTTATATTTGATTCTTCTAAATTTTTAATTTGTTTTTTGATATCTAAAAAAAATCTCTCCGCATGTTTATAAAGAAAGGGTTCAGTTTTTAAGTAATCATTGAATCCAATTATATTTGTTGCTTTAACAGAAAACTGATTTTTTTTTTGTTTTAACAAAAATTTAACAGAATCCCATAATTTGTTATTTTTTTTAATATTAAATTTAACAACTGTTTTTAATTTTATAACTTCAACTTTATTATTACTAATTATTTTCATTTATATATTCTTAAATGAAATTTTTTTAATTAATTTATATATATTTTCTTATAATATTATATAAATGTCATCAAAAAGTTCAGGTCAAAGAGGCGTGATAGCAGAAATGGATTCAATTAAATCTATGCCCCAAAGAAAAGATGAGTTTTTAGCAGATATAAGAAACAATAAAAGTCAGTATGCAGATGCTTTAGATTTCGCAAACAGAATAGGTTTAGTAACAGCCTCAAATGTAGATGAAGCAATATCAAATATTGAACAAGAAGATGCAAGTAATATAGCAGAATTGCTTAAATTATGTAAAAAAATACACACAGCAATTACAAGTAAAAAAGGAGGCGGAAAAAGAAAGAAACGCGGTGGCGCGATGAGTCCACACGAAAAAGCATGTTTAATGAGAGCAGTAAAAGAACTTGCTTTCGTTGTATGTGGTGTTGGAGGAATGGCCGCTGTAGCAACATGGTATGCACCATTAGGTGCACTTGCTGCTAAGTTTGCAGGTTTTGGGATAGTTGGTTCTATTGGGGCATATATCATTTGGATGTTGTCACCATTTAAAAAATGGTTTGCTGAGTTTACTAAAGTTGAATTAAGTGTTTTATTTATTGCACTTTTTTTACATAGTAGAGTGTGTAAGTGTTTAAAAGCAAAAGAAAGAGTCGCGATTGTAGATTACGAAAACAAATGTAGTTCAAATGAAAAATTTGAAAAAAGTGTTTTTGATATGTCAAGCAAAATATTAAATATTAATTATTTTGGATTTGGATTAGGTGGTGATGAACATTTAAAAAAAGTACAAAAAAGTATGACGGGTGGTATTATTAGAAAAATATTAAATAGATTCTTTCCAGAAGATGATAGACCATCATTGGGAGGTTTTGAAAGAGGCCCGGGGCATCGTCTAAATGATGGTGAATCAAAAAACAGTAGTGGTTTGATTACTAAATCTCAACAAAGAAGAGCACGTGCGATTGCTCTTGAGCCAAATTCTACAGTGAAGTCTCAACTTAAACAAGAACAAGCAGAATCACAACAACAGTATGCGAATCTCAGAAGAAAAAGTGCGATGGGACACGAATTGGATGCCGCAGATAATGTTGGATTTTTAAATAGATTTAACCCATGGGGAGCATTAACACGAGAACAGGTTTTGGATAAATATGGCGAACAATCTACACACACAGGTGATATGTTTTCTCCAGGACCTCAAGATGAAGATGATGAATATTATGGAGGAAGAAGAAAAACTCGTAGAAAAAGAAGAAGAAAACGAAGAAAAACACGTAAGAGAAAAACACGTAAGAGAAAATCACGTAAAAGAAAAGGAGGAAAAACTAAAAGAAAAAAAAGACGCAGTAGACGCCGATAAAAAATTGAACTAAATTTTTGATAATTAAATTATTGTAATTATCAAAAAACAACACAAACTATACAAAACAACATGATTGCAATTATTATGGAAAGTATTTTTACACTATTCAAAAAAAATTGGAAAAAGATATTATGTACATTTCTTATTTCCTACTATTTAAATATCACCTTTGGATTTTTGTGGTGGTCAGACATCTATTATGAACTATGTTTTATACTCAATGAAAGAAACATTTCTGTCCCAAACTACACATACAACATCTTTTTCGTCACTTGTTTAACAATTTATTTCATCCAGTTATACAATATGTGTAACTATTACAGTAATTAAAACTAAAATATTATTTCCAAACAAAATAAAAAAAATATACAACCCGTTTTTTTCATACAATGAACACATCTATTTATATAATTGTGCGCAGAAATACAAAAAGAATAGTTCCAATAAACAAAACACTTATAAAACAAATTGCTTTGCGTTGAACACAATCCATACATTCAATAAAATCCTCGTCGTCATCATATTCTTCTTCTATTACAACAATTATATCGTCATCTACGATAGATTCTTCATGTAATTCTACGGTTTTTATAATATCGCCCATTAGTTCGACTATTGTGTATTGTGTTATGAGTTTCTTAGGTATAAAAGAGTTCAATTTTCTCGTGTGTAAAAAAAATAGGCTAGGCGCTGTTTGTTTTTGTTTTTTTTCACTTTTTTGTTTTTTTCACTTTTTTGTTTTTTTGTTTTGAGAACTTTTTGAAAAGTTCTTTTTTGATTTTTTTTCTTTTTTGGATTTTTTATGGTTTTGTGATTTTTTTGAAATGTTATTTTTTGATTGCGAGGCTATTGTATCGCCTTCTTTTGTGGGGTGATATTTGCCAAAAAGTTCTTTTTTCCGACGAGCCTTATCTTTTTTAGTTTTGCGTTTATACGATTCAACATCATTTGATTTGCGGCCCATGGTGATTTAAGATACATTTACAAAGAAATAGGTTGAGTTTATCAATTTTTTACTCGTCATCCTCGAGTTCATAGTCTGATTCCTCTTCCTCAGTTTCCTCGCCAGATTCCCATTCCTCTTCATCGTCTTTTACTATTTCTTTCAGAGGTTCAACGTCGTCTGGTGCAATGAATGCAATATCCTGTTGGTAGTAAGAAGGGTGATTGACCAATGCCTTAATTTGCATCTCTAGTTCCTTAGGCAACTTTTGAGTGACGCTTTCTACTTTAAGAGCGTTCTCGAGGTGATTAGCGTATACACTATCGGCGGTTTTTTGACGTAAGTCTTTAACGGAGCCAAAGAAATGACCCCTATCATACCCACCATCATAGTGATCACATCCGCTGAAACCAGAACCCTTAACAAAAGTAAGGTTTTGGAATCTCTCAGGCGCGGCCCTAGTACGGTGAGGATTGCGTCGAACAGTAGTAGTAGCCATTATATTTAAGGTGTAGTTTGCTTTTTCCCAGGTAGTTTTTTGTGTTTTTGCTACAATAAGGTTATTTCTTATTTTCAACTTCAATTTTTTCACCAGCGCTCAATTTTTTTGAAATTGAAGTATACCAGGGCAAATTTTTACCTGGTTATGAATTTTTGCCTGGAAAACTGTAAGAAAATTGAAGTTTATTTTCCTCCTAAGAAAAGCATTATAAACACCTACACCGAACTACTCACCTGTACCCGATACAACACTTAAACACTTACACTATGTCTTCCAACTCTCAGACTATGAATCAGCAGGAGCGGCGCGATGCGGCCTTTAGGGCCAATAGCGGCAACCGCGTTAGCCTGTGCATCGCACGTGTCTTCCCTAACATCGGCTGGCGACGCATTAAGCGCCACATGATCGATGCTCAACTAGGGTTCATCGAGCGGGTCGATGTTGTACCAGTCTACGACAAGCAGACGGGAAAGATTCGCTTTAAACGGGCGTTCGTCCACTTCCGCGAGAATGCGTGGAACAACCGCGACCCTCAGGCTAGGGAGGCACTTGAGCGCCTCCGCAACGGCGAGAGCATCCGCCTAGTCTATGAGGACCCATGGTGGTGGACTGTCAGCATCAGCACTTCTGAGCGTCCCGCTGAGGCCCCTAAGCCGCCTGAGCGTAAGACTCGCATCGAGTCCTCTTCCGCAACTAGCGACAATGGATATGATGCAGCCGCACAGCCCGACGATGAGATGCGCGGAGCCGCTGCCCTAGCCGCAACTGGCGAGGCACCGGCAGAGTCTGAGGACGGCGGGATTCCGGGTCCAGCGGCCCTCGCCCGCTCTGCCAACTAACTCTTATTCCTTGTCTGCCCGCAATGCCATATTACTAGAGGCTTAATATCTAGTCAAAAATAAAAAAAAGAAAATAATAAAAACAAATAAAAAACAAAAAAAAATCAAAACCTGTGAGAAAACACAGTCGAAAAAAAACAACCGCCGACGTAGCTCAGTTGGTAGAGCGCAAGCCTTTTAAGCTTGTGGCCGTGGGTTCGAGCCCCACCGTCGGCACATTTTTTCATTTTTTCATTTTTTTTAATTTTTTTTTCTTTTTTTTTTCATATAGAAAATTGAAGATTTCACCCTAAACAAACCTTAATAGTAGCCGCACCCTATAACCATGAATTCTTTCGGTGTATACAACCCAAATATTTCTGAGGACTGCTATTCTCGTTCATATTTAAATTATAAATTATATCAAAAACTAGGAAAAATACATGCTAACAAAAGAAACTATCTAGAATCTATGAGATTTTATTTGGCAGCAGCAAAAGGGAGAGAAAATCACTGTAAAAAATTTTTCAAAAACAATTGGGACAGAGGTCACGAACATTCTTATCAGCATTGCTTAGGAAACGCATGGCTACAAAAAAAATATTATTTCAACGACCCTAACGACTATGAAATTTGCTATGAACGCGATTAAGCAACTTTCCACTTTCCTTCGCCGTATCTTTCAACATTACCAGATACACTTTTTTTTCCACCCAAAAACACACATCCCGGAGATGTGGCTGTACATCGCGCATAGCCACCGTCGGCCACACCTAAAAAGGTTCCGTGTTTATCATAGACCTTTTCTCCTTTTTTGATATGATTGTATGCATTAAATAGTTGTTTTGCCCATGCGAGTTTTGGCATCGTTATAGTTTTATGTATGTATATTTTTTTATTATTTTTTTATTCAATTTTTCACAAACAAACGGTCATCAGAAAATTGAATATAAATAAAGATAAAAAATACCCTATACACTACCACAAAACCACACAACAAAACAATCATGCCCTATTACTACGCAAAAGTTGAAAAAAGTTTTAAAAATATTTCTGATAATACGCTAGGCACATTTGCGATTGACAACCTTTCAACGTATATGTTTCTAAAAGAAACTCTCTGTGTTGCGGAGTGGTTTCATTCCATTCAAAATAGCATGGAAAATGCTAATAAAATCATTCAAATTATATTGCTCCAACCTAGTACTAAAAACGACATTTCAAATTCTGATGCTAGTTTTATTATTCATTTACTTCCCGACAAAGCCGTAAAATCGTGGCTAAAGTCGATAAAAAAAGAAAAAAATTGGGAAAATTTGTATAATGATTGGCTCGAAAGATTTGAAGATGAGGAAGACGACGAGGAGTCAGATGACGATGAGGAAGACGACGAGGAGTCAGATGACGATGAGGACGAGCAGGAGTATAGCGACGAGTCATCTTCAGATGATTCATCTGATGATGAGGTCAACAACGAAAATGGTGAACTAGATATAATGCCAGAACTTCATTATGAGAGAGGTGGATATAACTGGTTTACTCCCGCAATTACAGTTTAATTATGACTAATGATATACTGTTTTTACCCATTTTGTTACGATGCCCAAATATTGCGAATCAGAGAAATTCTTAGAATGACTATCTATTTTTTTTTCTGAAACTTCTGTAATAAAAATTTTTTCACCATTTTCTCTAAGATAAATACAATATTTAAAATTATTACATTTCACATCATCACTTTTAAATTTAATTTTATTACCAATATTTGATTGGATTTCGCTATAATAAGCATGATATTTTTTCATTTTTTTGTTAGTGTTTTGCACGTTTTTTTCCATAATAAAGTCGATATATTATTATCTTTTATGATTATTATTATTCAATTTTAAAAGAAAATTGAATAACAAAAACCTCAATTATTTTTGTTAACCCTAACAACAAAATGAAACTCTTTTTCATCATTCTTATACTGCTAGTTAGTTTTATCTACGCCACCACAACAAACGATATTATTATAGAAGATGTTTTTATAGATAATATTAATTATATCTCACATTGGAAAAATGCCAGTTTGGGATATTGGTTCAGAAATAAATTTATTTACTATTAAAATATTAATATAATAAAAGGCACTAAAAAAAATGCACTACTTAGGTTAAAATTGAACCGCTTTTAATCTAATAAAATTTAGGTACTTATACAGACGAATTATAGAAAATGGACCCTCAAACATGGATTCAAACAAACTGGCCTAATTGTAAGGCACTAGATGAAAACTGGACTTTTGCGCGTTATGATTATCCTGAAAATGCGCGTCAATGGATTCGCGATAATTGGGTTAAGGTAAGTGATGAAAATGGTGGTACATATTATGAAACGCAATATCACAAAGAAAAGTTTCCACATCTTTATGAAAAAGACAAGCCAAATGACGAAACCAAAAAAACAGATGAAAAAAAAGAAGGACAAGAATTCGCTGAGGAATTTAAAAAAACTAGTTTTTATGAAGGAATGGACGACGCAAATAAAAAAGCCACAGATGTGATGGCAGAACAGGGTATGGAGGCGGCTGTAGAACATATGTTTACTGACCAACAAACAGGTCGTAAACTTTCATATGGCGAAATGCGTTCTATGTATGGTTAACATATTGTAATACTATATTGAATTAATTAATTTAAAATTTTTTTATTTTATTGTGAAAAATTGAAAAGATAACTTAAATAAATTTAAATATACACCCTATAAAATATACAATGAATAATCTCATGCCATTTACACCCGAATACAACGAACGGATGAATGCTATATATGAAAATATTGAAAAATTTAACCAAAAAGATATTTCAAAATTTAATCAAATTCTACGAGAAAATAAACATTATAAATTAAATGATGAACAACTTATTGAAAAAATGTCGGAGTTTCATACATTTACACATGATTCTCTCGAATACCTAATTGGTGTCATGAATAGAAATCCACAAACATTTAATGGTTATGGTCCATACACAAAAATGGATGGTTATTGGAAGGGATTAAACATTTCGCCTCATAATAACTCTCCTGTTGAATTTCAAAAAAAAATACTAGAATATACTAGACAAATAGAAGAACAAAGACAATATATTGAAAAACTAGAAAGTGAGATACAACAACTAACTAAAAATCAGTAACTCACATTAAACATTTGAAACAAAAGAAACAGTAGATACATGAGAACCATTTGTTTTTATTGTAATAATTTTAATAGGATGAACTTTCTTTTTTTTCTTTTCTGTTTCATCAACACTATTTGCAATACAAAAACACAGTGAACAAAATATAAACATTATAACACCCAAAGTCAAAATTAGTTCTTCTTGTGTAATCATACTAATAATAAAGAGTATTAATCCCGCCGTGGCAAATATTAAAGCAATTCTGAATGCAATGCCTTTTGCAGCGGTATGCTGCATTATATGTGAATGTATAGTACATAAATATACTTTCATATTTATTTACTCAATTTTCTATGTACCATCCCCCTGGAACACCCTGATAAATGTATGAATATTTTAATTTGGGAGTTGATATATAATTATTTGGTTTATTTGGTTTAATTATAGTTACTTTAACAATTTCTGGTTTGTATGGATATTTATCAAAATATGTTTTTTTATTTATTTTAACATTAAATGGGTCATAATTTTCGTTATATTTTTTATTAAACCTTTTTGTATGCTTTTTTAATTTATGGCGATTATGATAATATTTCATTTTTGTTGCGGTTAATCCCATTTCATATTATAAAATTTTTGTATTTATACTCAGATTGAGAAAATTGAATATAATTTTAGGTATAAAAAATATGTACATTTCTAACATATCATGGTACATCACAATACTAATTATTATAGGAGGAACAAAGAACAAAGATTTAAGGTTCATATATGTCCACATTGCAAATTTGAAACAACCGGTCCAAAATCCTCATTACAGGCACATATTTGGGCAAAACACACAAATGAACAAGACAGGCCTTTTCAATGTCCCTGTACCGATTGTAATCGTGGTTACTCAGCGAAAGCAAATTTGCATAAACATTTAAAACAATGTCACAATATTACAGTTAAATTTGACAGAGATATTTTTGCTTACGCTATTAAAAATGTACAGCGAGTTAACAATATGACGAATGACCAAATAGAAAGATTTAATTTTTACCTCTTCAATAATGTCGTTTCAAAAAAGTTTGTTATAGATTCCAATTTAATTTCAGTGGAAAAAATGTACTATGATATGAGTTGTGATATAATAAAAGTTGAAGCATATACAAAACAAGATATTGTCAACTTAAAAAAAAAATGAGATATTTCTAATTGTTATTACTTAGAAATATAATATTATTATTTTTTAATGAGTGAACAAGATTTTTTTACAAAACAAATATTAACATATATGGGTAACAAACGAAAATACTTAACAAAAATAGATGAAATAATAAAATTAGTAAAAGAAGAATTAGAAGAAGAAAATATAAGTATAGCGGAAGGGTTTTCGGGTTCAGGTATTGTTAGTAGGCTTTTCAAAAATAGAATAACAGAAAATTATTCAGAAGAAATTAAATCATTTTATGTAAATGATATTTCTGAATATTCAAAAATTTTAAATGAATGTTATTTAACATCTACTAAAAATCTCTCCACTGATGATATTGAACAACTAATTTTGCATATAAAACACATGCGTGAATTTATATTGAAACCAACTATAGAACCATTTATTTCAAAATATTGGGCACCAAAACATGATAATAATATCACCCCAGAAGAACGAGTATATTTTACAGCAGAAAATGCAAAAACCATTGATAATATGTTATATTATATACATAATCATGTTGAAGACAAATATAAATGTTTTTTACTTGCACCATTAATAGTACAATGTTCTATACATAATAATACAAATGGGCAATTTTCGGCTTATTATAAAGATGAAAAAAAAGAAAGAGGGATGTATGGTGGTAAAAAAAGTATAGATTTAAAAAGAATAAAAGGAAAAATTCAACCAATGATGCCTATTTTAACAAACCATTATGCTAATATTAACATAAGTCAAAAGGATGTTTTAGATTGGATTGATTCCATACCAGAAGTAGATTTAATGTATTTTGACCCTCCATACAATAAACATCCTTATAATATATACTATTTTTTATTAGATATAATAGCGAAATATGATACAAAAATAGAAATTCCTGACAGTTATAGAGGACAACCAAAAAACTGGAAAAAAAGTAAATATTGCAGTTTTAAAAACGCAAAAAAAGAATTTGAAACATTAATAAAAAAAACAAAATCAAAATTTATATTAGTTTCTTATAACAATAAAGGTATAATACCTATAAAAGAGTTAGATGAAATGTTAATGAAAAAAGGAAAATTATATAAAATACCATTTGAAAATGGTGCTTATAATAAGTATTTGGGAATTGCTGCAAAAAAACGACAGAAAAAAGAAGAAAAATTGCAAGAATATTTATGGCTAGTTGATTGTAGAACTATTTCTTAGCCTTATAACACTTCCAGTAAAATGGAAAATCATAAATTAACTTGAAATCTTTTTCATCTTCAATAATTGTTTTAATTTTTTGTGAATTTTCACTATTTATGTATTTTAAGTAAATAAATGCTAATTTATTTTTTTTATCTTTTGAATAAACTACATTAATTTTTTTAATAATTCCTAATTTATATTTAATAAAATTGTCTTTAATTATTTGTTTTGTTACTTTTTCTTCTATTTTTGGTATACATATACATACAGAATTGTTCATTGATAATAAATTTATACATTCTATTATCAATAAGATAATATAATCAATTTTGTTGCTGCCTCTTGTAAAGACTATTCATCTAAAATTTAATTAGGTCATATACTTGTGCAAAAAAAAATGTTTTGCTGTAAAGAGACATATTATTGACATAATATATCTTTAAGTTTTTTGAAAATTGAAATAAACAATAGATATAATAAATATAATATTATCGATGAACAATAGATTTAAGAATTTACAATCCCCAAAAGAAAACATGTTTAAAAAAAAGTCAACTTCTTCAAAGACAAATCAAACAATTAGTAGTCGCTGGAGAAATTTAGATACACACGAAACCAAAAAAGATAATTTTAAACCTAATAATTTTAGAAACAAATCAGAAATAAAAACAAATAGTAGATG
>Ga0055584_100004171_pt1 | contig 14179 bp, 14 predicted proteins | sample OSDHelmetaG_FD_58716 | JGI IMG/M metagenome (GOLD analysis project Ga0055584, IMG submission 58716) | Pelagic marine sediment microbial communities from the LTER site Helgoland, North Sea, for post-phytoplankton bloom and carbon turnover... | ecosystem: Environmental > Aquatic > Marine >... | reverse complement strand
GCTACCGCAAGAAGCACAGGCCGCCAACGATGCTTTCGCTATCTACGCGCGGCTGTGATGCGCGCATTAACCACAGGCTCGGTCGAATAGCAAAGGAATTCGGGCGAGACGCCACGATGGCGCGCGCGCCGGGGTGACGCGGAACGCTGTTTTGCCGAAACAAAGCCAACAGGCGCAGCTTTCCTGGGGTTTGACTTTGAGAAAGCTGTTTTACCAAACGAACCCAAATTTTCTCCTTATTTTCAAAGACTTAGCATTTTCGGCCTACCAACGAAGCCAGAGTTGGTTGTGTTTTCAGGGGCTTAGCTTTTGCCCATTCTGACCCCCTCATGGCCGTGTGCGGCCGGTGCGGGCGTCCTATGACAGATGGTCATCCGAATGCAGCGTGGCCAGGGCGGGACAGAGATCGTGATGGTGGGGACTGGGATTGTGATCCTTCGGAATGCTGCCCTTAACCACTTCTCGGCGAGCTAGTTAGAACGACGTCTGGACCGAGGGGGAGCTGTTTCATCGAAGCTCTTTGCATCGATACGCGCGAGGTACTAGGACCAGTCTCTTTCGACCTCACCAAAGGACTTGCCGTAGACCTTGGTATAGGAACCACCTTCGTAGAGCGCCATAAACGTTGGTAGGCCGTCACGCTCAATGAGGTAGCGAGCAAACGAGCCTTCTTGGAGGTAAGCGAGCGTACGGTGTGCCATATCGCCGTTCGCTCGTGTTTTCTCGATCTGCTTCATCGGAAGCGGACCGCCAAGCCGATCGCTATACCGTTTGGATCGTGCAGATCATGCCCCATGTTGGGATAGGCACGACCTCCAAAGAGCTCCTGGACATATACGGCTAGCCCTTCATCCAAATAGCGGTTCGGATGCCCCCTACTTTTCGCCAGCAAGTGAGTGATCTCATGAGCGATGGCGGGCCCGCGTCCACGTATGCGCGGAGGTCCACCGGCATCCCCGCGAATTCGGTCCGCAGGTATGATGATTCTCGACCGACGGTTGTCAGCCCTCGGAATCCCCCGCTTGTCTTCGATAACAATGGTGATTCGGCGCTCCTGTTTGCGGTCAAAAAAAGCCTCCACAAAATCGAGCGCTGCCTCGGCACGTACCCCAATACCTTTGGCTTGGGCCTCGGTAACTCCGGTGTACTTGATTTGGAATCGAGCGGTTTGAAGTTGCGCGGCGACCGACCAAGAAGGAACCGAGGAATAGATCGCTACAACGAGAACCCAAACAATAAGGCGCGCTAACCGCATCGACAGACCCCACATTGCAGTTGGCGCAAAACATAGCGTGCTGAGTGGGTGCCGACAAAGGAGTTCCCGGCGGGTGTCAGGCGGCAGGCCCTTCGTCACAGGTGGCGCGATCCACCCGGCTCGGGATGCGGAAGGTTGTGGATCGGTGACGTGAGAAAGAACGCCCATAGGCGACGTTGAGCTTCCTCTCCCTCTTGGAGGGGGAGGATTGAGGAGGGGGTTGGTGGGGTCTCGTTTTGCTGGCCGGGACCCCCTCCCTGCTCTCCCCCTCAGCGAGGGGGAGGAGGTGGCGCGCGGTGGTGCTGCGGTGCGCGCGGCTCAGGATGTGGGTTGTTTGGTGAGAACTGGGGCTTTGGACTGCTTCAGTCGTTGAGCGCGGTCTGTTCGTCGAGCTGCCATGTGAGGGTTTGGCCGGCTTGGAAGGGGACGACTTGGGTGTCGGCGGCGGCGAGGGTGTCGGCAACGTGCCACGCGGTGCGCGTCAGGGTGACGGTGCCGGTGTTGAGCGGCAGGCCGTAGAACCGGGGGCCGTTCTCCGACGCGAAGGCTTCGAAGTTGTCGAGCGCGCCTTCTTCTTCGAACACGGTGGCGTAGGTTTCCAATGCGACGGGGGCGTTGAAGATGCCGGCGCAGCCGCAGGCGGTCTCTTTGTCGCCGAGCGCATGCGGTGCGGAGTCCGTGCCGAGGAAAAATTTTGGGTTGCCGGAGGTCGCGGCGGCGCGCAGTGCGAGGCGGTGTGTTTCGCGCTTGGCGACAGGCAAGCAATAGAGGTGCGGGCGAATGCCGCCGACGAACAGGTCGTTGCGATTGATGACGAGATGATGCGGGGTGATGGTCGCGCCGAGGTTGGGGCCGGCGGTCTCCACGAAACGCACCGCGTCTGCCGTCGTGATGTGCTCGAAGACGATTTTGAGCGCCGGGAAGTCGGCGATGATTTGGGTCAGGATGCGGTCGATGAAGACGGCTTCGCGGTCGAAAATATCGATCGCGGGGTCCGTCACCTCGCCGTGCAGGAGGAGCGGCATGCCGCTGCGCTGCATGGCTTCGAAGACGGGATAAATCTTGCGAAAGTCGGTCACGCCAAAGGCGGAATTCGTCGTCGCGTTGGCCGGATAGAGCTTGGCCGCGGTGAACACGCCCTCGACGAACCCGCGCTCCACTTCCGCCGCGTCGATATCGTCGGTCAGGTAGGCGGTCATCAGCGGGGTGAAGGCCGCCCCGGGCGGCAGCGCGGCGACGATGCGGTCCCGATAGTCTATGGCCGCGGCCACGGTGGTCACCGGCGGGTCGAGGTTCGGCATGATGATGGCGCGCCCGAACTGGCGCGCGGTATGACCGGCCACGGCTGACAGCATCGCACCGTCGCGCAGATGGACGTGCCAGTCGTCGGGTTGGCGGATGACGAGTTGGGTGTCCGATTTAGTTGTCGGCATGGCGCGCGTGCATAGCGAGGTTCATGCCCTGGCTATAACAAAGAAGCGCCATCGATCCCAGGGGATCGCCCTTGGGGTGAGCATCTATTTTTCTCTTTGGGTTTGCAGGCCCTTCGTCACGGGTGGCGCGCGCCTGCGGCGCGATCCACCCGGCTCAGGATGCGGGGGTTTTGTGAGGCCCGTGGGCGGCGAGCGGTCTTGGCGCTAGGGCGACTCAGGCGGGAGGGGGTCGCGGCCGAGGATGAGGTCGGCGGCTTTTTCGCCGATCATGATGGCGGGGGCGTTGGTGTTGCCGCTGGTGATGGCGGGCATGATGGAGGCGTCGGCGATGCGCAAGGCGGTGACGCCGTTGACGCGGAGCGTGGGATCGACCACGGCGCGGGTGTCGCTACCCATGCGGCAGGTGCCTACGGGGTGATAAGAGGTTGTGGCGTTGGCGTGCAGCCAGGTGTCGAGGGCGTCATCGCTTTCGACGGTCGCGCCGGGCGCGATTTCATCACCGCGATAGGGATCGAAACTGGGTTGATGCGCGAGGGCGCGTGCAAGACGCACCCCCCGCCTGAGGGTGACGAGGTCTTCCGCGTCGGCGAGATAATTCGCGGTGATGATGGGCTTGTCGCCGGGGTTCGACGAACGCAACGCAATGCTGCCGCGACTGTTGGGGCGCAGCTGATAGACGTGAATGAGAAACCCGTGGCGGGGTCTGAGGGCGACGATGCGATTGAGCAAGCCCGGCACCAAAGTGATTTGCACATCCGGGGCGGCGAGATCGTCACGGGTTTTGAGGAAAGCGCAACCCTGGATGGGGATTTGCGCCCCCAGACCGCGCCGGAACAGGACCGCTTTGAGATAGGCCGCGACAGCATGGTCGGGGCGCATCAGGTGGTTGAGGCTGACGGGCTGGGTGCAGTGAAACGAGGTGTAGGCGCCGAGATGATCTTGCAGGTTGGCGCCGACCTCGGGCGCATCGACGAGGGGTGCAATGCCGAGATCCCGGAGGTGCGCGGCAGGACCGATACCGGAATGCATGAGCAATGTGGGCGTGTTGACAGCACCCCCGGACAGGATGACCTCGCGCCGGGCGTGCACGGTGTGGGTTTCGCCGGCGTGTTCGTAGGTCACGCCGGACGCGCGGGTCCCCTCAAAATTAATATGCCGCGCGGTGGCGGTGGTTTTGATTGTCAGGTTTTTGCGGCCTCTAATGGGTTTTAGGTAAGCGACGGCAGCGCTTTGGCGGCGGGCATCGGCAAGCGCGAAGTCGTGAATGCCGAAGCCTTCGAGCGCCCGCCCGTTGAAGTCTTCGGTTTCGGGGAACCCGGCTTGGGCGCCGGCGGTGAGGAAGGCGTCGTTCAGCACGCCGTCGCGTTTGGCTTGGGTGATCCGCAAAGGACCGTCATGGCCGCGAAACGGCGAGCGTTTGGTGTCGTGCGACTCCATGCGTTTGAAGTAGGGCAACACCTCGCGGTAGGACCAGCCGGCTGCGCCCATTTGGCGCCACCCGTCATAGTCGGAGGGATGGCCGCGCACGAAGGTCATTCCGTTGATCGAGGATGAACCGCCCAGGAGTTTGCCGCGCGGCCAATGGATGCGGCGTCCGGCGAGGCCTTTTTCCGCGGCGGTGTCGTAGCCCCAATTTAGCGAGGGCATGGTGAACAATAGGCGTGTCATGAAGGGGATGGGCACGAAGGGATGACGGTCCGAGCGCCCGGCCTCCAGCAGCAAGACGCTGTTGCGGGGGTCTTCGGAGAGGCGATGGGCAACGGCACAGCCCGCCGAGCCGGCGCCGACGACGATGAAATCAAAGGTATCCAACCCTGGTGTCCCTACCCTTTTGTGACGTGCGCCAGATTTCCGATACAATCCTTAGGTCGACCCGCGCCGAAAAGAAACCCACGGAGCCTGCCATGAGAGAACCCTTTGCCCACGACATGCTGCCACGCGCCGCGAGCGATGAGCGCGCGCGCCAGAGTTTTATTGCCGGGCTGAAGATGCACATGGAGGACAACGTCTATCCGGCCGACCGTAAGGTCGGCATGACCCGGGTTCTACCCCGCTTTGAGGCCGAACATGGCCGCGCGCCGCAAGGGCGCGTGGAGTGGCGGCACGCGATGGAGGCTGATCCGTTTGTGCAGTCGTGGAGTTCGATTGCGCGCAGCATTCAGGAAATGCACTGGGACACGGTGAGCGAGATCACCTGGCACGAACTGCCCAAGCTTTTGGAGAAGAGCAAGGTTTCCAAACCGAAGGGATCGCTGCACCTGGACCCCGACCTTGTGGTGCCGCGCTACAACTCGGAGATCGACATTCATTGCATGCCGGGCGGCTATCATTCGGAAATTACCGAGGACGATGTGTTCGCGGGCGCAATGTTCGATCGCGGTGCGTACTACTATGCGATGGCGATTCGCGGGAAAGCCGCGTTGGATTATGTCGACACGCGCGAGCGGATGAACCGGGCGGCGCCCGGCTACACCACGATCGGGTTTTTGCGCGAGACCTACCCCGATTTCACACCGAAACGCATTCTTGATTTGGGATGCGCGATGGGCGGCACGACGGTGCCGTATGCCGAGGAATTTCCCGATGCCCAGGTGTACGGCGTCGATGTCGCCGCGCCGCAATTGCGCTATGGCCATGCCAGGGCCGAAGACTTGGGCGCGCGTGTGCATTTCCGGCAAGAGAACGCCGAGGCGTTGTCGTTTGACGATGAGTCATTTGATCTCGTTGTCTCGCACGGGTTGTTCCACGAAACCTCAGCCAAGGCGACACCCCGCATTCTCGCTGAATGCCACCGCGTGTTGCGCGAAGGCGGCGTGACGATCCATGTCGATACGCAGTTCGCGCGCGGGCTGGACGATCTGGATGCCTATTACTGGGATTGGGATACGCATTACAACGCCGAACCGTTTTGGGGCACGTTGCATCACACCGATGCGCGGGACCTGATGACCGACGCAGGCTTTGCCCGCGTCAGCGTGCGCGAGGTGTGGCCGGTGGCCCAGAAAGACGGCAGCCTGGCATTCAAACCGGTGACCGACACTGGCGGAAAGATCGTGGGCTCAACGCTGTTTAGCGCCGACAAGCGCTAATCAGCGAGACCCTGACATAGGCTTGAAGCATGCGCCGTGCTGCCCTTGCCGCTTTGACCATCCTGATGTCGGGCCTGCCAGGCTTTGCGCTGGCCGAGGCATCGACGGCTCTTTCCAAGGGCATTTCAGATAAGGCGGCGCACCCAACAGTCGTCCTTGCCCAAGCCCAGCCGGCCGATCCACTTGACGCGCTGGCGCCGCCGCCGCGTGGCCGTATCGTAACGCCCTACGATTCCTGGATCGATGTGTTCACGATCCCCGGTATCAAAGCATCCTCTCTTAAGTACGACATGAAGGGTCAACGCCAGACCATCATCGCAAGCATTGATCGGGAACTTCTTTTTTTTAGAATCCTGCGCAACACCTGCGCCCCCGAACGACTCTGCTTCGTGGCCACCCTTGAGCATTACACGGCGACAGCGAACCGGATTGGCGAGCTTTTCGAATCCAAAGGCCGGAACCTCGAGGAAATCGAGGGTGCCGGACTCTCGGGGGCCAGAGCCGAGATTCGGGACGGCACGTGTTCTGCCTCACTTGTCGGGATTCATCGCTTAGCGGGCGGGCGGTATCCGCTCATGGTGAGCGTGTTGGCGTGCGGCGACAAAGCACGCGCCCAGGGGCGCGCGTATACGCCGCGGATCAAGCTATCATCGCCTGAGAAGAACCGCCTGGACGATGGAGCCCGTTGAGCGGCGCATGACCAATATCTTTCCGCAAGGCACGGTCGACTTTTCGGTCGGCTACAAAACGCAAACCACCTGGGGGTTCCAGGAGGGGCTGACGTTTGTGCTGGAGGGGGTTGGCGCGACGCTGTTCTTTGCCGCACTGCTGGCGGACAACGTGTGGGGAATGGCGGCTGGAGTGGTGGTGCTTGGGGCGTCGGGCGTGTTGCTGATGATGCACCTCGGACGACCGCGCAACATGATTTATGTGATGGCGAACTTCCGCCATTCGTGGATGAGCCGTGGGGCGGTGCTGATCCCTGCGTTTATCGGTCTGGGGTTCCTGCTGGTCGTGGCGCAAGGCGTGTTTGGCCTGTCGATTACCGGCGGATGGCGGGTGGCGATCGAGATCGTGTTTTTGCTGCTGACGCTTTTTACGGTGATGAAGTCTGGGTTGGTGTTGAGCACCTTCCCGGCAATCGCGTTCTGGAACGGCGGGCTGCTACCCGTGATGTTCGCGCTGAGCGGACTGAGCGCGGGCGTGGCAATTTTTGGCGTTTTTGATGACTTTCTCACGGCGCGATGGATTTGGCTGGTGCCGGCGCTGACGGCCGGACTGTTGGTGACGCTGACCGTTCATCTGATCACGATGAACAATGCGAGCCGGGCAGCAAAGGTGTCGGTGGGCCTGATCGGGGCGCGGCATGCCCTGCCCTTTTACGGCGGCGCCATTGGTATTGGGTTGGCCGTGCCGTTGGCGTTGGGGGTTTACGCCGTGGTCGTGCCGGGCGATGCGTCGATCCTGCTTTGGGCGGCAGTCGCGGTGACGCGGCTTTTTGGCGACATCGTGTTGCGTGACGTTCTTTTGAAGGTCGGCGTGTTCGACAAGGTGCGCTGAGCGCGCGAAAGGCAACCAGGGTCATGCAGTCAGAAAAGATCGAAAAACAAGGCGATACCCTGACCAGCACGCCGACGGTGTGCCTGGGGTGCTACAACAGCTGCGGCGTGAAGGTGCAGAGCGTGAACGGCAAGGTTGTCGATGTGATCGGCGACAAAGAGGCCGTGAACTCGCGCGGCTATATCTGCGCCAAGGGGCGCGCGCGTTTCCTCGACCTGTACGATCCCGAGCGGGTGCTTTACCCCCTCAAGCGCGGCAATCCGGAAAAAGGCATCGGCGTTGACCCCAAATGGCAACGCATCACCTGGGAAGAAGCCTTCGACGTCATCATTCCCAAGCTCAAGGCGGTGCGCGAGAAAGACCCGCGCGGGTTGGTGATTTCGCACTTCGATCTGCCGGGCTACGGCATCAGCAATGCGTTCGGGGCGGCCTTCGGCACCAACAACATGACGTGGAACCGCGCCGATTATTGCGGTGCGGCGCCGCATTGGTGCCACCTGATTACCAACGCGTCGTTCAATGGCGAGATCGATTTCAAGGAGTGTAAGTACATCTTGCTGTGGGGCACCCAGTTGGGCCACCTCGCAGAAACGATCCCGCTGTTGTCGGCCGACGAAATGGCCGAGGCCCGCCGACAAGGCGCGAAGCTGGTGGTGATCGATCCGTTCTGCACCAACACCGCCGCCAAGGCCGACGAGTGGATCCCGATCAAGCCCGGGACGGACGGCGCGATGGCGTTGGCGATGGCCAACATCATGATCAACGACCTGGGCCTGTACGACCGGGATTTTCTCGGCCGCCGCACCAATGCCGTTTATTTGGTCAAAGCCGACGGCCACTACATGCGCGACCCGGCGACCGGCAAACCCATGGTGTGGGACAACGCGGCTGGCGCAGCGCGACCGTTCAATGCGGTAGCGCCCGAGGATGTGGCGTTGGATGGAACGTTCGAGGTGGCCGGCGAAACGTGCCGCACGGCGTTCACCGCGTTGCGCGAGCACCTCAAGCAGTTCGATGCGGCGTGGGCCGAGGAAATCACTACCGTACCCGCTGCGATCATGCGCCGCCTAGCCGAGGAATTCGCGACGGCGGCGCGGATCGGCGCGACGGTCGAGATCGACGGACAAGCATTGCCGTTTCGCCCCGCGGCGGTGCACTTCAAGCGCGGTTCGGGCGCGCATAAAGGCGGTGCGTTCAGCAGCTTTGCGATTCATCTGCTGAATATTTTGGTCGGCAACCTTGATGTGCCGGGTGGGCAGCGCGGCGTGAACCCGATGGGCCCGTTCTGGCAACCCGACGTGGATGACGACGGGATGATTATCGTCGCGCAACACATCGCCAAGTACTTCAAGCCGTATCCGGCGCGCAAGGCGACGCCCCCTGAGAGCCTGGACTTGCATGAGTTGTTGCCGGTGTCGTTGTTCACCCGCGGGCTTTATCCCCTGGGCATCGATAATCCCGAGAAATTCGGCCTGACGTATAAGCCCGAGGTGCTGCTGATCGGCCGGACCAACCCGATGATGAACAGCCATAACGCACCGGCGATGGGTGAAACGCTGAAGAAGTTCGAGCTACAGATTTCGTTCGCGACGTTCATCGACGAGACCGCCGAGTTTGCCGACATCATTTTGCCCGACGCGCATGACTTCGAACGCTGGGACTTGTTCCCGGCAAACGACCCCTACGCGTTTATCGCGCCCGGTCCCGGCCAGTGGTATTGGCACATGCGCCAACCTTCGCTGGAAGGCCCCGGCGAAACGCGGGCGTGGAACGAGGTCTATATCGACATCATGGACCGCCTGGGCCTGACCGAAGAATTCAATCGCGCGGGCGCCGCAGCGTGGAAGATCAGCGACAAACACCAACTGGACCCCAGCAAGCGCCACACGATCAAGGATATTGCCGAACGCCAGGCCAAGACGTTGATCGGCGACGACTTTACGTTTGCGGATGTGGCGGAGACGTCGTGCTTGATCACCCGCGACAAGACAATTGAAGAGGCCTTTCCCGGCGGCTTCGTCGAAGGACGGCTGCCGGTCTACCTTGAGTTTCTGATTGATGCCGGCAAGGACGTGGCCGGGGTGGTGGCGGACATGGGCCTGGAGTGGGACTTGCGCCCCTATCAGCCGCTGGTGACCTACATCCCGTGCCTGGAACACGAGCATGCCGATGACGACTACGATCTGTTGATCGTGAATTTCAAACTACCGTTCCAGAACCAGAGCGTGTCGCAGCAAAACATCTGGCTGGACGAAATCGGGCGGGCGAACCCGTATACCTACAATGTGATGATGCACCCGAGCGCGGCAGCGCGAAAAGGCCTGGCCGACGGTGATCGGGTGTTGGTTGAATCGCATCACGGTAAAGACGAAGGCACGTTGAAGGTGACCGAGATTGTCCACCCCGAATGTTTGGGCATTCCCGGCATGCTGGGGCACTGGGCGCGCAACCTGCATGTCGCGGCCAAGAAAGGCACCTCGTTCAATACGCTGTTGCCGCCCCCGAACATTGATCGCATCGATACGCTGAGCGGTCAGATCGACACCTGCGCCCGCGTGCGGGTGACCAAGTTAGGTTAGGAAAGCAACGCCATGGCGAAATACGGCATGATCATCGACCTGCAGAAGTGCATCGGGTGCAACGCGTGCACGGTGGCCTGCAAGGTGGAACACAACACGCCGAACGACATGCACTACACGCAAGTGTTGGAATACGAGAGCGGCGAGTTTCCCAATTCATCGCGCACGTTCCTGCCGACGCTGTGCAACCATTGCGAAAACCCGCCCTGCGTGCCGGTGTGCCCGACCAAAGCAAGCTATGTGCGCGAGGACGGCATTGTGCTGATCGACCACGACCGGTGCATCGGTTGCGGCGCCTGCATCCTGGCCTGCCCCTATGACCAACGCAGCCGCGTGGAGGACGAACGCACGGTCTTCCCCGACGGACTGACCGCGTTCTTCAACAACGCGCACGCGGCCCCACCCAAGGGCGTCGCCGCCAAATGCGATTTTTGTTACCACCGGGTGGACCGTGGCGACGTACCGGCGTGTGTGGAAACCTGCCCGACTCGCGCGCGGATTTTTGGTGCGTGGACCGAAGGCGAAACGCCCCTGCGGGAACACCTGGCGGGTCACACGTCCCAGGGCCTGTTGCCCGAGAAGGGCACGGAGCCAAACGTGGTGTACATCGAGTAACTGCGAACAGCCTGAAACCGGCGCCAGACCACCGATCCGGTTTCTTTCAAGATTCCTCTCCCGCCTACCCAGGAATAGCCCGAATTATGGCAGCAACCTCTCCATCCCGATTGCTAGGTCGAGCGATTAGCGCTCTCGCCATCATTTTGGTGTCGGTCTCCCTTACCGTTGCGGCTTCCGCTGCATCGCGATCAACCTTCACCAAGAAGGGCGTAATCTTCGGCAGCAAAACTAGTCAGGAAGAGTGCGTCCCCGCAGAAACCAGCGTCTGGGTGGTTGTTGACAGAGAAGGCGATTGCGTGCGGTTCTTCCACGCCGGACTGGAAAGCCTGAACAACGTTGTCCACGTCTGGTTTCATTACGACGTCATGACCCAAAATACCGATGGCACAGTCGCTGGCGTTCCTGACTGGTACGCCAAGACAGCCAACGAGAGAAACCTGCAAGCAATCGCTAAAAGAAACTTTGCAAATGACGGTCTGCCATACATTCGTCTTTCACGACCGGGAACATACGGATCGTCGGGCAACCACAAGCACCGACGACGCCCGCGTGAAGCAAAAATTGTTAATGCCGCTCTCGACGAGATAAAGGTCCGATATTCGATCGATCGTTTCGCGCTCTCGGGACAATCTGGTGGCGGGCACGTCGTCGCACATCTTCTCACCCTACGAGACGACATCAGGTGTGCGGTTATGACATCGGCGGCACTAGCTGTACGAATGAGGAATCGCGACAAGGGTTGGAACAGAGACATCACCGGTTACAGTGACTTCTTCGACCCAATCAAGCATGTGGATGCTATTAAACAGGACGACGATCGTAGAGTTTTCGTGGTTGGAGATCCTCGAGACACCAACGTTCCCTTCTTCACTCAGAAAGCCTATGCGGAAGAAGCTAAGAGTGCCGGGCATCGCGTTGTCCTACTCGAAGGAAAAGCGGCGGCGCCCAGTACGCACGACCTAACCACCGCAGGCTTCCTTGTCACATCCTGGTGTTTGAAGGGATGGTCGGCCGCGCGAATACAAGGCGCCCTCAAACGGCGCGCGAACAGAAACTAACTACAAACGGTCGATCTTCAGAACTTGCCGTTGTCGTTCTTCCATTCGTCCCGGGGTGCGATCTTTTCGGTGGTGTCCCAGTGTTCGACCAGTTTGCCATTGGCCACGCGAAAGAGATCGTAGAAGGCGGTATGGACGCCGCCGAGGTGGCCTTCGCTGGCGCTGAGCACGAAATTGCCCTCGGCCAGAACGCGGTGGAAGCGCTGGTAGTCGATGTGCCGGCCCGTTTCGCCTTGTTCTTCAAGGGCAACACGGAGGGCGGCATTGCCATCGCCGAGCCGGGGGTTGTGGTCGGCGAAGGCGTCATGATCGAGGTACTTTGTAAGCCCGGCGTGTTGGCCGTCGATCAACACGGTTTCGACGAATGCGCGCACGAGCGCGCGGTTAGCCTCAGTCCGATCGAGATCTGTGGCGTCGGTGGGGCCGTCCACCATCGAGCGACCGGCGGCGTTGGGCCCCTGCCGCGGTTGAATATTGTCCCAGTGTTCGACGGCGCGGCCATCTTCAAATCGGAAGACTTCAAAACCGATGTTGCGGCGAGCGAAGTCGTATTCGGTGTGGGCAAATACGAAATCGCCATCCTCGAAGGCGCGCACGATGTTCACCCGAGGCGAGGTCTTGGATAGCCGTTTGAAGAGGGCCGCCAGACCCTCGCTGCCCTCTTGGGTCTGGGGATTGTGCTGAATGTATTTTGCTTCGTTGACGACCGCGACCGGCCCGGGCTCGCCCGTTTCGATGCTCTTTAGCAAATCGCGAATGCGGTCTTTGTTCGACGCGACCATCAGTCCTGCTGATCGGCGGCGACGGTGACGCGGATGGCGGCGCGGATGGGGGTTTCGTTGATCGCGTAGGCCGCGTGGTCATTGGTGTTGAGCGTGGCGGTGAGTTCATGATCGCCCGGCGGCAAGGCGTCGAGGTGGAACCAGGGGCCGTAGAGGCGGGCCAGCTTGTCGCCGTTGAGGTAGAGATGGGCATGGCCTTCGCCGGGGACGTGGGCGCCGCTGGCGCGCTCGGGCGAAAACGTGAAATGCGACGTGAGAAGGCGCACGTTCCACCCGGCGACGGCATCGCGCGAGACCTCTAGGGCGAGGGTTGGTGCCGGCGTATCGGGGGGCAAGCTGACCAGACGGTCATGGTCGTGGCCGGCGTGTTGGGCGGTGTGTGCGGGATTTGTCTCGACGTCGGCACGTGTTGAGGGTGGGTCGGCACGCAGCGCATAGAGCAGACCGGAGGCGATGAACGCAAGGGTCAGAACAGCGGCTATGATTTTCATGACGCGCGGTTCGTCGCCGATTGGGCACCCGCCTGGAATGCGGTGTGCGTTGTCACTCGAAGCGCCGGTAGAGCGCGGCCGATAGGCCGCCGAGCATGACCCAGAAAATGGCGCTGACGACGATCGAAGCGGCGACGAAATGACCGGCGATTTCCGGCGGCACGGCACCGCCCACACTGCCCGGTTGGGGGGCGCCGACGACGTGCGGGATGATCATCACGACCGCGCCCAGAACCTTCCAGGGGATGCGCGGCATGAAGACCATCAACCCGAGGCCAAGTGCCGCCCCCGCGACGGCAAAGACCCACCAGATTTGGCGCGCCGCAAGCTCGGCGGTTAACGCGCCGGGCACCTCGGGCGGCAATCCAAGACCGGGCGCCAAGGTGAAGACGACGAAGCCCCCCGCGCCCCACAGAATGCCGATGCCGACGGAGGCCGGGCCCCGGCTGAGCACGAATCCCGCCACGATAAGCAGCGCAAAGCCGACGCCGATGAGGCAGTTTGCGAGCGCGGTGAACAGCGTGCGTTCCAGTCCGCCGCCCGGACCCCAAGCCTCGGCTTCCTCGACCGGCGCATCCTCGGCGATGGAATGCAGCAACGCGACCGGCGAGCCCGTGAACATGGCCGGCTGGACGATCGCGTTAGGCGGCGTGTCAGCACCATGATGATGGTCGCCCTCGAATTCCTCCGCATGGAGGATGATCGGCGTGGTGGTAACGGTTTGAACGACTGAAATCAGGACGCCAGCCAGCAACCCGGCGGCGATCGCCGAGAAAAAGACGCGTTGAAACAAGCTTTAGCCGATCAGTGACAGGGGAAGACGTTGGCGTGCCGCGAATCATGCGCGGCGTTGTGCAACACCTCGGATCCGGCAAACCCGCTGCCGGCGATCAGCACGATGCCCAGAAAGACTGCTGCAAAAACCACGGTGAGCGCGCCAGCGCGGTCGGTTTCGCCAGCAGAAATCGTTTTTGCGGCGGGCGTGGTTGTTGCGGTGTTCATTGAAGGCTCCCCTGCGTTCAGATCGTGGATGGATGGTAGCGCCCCGGCGTTTCCTTGGTCAAACCGGCGCGCCAGGATCAAAAGCCCTAACGACCGCGGATGCCCCGGGGTTGGTGGTCATCATGAGGTCTCAGTGACTGGCCCAAGCTGGTGTAGGTCCGCCAGTCCAACATCAATTTCCCCGTGCACTTGGGCTTTGCGCCAACTCCTTGGCGTGGATGAAAGAACGCGACTTCGCGAATGAAACGCGAGCCCCGAATCAACACCTAGTCCAAGTCTGCGGCCCAGATCGGATCGGGGTCATCGCCCAGA
>Ga0055584_100004170_pt1 | contig 14180 bp, 8 predicted proteins | sample OSDHelmetaG_FD_58716 | JGI IMG/M metagenome (GOLD analysis project Ga0055584, IMG submission 58716) | Pelagic marine sediment microbial communities from the LTER site Helgoland, North Sea, for post-phytoplankton bloom and carbon turnover... | ecosystem: Environmental > Aquatic > Marine >... | reverse complement strand
TAGATGCGAGTGGGGATAGGGAGGTCCTAAAGAGCAGTCGTGCTGCCATCGAACAAGAAGTATCGGCAATAAGGTCTCTTCTAAAGACGAAGCTCGAGATGGCAGAGCACGAACTCTCTATTGCCAAAGCTATTCGAGAGAACAAGCAAGACTCACTAATGGATGAAAGGAAAAAGACGGTCGTAGTCACGCCTCGCGCCGTGACTACGACCGTCAGCTGGCTGCTCTTGACAATCTTGAACAGCGTCAGCTCGACGCTCGACTCAGCAGTGCTCAAAGTGTCGTTCCACGAGTTTCTCTAGCGCTCACCAACACGTCGCTTGCCGATGCGATGACCTACGTTCTTCAACTTGCGGGACTCGATTATCACTTGCGCAAGAACACCGTTGTCGTTGGCACGCCTTCTGAACTCAAGGCCTTACATTGAGTGGGGGCACGAGATGCGACGCGAACGCTTCCCATTCCCACGGAACGCGATGCCCACAGGCCGGAGCACTCAGATACCTGCCCTGCGGTAGCGTGGTCACCGCTTCGCGACCGAGTTCGCTGAACTTGGTATCCTCCTCGCCGCAAACCCACTGCACACGACACGTGATCTTCCCTAACTGATCCCAGAGTGGTTCTTGGTTCCCGAGTGACCATTGTTGGAAACAACGTGCCATCCTCGGGTCAAATCGTTCTGGTGGGGGGAGCGTAGAATCTTCATTGAAGACCGGTTGCGCGTTCCAATCACGGATGACGTCTTGGAACGGTTCTTGTTGAAAGCGTGTGAGCCAAGCTTGATCACGAGCGCATCGTTCGGCACGACCGACGCGCAAGCCCGGGTGGGCTGACACAATGGTGGCGCGTTCCCATAGCGCTGGTGCAGCTAGTAGGGCGTGCAGTGCAAGCCTGCCGCCCATGGAGTAACCGACGAGTTGCGGATGGGGGTCTTCCGCTGCCACGGTCGTGACCCACTGGTTGGCCCAGTCAGCCAAGTCCGTTCCTGGCTCTGTCGACCAGAGATCGACGTGGCGGGCGCCAGGAAAGATCGATTCCCAGTCGTGGTAAGCCCCTAAAGCTCCATGCAAACACCAGAGCATCAGCCATTCTGTTGGGTAGCTTGGGCTTCCAGCCCAGGACTCCGGCTGGAAGCCGGAGCGACATTAAGACTAGGTAGTAGCGCCATTGCTAGGGATCGTTTCTAAAGAGCTCTCCGATTTCCTGGCGTTGTTCATTAGAAATAGGTGCCGCGTTTAGGGTCGCTTCGGCACTCTGCGGATCGCGTTCCTGCCATTGTTCGAAGACTTCATGCAGCATCTCCGTCTGGTGACCGAGATCGCTCAAGCTGAGTGCCCATTGGTAAGCAGCGTCTGGATCGCTGGGAGCAATGTGTTCGACCAATCGCCGCGCGGCGATATCGCGAAGTTCACCTTCAGGAAGACTGCCAACCCATTCGGAGGCTCCTAAGCTATCTTGCTCGACCCAATGATCGGCCACGCGTTCAAAAGCGTGGTGTTGGGCTTCGTTCTCTTCAGGCAAGGTCTGCGCCCAGTTCGCTGCAGCCTCTGGGTCGAACCGACTCCAATGAGAGGCGAGATCCCCCGCCATGTCACTGTAGGCGTCTGCGGGGGCCGTTGAGAAATCCATCTGACCGATCATGTTGGCCGCTGCTTGGGGATCATTGTCAGCAATGGTGCCGATCACACCGCGCATGGCGGCAAGGCTCGTGTCGCCTTCCAAGTTATTGGCCCATTCTAACGCGGCACCAGGATTATCACGAGCCCAGTGATGAGTAGCCTCTGAGACCGCATCACGTTGCTGACGAGGGTCTGATAGGGTGAGGGCATACTCGGCGGCACTTTTAGGGTCCTGTCGGGCCCACTCCTGGGAAACCTCCCGGAGCGCTTCACGCCTGGCTACGGGATCCAAGGTGTCTGTCCAGGCCAAGGCACTTTGAATGTCCTCTTGGGCCATTCGGTGGGCAATCTGTCTAGCAAGATCGTTGCGCTGACGACCTAGAGGAAGTTCGTCTGTCGTTACAGCGTCGAACGCTGCAGCAGCGAGTCTCGGATCAGAATGGGCAATGGCATCGAGCGCTACTCGGATTCCTTCGGGACCAAGCTGATTCGCCATGGGAAGAGCGCTGATTGGGTCGCTCATCGCCATACCTTCCAAGGCAGCATGAACCGCGCGTGTGCCTCCTGTCGCGGCCAAGTCCAGGATACCCTCGCCGCCCGGATCTCTTTCCGCCCACACTCTGAAGAGGGCTTCGATGGGGGCGTTCTGAGTGTCATTCATAAAAAAGTCTGCGAGGAATGGCAGGCCATCCAAGGTCGTGTGGTGGGTCATTGCGCTGATGGCCTCTTCACGTTGGCGACGAGTCTCCAAACCGCTGTAGGCGTCCAAGGCGCTAGCAACGTCTCGCTCCGCGAGTCTCGCGAAAGCATGGTGAATGACTTGCTCTTTGAGTCGTGGATTCGTCTCGTAAGTCATGGCATGCTGGAGGGCAGCGAGAGGCTGATCGTTTGCCCAGCGATCATAGAGAACGCGTTTCAGCATTCGTGCTTCGGGACTTTGGTCGTTGGAATTTCGTAACTCATCTAGCATGGCGACGAGCTCGCCAGGCGGCACGTTGTCGAGCGCACGATGCTTGTCGCGTTGCTCTGATAACGAAAGCAAGTGTGCTAGCGTAGGCGTGCTCTGAACGTCGCTGTTTGGGGTGTGCTCGTTGCTATCCGATTCGTTTGCGTCCTCCCCCGATCTTCCCCTCTCGAGGTCAAGGCCCGGAGCCGCGACCTCGAGAGGGCCTTCATGCTCAGCCGCTGCCGTTGTCTTGATGCGCCGCTCCAGGGCCATTCCACCTAAGAAGGCGAGGACTAGAAGTACTAGATGGACAACGGGTTTCACGGTTCAAGTCTACTCCATCTCAAGGAATCGACAATCCTTGTGTGGCATTTGACACCTTGGCTGAATTCGGATGGACTTTGGTCATCATGAAGTTCTTTGTTTTGTTCGGAGCCCCCGTCCTCCTTGTCTTCAGCCTGGTAACGGCAGCGCCGCCAGCAGCGGAAGTGCCAGGTACAGTGGAGGCCTCCAAGGACGGATTTTTGGCGGATGAGCTCAGCCGTGTGGACGCCGCTGCCGATGGCTGGGAGAGCGAAATCTTTCACGATGCGATCAAGCCGCTGGTCAACTATTGGGTGGCTCCATTGGCAGAGCGTTCGTGGGATGCAGAGATTGTGAAAGAGATCAGCCCCAAGATTGGGGTGGCAGAGATGCGACCTTCGAGTCTCACAGAAATGCGACTGGCCGGAGGTTTCGTCGTGCGCCGACCTCAAGGAGCGATCAGTCAGGAGGCTTCCGAGACGGACTTGAAGAAGGCGGTCGAAGGATGGTTTCAGCCGTTCGATCCTAAAGAGCCACTGGACATTCACACCAAGATCTTTCGTGTCGTCATGGAGGGCAATCGCGGGATCTCAGGAGTGTATGTCGATGTGACTGGGGCCGCCCGTGACCAAGGATTTGTGCAACAGAATATTACTTGGAAGATCAATTGGTCTCGCAATGATGCAAGCAGCGCATGGCACATGGATAGCCTTGTGCTGGCAGAGTTTGAAGAAGTGCACGCAACAGAAACCAAGCCGCTCTTTAGCGATGTCACCATGGCGGCGCTGAGTGAGACGACGGCCTGGAAAGAGCAATTGCGCTATAGCATTGATCACTGGCGTTTGCGGTTGGAAACGTCTCTCTCCATTGAGCCGGGCGGCATCAATGGGATGGCGCTTGGCGATGTGAACGGCGATGGCTTGGAAGATCTCCTTTACACAGATTCTGGAGGATTGCCCAAGCGTCTCCTGCTTCATCAGGCGGATGGCACGCTTGTAGATGTTACAGAAAAGTCGGGCCTTAACATCCTGGATCGCAGCCGTGCAGCCTTGTTTGCCGACCTGGACAATGATGGGGATCAGGATTTGGTGCTTGCGTTAGAAGATCAATTGCTCTTCATGAAGAATAACGGCAAAGCGATCTTTAAAAAGGGGGGCTCTGTAACTGCGGCTGCTCGTGTGCATGGCTTGGCCGCTGCTGATTATGATCGCGACGGCTTTGTCGATGTGTATGCCTGCAGTTACGGGCGGGATTTCTCTACCTTTGGTGAGGATGGCGTGCCACTACCTTGGGACGATGCTAACAATGGCGCCGCCAATGCGCTCATTCGAAATGGCGGTAATTGGAAATTTGCCAACGTGACAGTGACGGCTGGCCTGGGTAAAAATAACAACCGCTTCTCCTTTGCGGCCTCTTGGGAGGACGTGAACAAAGACGGTTGGATGGATCTCTACGTAGCGAATGATTTCGGAACAAACAACTTCTATCAAAATTACCAAGGAACGTTCACGGACATTGCGGGCCAAGCTGGGGTCGAGGACCGGTCGCCTGGCATGGCGTCCACTTGGGGCGACGTGAATGGCGATGGCTTGATGGATCTCCAAGTGAGCAACATGTTTTCAGGTGCCGGAAACCGGATTGCCTTTCAACCTCAGTATAAGCAAGGCAGTCAGTCGGAAACGATCGCGAGTCATCAACGGTTTGCGCGAGGCAATACCCTTCTGATCAACCGTGGTAATGGGACGTTCAGCGATGAAAGTGTAGCCACGGGGATCACGTTAGGCCGCTGGGCTTGGGGGCATCAGATGGCGGATATCAACAACGATGGGAGGCTTGATTCCCTCGTGGGGAACGGGTTCATTACGGGCCCTGAAGAAGACGATTTGTGAAGTTTCATGTGGCGGCGCGTGGCGTCGCAATCACCGGATCAGATGGGTGGTGCCACAGATGGCGTCATGGCCTATAAACTGGCTTATGCCGCCATGTCAGAACTGCTCTTCAGCGGGAAGTCGCTGTCAGGGCGTGAGCGCAACAGTCTCTTCCTCAATGTCGGCAATCGCCGTGATGGCATGCCTGGCAAATTTGCCAACGTGAGTTTCCTGAGCGGCTTCGGAGTCAATGATGATACGCGTGGCGTTGCCATGGTTGACTGGGATCAAGACGGTGACCTCGATGTGTGGCTAACGAACCGGACTGCCCCTCGCTTGCGTCTACTCCGCAATGATCTCCCAAAGGCAGGCGCGAGTTCCCTACAAGTTCGTCTTGAGGGCATGACCTGCAATCGCGATGCTATCGGTGCTCGACTCGAACTGACTTTGCCATCGGGACGCAGACTCTATCAAACCCGTCGTTGTGGCGAAGGTTTTCTCACTCAGAACAGTGCGTGGATCCACTTTGGTCTTGGTGCCGAAACGGTGGGATCCATGGTCCTGACGGTTCATTGGCCCGATGGCAAGACCGAGAACTTCGCGAAACTTACGGCGAACAAGCGTTGGCATGTGCGTCAGGGAGCAGGGAAACCGACTGAGGCTGCGCCCGTTTCTCAACCAGCCCTCGCCAGCAGCGGCGTGACAGTAGAGCCTTGGAGCGGAGCTTCCCGCACGGCATTGGTTGCGCGGGTTCTCATGCCGAAGGTGACGGGTGCCATCATTCAAAAGCAACCCAAGTCGGCTGCCACGAAGCGAGGTAAGCTTTACCTATTTGCTGCTTCGTGGTGCCAGCCTTGTGCCGTGGAGTTGGCGGAACTGGCCAAGGCTGCTAGCACGCTTCGCAAACAGGGAATCGAAGTCGAAGTGCTCGCCGTGCCTGCTGAAGGCGTCACGGCCGAAGAAGAGTCCAAAGCGATGAGCAAGCTTCTCAAGAAGGTGAAGGCTCCATTCGGTGCACGTGTGATCGATGCCACCCAAGCTGGAGCGCTCGATGTGTTTCATCGGTCGTTCTTGAGCATGCGACGGCCGTTGCCGCTTCCATCTAGTTTCCTAGCCGACGCGCAGGATCGTTTAGCTTTCATCTACCGAGGTGCAATCACCACCACTCAAATTATCACGGACGTCCCTGCGCTTGCGAAATCACCAGAGCGTGTGCGACAAGAAGATCTGCCGTTCCAAGGGCAATGGATCCGAGACTTGCCTCCTTCGGATCTCATCAATGCACTCATCGCCTGGAAGAGGGAGGGCTACTTGGCGTATGGGCAGCGTTACCTGCGTGATCAGCTTGATCGGGAGACGAATCTTCCGCCAAAGCGACGTAGTGTGCCGACGTCTCGCCTAACGCTGTGGTGTGAGCATCTTGTCGACTTTAGCCGCTTGCAGAACGATGAGGTAGGCGTAGTGGATGCGTATCAACGGGCATTGGTCTTTGATCCAAATTACCTGTCGGCACTCTCTGGGCTTGGATCGCACTATGGCAGAGCTGGCAAGATTACTGAAGCGGTGCCCTATTTTGAGCGAGCAGCGAAGCTTGCGCCGAATGATAGTCGGGCTCTTCAAGCGCTGGGGGTTGCTCGAGTGAAACAGAATAAACTTACTGAAGCTCGTGATCTTCTCCTCCAAAGTGTACGCCTGAATCCTCGTGACCTAGCAATCAGAATCGATCTCCTGAAAGTGCGCATTAGTTTGAAGGAATGGCAACTGGCACGGACCGAGGGCATGCAGCTGTGGCGAGCGGCGCCGGGCAATCAAGCTGTAGGCGCATTGTTGCCTAAGATCCTGCCGAATCTCTCAAAGGCAGATCAGGCTAAGCTGAAGCAAGACGTGGAAGCGGTCATGCGCCAGGCGCGTCAGCGTTAAGGGTGTTGTAGCCGGCGTATTGTTAGAAGCGTATCAAAGGGGGCTCTCGCTGAAGCAAACGCTACGAGTTAGTGCTAATTGGAGGCCGCAGCCGAGATCACATCAAGCAGGCGACTCTTTGAGTTTGCCCATTGGGCGAGCTGTTCTCGTTCAGCTTCGTCAAGTGGAGCCTCAGTGATGGAAGCAATGGCTCCTTGGGGGTCGACTAGAAGCCAGTGACCAAGAGAAAGCTCTACGGCGCGTTTCTGAAGAGAGGTCTCAGCGATTTCCAAACTGAGTTTGTAGGCGGATCGAGGAGTGCTGCCTGGTGTTTTTATAAGATGTTCAACCTGACAGAGTCTCCAAAGGTCGAGCAGAGCGGGATCTTCCTGACTGGCGGTCCAGTTCCGAGCCTCTTCAGGGGCTTGCTTCATCCAGGATCTAAATGAAGCCTCTAGCAGTGAGATTTTTTTGTGGGATACCCAATGTTTACGGACGTCTTCACCCGAGGTCGTGGGCTCTGTCGCTGTGTCCTTGGGCGGAGTCGGTGGTAGCTGCTCAGCCGAATCGGCGAAGGCCAGTAAGGGATCGTCATTTGAGGACGCGAGGCGGTGCTCAACGATCAGGTTGCGCATGCGCTTCCGGTCACCATCGCTTGCTTGAACGAGCCAGGCTTTCAGAAAGTGCAGGCGCTCTGAGTCATCGCGAGCGAGCGCAGATACTAATGACAGGGTGTTTTCTGGATCTATCTGAAAGCGTAGCTGCAAGACCTTGTCGACGAAAGTGGGATCGTCACATACGAGGCCGAAGTTCAAGAGATCGGTGTCGTTAAACTCGTGCCAGTCCGCGATCAGTCGGGCTTGGGCGTATGAGCGCACGGGAGGCTGGTAGGTTTGATAGATTTCGTAGTCTTGTCGAAACCCTTCGATGGATTTAGCGGTTTGCCAGTTGGTAATGACTGCGCTGAGCTCTTCTTTCCAATACCGGGCTGACGGTAAGCGATTTTGAGGAAGCAGCGAAGTCCCTCCGAGCGATGAAGGCAGAAGGTTGTTGGCGACTTGTCGGATGGGTTCGCCAAAGAACCAACCGAGGGTGCTGAAAGTCAAAGCCACGAGGGCAATTTCTGAGACGCGTTTCACGGCTGTGGCCTCTCTGGGTTCGTTTCTTTGAGGCTCGTTTGAGCTTCTTGAGCAGCCTTAGGGTCGATCTTTGTCCATACTTCTACGAGATTCGTGACCAGCACTGTTCGGGTCGCACCAGGCTGGAGGGTCGCGAGCCAACTGCGTGCAGACTCAAGATTATCCGTCTCTGGAGACTCGAGAAGCTTCTTAATAATGCCGCTAGCTGCGGCATCTCGGTTTGGTCCTGGATTCAGGTTGGTGACAAAGCGAGCACAGCGTTCGCTATCGATCCCGTGCCAGGTTTGAGCGAGCTCCGCGAAGGAGCCCACGTAGGCGGGGTCTTCGAGGTGATCTAGCAAACGTGCGGCAGCCGTTTCGGGCATTTCTTTGGCAAGCTGGCTGACCCATTCTCCCACGACAACAGGATGTTCTTCTTCGTCTGTCTGCAAAATCTGATTCGCCCATGCGAGATCGTGATTAACGAAGTGTTTTGCGGCGACATCTAGCAAGGGCTTCTGTGTCTCTGGGCTTAATGCAAGAATCCAGCGCGCGGCATTCTTCGGATCTGCTTGAGACCAGGCGCGGGCCAGTTCGATTTTCCCGACATATGAGAGATCGACCAATTTTGTTTCTAGGAAGCTGAAATTGTTTGGTAAGTTTTCGATGAATGATAGTGCTTTCTCTGGCGAGTGTGATGCCCAGCCTCGGATGACACCATTGATCACACCTTGATCGAGAAGAGCAGGGGAGAGCTTACTTAGCCATTGCAGCGCCACTTTGGGAGATTCACGAGCTTCTCCTTCGAGGATTTGAGTAAGCACGCTGATGACATCGCGATCTGCTGCGGCTTGGCGTCCCCAGTGATCCTTCAGCGTTGCGAACGCGTGGAGAACCATGCCCGTGGGTAGTTGGTGCGACCAGCCGATGCCGACGCCACTTTCCGGGTGGCGTAGTTGACCAAACCAGTTGCCCGCAGCTTCGGAATCCTGCAAGGCCCATGCTTCAAGAAACTGACGTCCGGTCTTGTTCAGTTCGTCGACTTGCGAAGCTGTGGCGATGGCGGCATCGAGGTCTCCAAGCTGGGCGAGGCGATCCAAGATAGCACCAAGAGTCTGTGTGCGTTCCTGGCGATCTTCGATCTGAAGGGCGGCCCGCATGGCCGTCTTTGGTGCTCGCCATGCCCACCTTTGGAGTATCGAGTTTGGAGAGTCTGTTAGATGCCAGCGAGCGCCATTGTGACATTCTGTAGCATGGGAAAGAGCGCTCTCGCCATCGAGTTCGATCCATTGCCAGAGTGCGTGCTCTTTGGAGGCAAGATGTGTGATTTCGAAGGTGTCAGGATCAGTGTGGTGTCGGTACGCTTCGGCGAACTCTTTGGCATTTGCTTTTCGCAACTCGGGAGGGACGCGGGGATCATAATCAACGATTTCGGGCGCGGGCGGTCGTTCCACCTGGCGCCGCATGCTGAAGCCCACCAGGAAACTGATGATGCCGAGCATACAGAGGAGCTGATGAAACCCATTCGTCATCACCTACCAATAGCGCTAGGGTGTAAGTTCCGCAATCGCCACTCTTCTTGGTGGTAGGCTGGGGACTATCTCTTGACGCGCTCCCATTCTTCGATGGGTTTGCTCTTCTATGGATCAGACGCTTTCCTACCTGACTGCGGTTCTTGCTCTCGGTATTACGGCGCAGTTGCTAGCGTGGCGGTTGGGGTTGCCCTCGATTCTTTTCCTCCTCGCTTTTGGCTTTGCCGCTGGTGAGCTGTGGATGCGGCCTGACCAGATTATTCCGGAGTCATTGCTCTTTCCGATCGTGTCGCTCTCGGTAGCCATCATTCTCTTTGAGGGGGGGCTAAGTTTGAAATTGAAGGAGCTCAAGGAAGCGGGCACACCAGTGCTTCGGCTCTGTACCTGGGGAGTGGTGATTTCCTGGATACTCACGACCCTGATTGCGCGTTTCATCCTTGGCTTTGAATGGGGGATTGCGAGTCTTTTGGGGGCGATTCTTGTCGTGACTGGCCCAACCGTAATCGCACCGCTCCTGCGAGTTATTCAGCCGTCTCCTCGGGTGGCTTCGGTCGTGAAGTGGGAGGGGATTGTCATTGATCCGATCGGAGCGACGTTTGCTCTGTTAGTTTTTGAGGTGGTCAGCGCGGTGAGTCTGAAAGTGGCTGCTGTTGACGTGGCACTAACTTTGGGAAAGACGATCGCAGTTGGTGTGATTTTTGGCTATGTCGCTGGCTTGGTAGTGACGCGACTGTTAGAGCGCTATGCGATTCCAGATTATCTGCACAGTATATTCCTGTTAGTGGTCGTGGCTGTTCTGTTCACGGCGTCTGATGCCCTCCAGCATGAGGCGGGCTTGCTGACTGTAACGATCTTTGGTGTCTATTTGGCGAATCAAGACCGGGCACGTGTCCGGCACATCATCGAGTTCAAAGAGAATCTTCGAGTGCTCTTGATTTCGACGCTGTTCATCGTGCTCAGTGGGCGCGTGAGTTGGGCGCAGATCTCTGAACTTGGCTGGCGAGCGCCCGTCTTTACGCTCGGGCTCATTCTTCTGGTGCGGCCGGTTTGCGTGTTCCTTTCGATGTGGAAGACGCGCCTGCCGACGAACGAGAAGATTCTTCTGAGTGCGCTGGCACCTCGAGGAATTGTCGCCGCTGCGGTGACCACGGTGTTTGCTCTCAAACTGCTAAAGACCGCAGATGAAGCAGATCCAAGTGCCGCGGTGTTTGTTCAGCAGGCGAATCAGTTAGTGCCTGTCGTTTTCACTGTTATTGTGGGAACGGTGGCAATTTACGGTCTCTTCGCTAAACCGATCGCTCGGCGTCTCAAGTTAGCGAGCCGGAATCGCGTAGGCATTCTTTTTGCCGGGGCGAGTTCGTGGGTGAGACAACTCGCGAAGACGTTGCATGAAGAAGGTGTCAGCGTCCTCTTGGTCGATACGAACCAAGAGAACGTCAAGCAGGCGAGGCTCGCTGGGCTGAACGCCACCCGCGGCAATATCGTGTCCGAGTCGGTCGTCGAGGAGCTCAATCTCGCTGGGATCGGAAGATTGCTAGCGGTGACACCAAATGACGAGAGCAATAGTCTAGCTGCCCACGAGTTTTCGCATCGCTTTGGTCGCCGAAACATCTTTCAACTCTCGACTGAAGATAAGCCTGATAAGTTAGAGCGCGATCACATGAGCCAAGATTTCCAAGCGCGGTATCCTTTTGAAGGCATGCCCAGCTTTGCCTACCTGGAAACTCTTCATGAACGCGGGTTTGTCTTCAAGAAGACACGCGTGTCCGATCAGTTCAATGAATCGGAGTTTCGGAAACTCTACGGTGAGGAAGCGGTCGTGATGTTCATGATCGAGGCGGATGGAGAGAGCCTTCACTTCATCACTCCGAACCGCCCGTGTGAGTGGAATGAAGGCCAGAAGATCTTGGCCCTGGTGCCTCCTGTCGAGACTGCCGCTACAGACTAAGGCGTGACGGTCAGGACGCCGCGCATGAGCTGGCCGTGTCCTGGATAGGTGCAAACGTAGGGATACTCGCCAGGCGTCTTTGGCACGTCAATATACAGCACATACTGACGTCCGGGTGCGATCTGCGGCGTCGATGCAAGCACTTCGGGGATCGTGGGAATGAAGTCCTGTTCGATGGCCTCGGGGCCGATATCGATCGAAGCTTTGAGAACCTTCTCTAAGCTATCAGGTGCTAACAAAGCCAAGTTATGCATTAGCTTCATGGGATCATCGTTGATAACCGCGAGAGCGAGTTTGCTGCCTGCTTTAGCTATTAAGGTGTCTTTGTTATACTTCATGTTCGCGAGCATGCCGATCGTTTCTTTGCGTGCTTGTTCAAAGCCTTCAGGAACGAGGCGGACTTCTGCTTTGCTCAAAGCATCCATGGCAGCGCGTTCGGCTGGGTCAGAGATCTTTTCTAGGGATTCTTTGCGGAAATTCTCAATAAAGCCTTCGAAGCTGGCGCCACCCTTGAAATTCCGTGCTTTGGCGAACCACGTGAAGTAGTCCTTCCTCAGCTTAGGTGTCCATCCTTCGGTCGCGTTCTTTAAGGCATAGACGTAGTGAATCTGCTGTCGTTGTGGATTGCTCTCTTTCTGTTTTAGAAAGGTGCCGCCGTAGCCTCTGGATCTATTTAGAAGGGCATCATCAAACTCGATCTCTTCGAGGCTGACGGCATCTTGATCTAGCAGAGGCACGGTTCGTGCCACCACTTCAGGTGCGTTTAGATAGACAAGCATGGCGACAAACTCGCGATTGAGAGCGTCGGTTGCAGCCGGGTAGTAAGGAAGGATTGCTTCTGTGAAGGCTTTGGCAAGCTCGGGGGCTGGTCGGCCCATGCGGATAAAGCAGAGCGACAGCACGCGGTGGGCTTCTAGTTGTTGAGCCTCGGGCATGTCTGCGAGTGGCAAGCGGCTTAATTGATTCAACAATGCGGGCTGATCGCTCTTCTCGCCTTGGCGTGCCAACGCCAGCAACGCAGTGAGTCTTGCCTGGGGGTTAGGCTCGTTAAGCGCCCGCTCCCGCCATTCTGAAACGGGCTGATGTTCAATTGCGGTACGTGCCGCGTAACGGATGAAGCGATCGTTGTGCCCAAGACTAGGCCAAGCCGCGTCGACGGCTTTGGAATCTACCCTACCGTGAAACTTTTCTAACTCATGTCTAATATTGCGCTCCGTCCAGCCCAGCTTGTTGCTGCCGTTTGCCAACTCAGTCGGAGCGTTCCCACGGTAGCTCACACGGTAGAGTGCGGAATTCGTTCCACGTCCGCCCACCGCGAAGTAGAAGTTTCCATCTTTACCGATCACGCCATCCGTAACGTTCAAAGGCACGCCGGTGACGAACTCTTCTTTCGTGGCGGCATAGGTGGACCCTTGCGGGGTCAGGTGAATTGCGTAGATCGTTCCGTATGTCCAATCGAAAGCGTAGATGGCATTCTGATATTTGGCAGGGAATTTCGCTCCGCGTCCTGACATGACACCTGTTGGGCATCCTGGGCCAATGTCTAATGATGGAGGCAGCGCATCGGGATACCAAGCCGGCCACTTCCCAGTGCCCGTACGCCAGCCGAATTCGGCGCCGCTAATGCAATGATAGATGCGCGTGGGTCGATACCAAGGCATGCCACTATCCCACTCCATGTCGGAGTCGTAGGTGAACATCTCGCCGTCCGAGTTGAATGCGATGTCATACTGGTTGCGGAAGCCGGAGCAGAAGAAGTCCCAGGCTTCGCCATCGGGATCGGTCTTGGCAATCCAGCCGCCAGGGGCGCGGATGCTTGCTGCGTGACCCCGGGCATCTGGGCTACGCGGGAGAAGCTGATCTTCAGCGTAGTTCGGCACAACCGAGGAGGATTCTGGAGCGGGTGGTTTGGTGTGGTTCCCGCCGAGGACAAAGAGGGACTCGCCATCGGGAGAGAGGACCACCGCGTGAGGGCCATGTTCACCGCCACCCTGCATCTTGCGGAGAGCAGTGATTTCATCGAGCTCGCCATCACTGTTTGAATCCGTAATCCGATACAATCCAGACCCGCGCCCAGCGACTCCCCCGCCGTTGACACACACATAAAGACTGTCAAAGGCCCAGAGTAGGCCGTGCGCCCCCGTGATCTCAAGTGGAAGCCGCTCAACCTTTGGCTCGCCTTGGTCTGCCATCGTCACGCGATAAATGCCTTTGTCTCCTTGGTCTGAACAATAGAGTCGACCTTCTTCATCGATGGCCATGGACACCCAGGAGCCTTGTTCGCCTTTCGGGACGTCATAGATCATCTCAACCTGGAAACCTTTCGGATGGACGGTCGCCTTACTCTTTGAACTTGCCGTAACGCCCGCAGACGAGTTCTTGCCAAACACGTTGCCCCAGGGGCGGTCTCCTAACTTACCGACAATTACTGGCTTTTGCCAGTCCTCGGTGTTCACACTGGGTGCTTTCCAGCCATCGCGCTTCGCTCCGGAAACGTGCCACTCGGCATCAGTGACGAGGGTTTGCGTATCCGTGGTGAGCCTGGCGATCAGCCCAGCAACACTGCCTTCATTTGTAGCTTGCACGGCGATGACATTGTCGCCGGGTTTCAGGTGCTTGGAGATGTTGAACTTATAGTGGGTCTCCCAGGCATCACCACTGCCGACCTTCTTTCCGTTGATGAATGCCGTGAAGCCATTGTCACAGGTGATTGAAAGGGTCGCCTGGTCTGGTTGCTTGCTTAATGTCCAGGCACGGCGCGCGTAGATCGTTTCGGATTTGGCGTCTTTGTCGGCCCAGATCCATTTGGGCGTTTGCGCCGCGTCCTGGGCACAAAGAGGAAAGAGCGAGGCTAGGAGTAGAAAGCAGGTAGTTGTGAGATTCTTCATGGACTGGCGAATAAACCCCGGGAGCGGATGTCTTGATCGATAAAGATAAAGATAAAGAT